>Ga0185317_100086_pt1 | contig 37282 bp, 17 predicted proteins | sample DevilsHole_FD_128020 | JGI IMG/M metagenome (GOLD analysis project Ga0185317, IMG submission 128020) | Groundwater microbial communities from Devils Hole, Nevada to study Microbial Dark Matter (Phase II) - Devils Hole (SPADES assembly)... | ecosystem: Environmental > Aquatic > Deep subsurface >...
GTTCTGGAATATTATGAAACCCAACGGCGGCGGGGAGCCAACCGGCCCGATCGCAGACGCCATCAAACAAACTTTCGGCAGCTTTGACGCTTTCAAAAAGCAGTTTAACGATGCCGGCAATAAGCGATTCGGCAGCGGTTGGGTTTGGCTGGTGCGCACCGGCACCGGCAAACTGGAAGTGATCAGCACCGCCAATCAGGACAGCCCTTTGATGGATGGCAGCTATCCTATCATGGGCAACGACGTTTGGGAGCACGCTTACTATCTCAAATACCAAAACCGCCGCGCCGATTACTTGAGCGCTTGGTGGAACGTTCTCAACTGGGACGAAATTAACAAGCGGTTTGCCCAGGCCACCGGCTGATATCGGGTTCGGTTGAGCTTCTGCAACACCCCTCACCCCCCTCAAAAAGCCCCCGAAAGCAGAGCGGATGGGGGTGAGGGGCTTCCGGCCCCCCGTCCATAGCTGAGATATTTTACGATTAAATGATTTTCACAAAACCCCGATTTTAGACCTGTTTTGTATATATGCTTTCTTCCGGATATTAATAAATTTAGCCTAAACCGGCCCCGCTGCGGTGGGGCCAATCTCCTTTTCGGGGCCAGACTGCCCCCCTTCAGGTGGCCATCACCCCTGCCGGCACCCTCTCACCCCAGTCCACGACCCCACCCCACGGCCATTTTTCGGGACCTTTCGTGGAAATGAGATGATTTACGATTAAATGATTTTCACAAAACCCCGAGTTTAGACCGGTTTTGTATATATGCTTTCTTCCGGATATTAGTCTTGGGACTGGCTGCCCCGCACAGCTCCCCCTCACCCGCTGCGGCAGCCCACAGCGGGCTCTTGCGTTCCCCATTGGTCCTTGGAAAGCTTTCAGAGAAAGGCTTGCAGCTTAGCGCCTGAAACCCTGTCCCGATAAGCTTTTTAGGAGATGTGGGCCGTGCTAGCGCCCACAAGGGGAGAGGGGGAGTGGGAGAGGGGTGCGTTATGAACAATCCCTACAGGGGCTGTTTCGCCGGCACCCCAGCGGGACGGGGGAATGCTGCCGGTGTCGCCGCCACTTTCCGCAGGTACAAACAGTGACGGATGCCCCCCTCCACCGGCGTGGTGAACCCCTCGACTGACTCAATCGCGCCGCCGAGGCGCTCAACAGCTGGGCGGAGGGCGTCTGTCTCCTCAGCTGTCCAGTGTCCGCGATAGAGAACAGCCTGTCCACCGGTTTTCAGCAAAGGCAGGGCATATTCGGCACACACGGATGCCGGTGCGACAGCTCTCAAGAGCGCGATATCGTAACTGTGGCGGTGCTGGGGCTGCTGGCCAATTTCCTCCGCCCTGCCGGTCAAAGTTATGGCATTTTCAATCCCCAAATCGGCGAGCAGCGAGTTGACAAAGGCGATTTTTTTGCGAGTGGAATCGAGCAGGACAACAGTCCATTCCGGCTTGACAATTGCCACCGGCAGCCCCGGAAACCCGGCACCCGTGCCAATATCAATAATTTTAAAATCCGCCTTAAAAGATGCCGGTTGCGCACCGGCATCCGGTGGGTTTTCACAGCTGGCTATCGCAACAGAATCATTCAAAAAATGCGCAATACCCCGCAGGGAATCCCAGAGATGTTTTTCCCAAAAATCTTCATTGGAGGTGATGCGGGTTAAATTCATCTGGCTGTTTCCCTGCAAAATTAGCTCGTAAAGGCGCTGAAATTGCTGGAGAGATCCGGCAGAGGGCTGCCAGCCCAGCGTTGAATGCCACACCGGCATCATTTCCGGAAGCACCAAAGCGCTTTCATTGTTGAGTAAAGAGTTTTCAGTTAATTCATCCGACATTGTTGCATCCAATTTAGCTAACTTCTTTCCCAGACGGTGCGGGGAAATCTGGCTAACCTCGTTAGCAGATATAGCTGGGAAGGATAAAAAGGGTTGACTCTGAGATTTCCCCCCCTTTTTAGGGGGGGGTTGGGGGGATCGTTTCCCGACAGGGCGCTGCGGACATTTAATATTTACTGTCCAAATCACCGCTCACGAACTAACAGCTGAGAGCTGCTGGGTGATAGCGAGCTTATCAGGCTCCACCGGCAGCAGGGAGCCGTGATTGAGAGTCCAGCAGCGGTCTGCTATGCTCAACAAATCGCCGGCATCGTGGGTGACAACCAGCAGACTCCAGTGAATTTTCAGCTTGGCGAGCAAAGAAACCAGCTGCCGGCGCATTGACCAGTCCAAACCGGCGGTGGGTTCGTCGAGCAGCAGCAAGTGGGGCTGGCGAATCAGCTGCACCGCCAGGGCGAGGCGTCGCTGCTGTCCGCCGCTTAGGGAATGGGGTGAAGTCTGCAGCGGTAACTGAGCAAGCCCGACTTCCCCTAGGGCTTGGCTGACTTGTTCTGACCCCAACTCTGGGTGTCCGAGCCGCAATTCTTGTAGAATGGTGCTGCCGCAGAAATGCCGCTCTGGAAACTGAAACACCAGTCCGGCAAGCTGTTGCAGCTGTTCGGGCTGAAGTTCTCCTTCGCGCCACAAGACTTTACCGCCGGTGGGTTGCGCCAGCCCAGCTAAAATTTCCAGTAAGGTAGTTTTGCCAGACCCGCTCGGGCCAATCACCAGCCCCAGTTGCTGCGGGGCTAGTTCCAGGTTGACGGCTTTGAGGATGGGGGTGGGGCTAGCCGGTGGGTGGTAAACCAAGTTTCTCAGATAGAGCATTCAGACAGTACCCTATAAGGTGTATAAGGTGAGCGAGATCGGGTGAGCGAGTGGTGCTGGGGAGTGGCAACCAGTGCCGGCATCCAGAGGGGACGCACGGAGTTGATACCTGCCATCCATTCTGGCAAACTCTCGCACTCAGTACAGAGCTGTCGGCGGGGAGTCTGGATCGCCGGGCGTTTTCCGCAGCCCGACTGGTGCGGAAACGGCACTGGGATTTTGGACGCCCGGATTTGAAGAAAGCCGGTGGAATCTAAAATCTAAGTTCTGCCGGTTCCGGCGTGCCTTTTGCTGAGCGGTATAGGACTTAGGCAGAAACCAGGTTTCTCAGCCAGAACCAGAAATCCGGTTTCTCTGACAGTTGTGCGTAAGTCCCGCCGCAGTGAGTAGGATTGAGACAGAGTTGTTTCGACAGGTACTGTTTTTTTGACCTAACTATGATCAAGCGGTTTCCCACTCTTGTGCGGAGGATTGGTGCGAGTGCTAGAAGACAGCTGCTGCGGAAAGCTGGCACTGCTGCGATTGCCCTGACGGCAATGACTGGGCTTTACACCCTGAGTTGGCCGGCTAGCCCAACCCGGGCTGAAGATCCGTTCCGCAACAGTAACGCTCAAGCCCTTGGAGAAAACACAGAAGCGGCTTTCAAAGCGCTGTTCGTAGCGGGCGACTATAAAGCAGCAACAGAGCGCCTAGAAAAAGCTGTGTTGAGCGAGAATGACGAGCCTTTGGTTTATGCAATGAAGGCGTCTTTAGCTTATATGCAGACGGATGCGGAGGCTTTCAATTCCTACGCCAGCAAAACTCGTGAAACTGCCGAAAAGCTGGCTGGCACTAACCCCTTGCGCGGCCATCTCTACACGGCAGTTGGCCATTTCTTAGAAGGGGCTTACATCCTGGAGAAGGAAGGCACTGTCAAGGGAACTCCCCAAGCGCTGAATAAATTGCGGCTGGTGTTTCAATATCTGGACGCTGCTGAAAAAATCGCCCCCGAAGATCCAGAGGTCAATTTGCTCAAGGGATACATGGATCTGATGCTGGCGGTGAATCTGCCCTTTGCTGATCCAACTCAGGCAATTGAGCGGTTAGAAAAGTATGGCAGTCCCCGCTATCTGGTAGAGCGGGGGATTGCGGTCGGGCACCGGGATATGAAAGAATATGATCGGGCGCTGGAATATATCAATCGCGCCCTTGCCGAGACGCCTAACAATCCAGAGGTGCACTATCTCAAAGCTCAAATCCTGGTTAAGCTGAAAAAAGAGGAGGAAGCTAAGGAGCATTTTAATAGAGCTCTGGCCAAACCGGACATCCTCCCGAAAAGCCTGGTGCAGCAGATTTTCTTTGAGGGGTGCAGGAACCAAAGACGCCTCGATAACAAAGAGCGAAATTGCGACGCGCTGCGCGATAAAATTAGAGAGGAACCGGGCAGCTGGGGGCCCAGTGACTTGCCGCAATTATACTAGAAGGTTTGTGACAATGCAAGTACAGTTTCGCGAATTTAATCCTTTTGACCTGTGGGTGTGGCTGGAGTTTGATACTGTTCCGAGCGAGATGGAGAAGCAGTATGTTGAGGAAATCTTTAATTCGTGGTTTTCTTTGGGAAAGCTGGGGGGGTTCAATGCTGAAAATCTCCAGATACAGGACACCGGCATCGAGATCAGCTATATGGAGTATGACATTGATGTGGCTGAGGACAGCATGATGGCGCTGATGCACAATATGGGAGAGTTTGAGTATCAAGGAACTTGGGCGCGATGCTGGTTTGACCTGGGAACCAGTGATGCGATTGCCTTGGATGTTTTGATTAATGGGCTGATTCAATTTAGCAAGGAGTATGTCGCCATTAAAAGGCTGGTCGTGGGTGGGGAAAACAAAGATTGGCCAGTGGGCGATAGCCGCCGGTCTGTGTTTGACGGCGAGTGATTTGCCATAGGGTGGGGCGGGTTTACAGAGAATGTTTTTTTCCCGCACGCATCTTGGGTGAACCCGCCCTTACAGTGATATAAAAGCGATGCGGATATGATAGATAGCGGTTATAATTGAGGGGGGAATTTTTTTTCTAAACCGCGCCCGACGCGCCCGTGCGCCAAGGGAAGAGAAGAGAAAGGATTGCGCACTTCACCGAAATGAAAACCGCTATAAATCGCCAAACCTGCAAAAATTAAGGCTGTCTCCCTCCCAGGCGGGAGGGAGCTTGCCGGTACAGTCAATATACTCAAATACTCAATGGCAGAAAGTCCAGATGCGGTTTTTTCTCTCCCCTTTCCCCCCCGATCGGAAGAGTGTGGCAAAAGTGGGTCATCCGGGTGCGCCGCCGCAGGCAGCTAGCACAGCAGGGGCGGGTTCATCAGGCAGAGATATCGATAAATCGGCCCCTGAAAGGGCCTGGAAAGCTCCCCTATCAACCCCCCCTTACAGAACAGCTCAGAACAGCGAATCAACCTTAAGGAACATAAATCAGAAAAGTTGCTGTATTTTAGCATCTAAACGCTGCGCCAGAGTCAGGGTAGTGTCAGGAGAAAAAGCCGCACTGCGGGCTGTCCGCCCAACCGGCAGCCAACTGTCCAGAAAACTGGACGCCGGCATCCTGAACCCAGCACCCATCAGCCGTAAAGCTAGAGGCAGCAAACAAGAGTTCCTCCCAAACAAAGGCACTCTAGCCGCGCAACTAGCCGACCGACATTACCAGCACAGTATGAGTGTTACCTCGATTGCCGTCCCAACAGTAACGCCCCCAAAAGTAACAGACTCGAACCGGCAAATCTACTCGCGCCTGAAACTGGCGCTCAGCTTAAATTTGCGCCGGCAAATTTTTGTGGCCGTTTGCGATGACTTGCCCTTGCGCAACCGCCTAGCTGCCGATTTAGAGGCGGAGTTGGGCTGTGCGCCACCGGCACCCTCCGCCCCAAGAGCCAGTTGCCCGCAATTAGTCACCCTGCAGCTGAACTTCCGGCATCCCAATCCCATCGCTCAAATTGCTCAATGGCTAGCTGAGCGTTCCCAACCGAGGAACGGCACTCACCCGCCCACCGGATTTCAGATTTTGGGAGTGGAACACCTAACGCGGCAGCGATCGGCCCTGCAGTGGTCGTTCCTCAGCTATCTGCGGGATATCGATCGCAGCCTGTCAGCTTTGGAGTCCAACCTGTTACTCTGGGTGCCCCGACCTTGGTTGCAGACCATCCAGCAGTCTGCGGCTGAGTTTTGGAACCGGCGCACCGGCGTGTTTGAGTTTGAGGGAGAGCCAAAACCGGCCAAGAGCACCCCAGCAGCAGCGAGGACTGCCGGCCAAAATCGCCAAAATAGTGCCCAAGTTGGGGCCGGCGCTGCGCCCAATCCCGCACCGGCAATAGGCTCACCGGCAATAGGCTGTTCGCCCTTGCAGCCAGAAATCACCGCGCCTCAGGAGGTTGTCTGGGAAATTTTAACCCGTGAGGGCACAGAGGCGGCTGGGGATTGTGGACAATTGGGCTTCCCCGGCAAACAAAAAGCGCTTCCGCCCGCACCTGTGCCCCAGATTTCGGTTTGCCAGCCGGTGGCTGCGCCAGACGTACTGGAGATAGCGGTGGGAATTGAACAGATCACCGATTTAACCACCCAGGGGGCAGCAGTGCTGCGCTGCACCTCTGCAAGCGTGGAAAATATTTCCATCCCCGATCGCAATTCAGAGAAACGAACTGGCGACAGTGAGGATGCAGCAGCGCCGTCTCAGACAGAAATTATCCTCCAACCAAAGGCAAAAGACAGTAACACATCCGATCGCACATCCGCTCTATCCCCGACGGAGCGGGCTGTCCTTTGCCGGGGGGGAGCTTCTGGCGTCGCCATCACACCCTTCCCACTGCTCAAACAGCAATCTGGCGCGGTGGCGGAACTGGTAAATTTGGTGATCGCCAGTACCGAGCGAGAACAGGGTTGGGGTGCGCAGTTAAAAAATTCCCACTCCCTGCAAACCCTGGAAAATATTGAGGAACTGTACCGGCAGCAGGCATTACCGGGGTTGCTTGCCGGTGCCTACCAAACCCTGGCAGAACTCTACCGCACTCGCATTGAGCTGGGAGATGCCTCCCCCGACAACCTGACGATTGCCATCCGCGCTTACCAGCTGGTGCTGGAATTTATGGACGCGGCTTCTGGAAGGGTGCCGGATATTTTAAATGACCTGGGCAATCTTTACTGGATGCTGTCCCGCCGGCTGGGAGAGCCACAGCACAAGCAGGAGCAGCTGGAGCTGGCAATTCACGCCTATAACGCGGCGCTGATGAATGTCAGCCCCCAAAGGCAGCCGCTGTCTTACGGGACTGTGCAGAATAATTTGGCAGCCGTCTACGGGGAGTTGGCCCGCTACCGGCAGCCGGCTGAGAACTGGCAGCAATCGGTTTTAGCCTATCAGGAAGCGCTGCGCTACAGCGGCTGGGAGCTGGAAAACTCGCACGCAGAGCCGCTGCGCTATGCCGCCACTCTCAATAACTTGGGCACCGCCTACTGGAACTTGGCGCAGCACTGCCAGCCGGTTCCCCACCTGCGGCAGGCGATCTCCGCTTATAATGAAGCAATCCGCTACTGCAACTGTACTGCGCCCCTCGACTGTGGTATGCTGCAAAATAATTTGGGCACCGCTTACTGGAACTTGGCTCAGTACGAACAGCCTCAGGAAAACCTGCTCCTGGCGATTAGTGCCTATGAGGTTGCTCTGACTTACCGCACTTTCGCAGCGGTTCCAGCTGCTTGTGCGGCGACTCAGAATAATTTGGGCACCGCCTACTGGCATTTGGCCGCCCTGTGCAAGGCCAAGCCCGAACAGCGCTTGCAATTCTTGCAGCAGTGCGTTAAAGCTTACGAAGCGGCTTTGAATGCCGCCGAGCCGGTGCTCAAAGACAGTCAGTCTCGCAAACCTCTGAGCTTTGATATATTTGCCACCCACAATAATTTAGGGCTAGCTCACTATCACCTGGCCACAGAAGCGCTGCTGCCGGTGGATAAAGACAGCCGGTTTACTCATTTGGAAACTGCCCTGCACCACCACCTGCTAGCATGCAAGGGCTGGCAGCAGCACCCCGATTCCTATCAAAATGCTCTCAATTGTGTGGCGCAAACGATTCGAGCTTTTTACACTAACTTCAAAATTCAGGGGCAAAATTCAGCCCTATCTAAGGTTCCAGGCAATTTACTGTCTGAAATTATGCGCAGAGTTTGATATGTGAAGGGGCCACCAGGAGCATTTCGCTCTTGGGGTTGTAAAATATTTTTTTTATAAACCGCGCCCGACGCGCCCGTGCGCCAAGTAAATAGAAGAGAGATAATTTTTATGTGAGATTAAATATGTTTATGAATCAGCGAAATTTTTATTTTTGATAACTGACAATATCAGCGCTATATGGGCTTGATTACAGATAAGATGTTAGGCTTTTAATCTGTTTGTGGTTTAAAAGGAGGCAGCAGCCGACAAAGGGGCGTTACCGGCTCAAAGGCAAAGCAAGGAGGCTAAACTGGGTTTCAAGTTACCCAGCATGTGTCCGATCTTAAACCGGCAGCTATTTTGGCGGGGGACTTGACAGGTGCCGGGTGAGTGCGGTATAATCGGCGAGCGTGTGGGGAGGGTGAGGAACGGGCAACAGAGGGCGGCGCAGCAGCTGCCACTAGAAAGAAAATCCGCTCTAGTCCTCGCGCCTGGGCTGCGGTGAGGGGGGTGGGAGGGAGAGCTCCCTTGCGCCCGAACTGACAGATAAACTGCGCCCAGACAACAGGGGGCTGTTGCCTAAGGTTTAGAATCAGAAATAGATTTAAGTGTCTGTTGCAGCAAGATTTCAGCGAAGTCTTGCCAGCAACGCCATTATCCATTGTGTGCCAGCCGTGCCCCAGAACCTCCAAGAGCAAGAGCTTAACCTGAAGACACTGTTTCCATTTGAGCTCGATAAGTTCCAGCTCGATGCCATAGCCGCCCTGAATGCCGGTCGCTCGGTGGTTGTCTGCGCCCCCACCGGCTCCGGAAAAACCTTAATCGGGGAGTACGCCATTCACCGCGCTTTGGCCAGGAAACGGCGGGTGTTTTACACCACGCCCCTGAAAGCGCTTTCCAACCAAAAATTGCGCGATTTCCGCGAGCAGTTTGGGGCGGAGCAGGTGGGGCTGCTGACCGGCGACGTGTCACTGAATCGGGACGCCCCCATCCTGGTGATGACGACGGAAATCTTCCGCAACATGCTCTACGGCACCCGCATCGGAGAGGTGGGCACCTCTCTAGCCGGTGTGGAAGCGGTGGTGCTCGACGAGTGCCACTACATGAACGACCGGCAGCGGGGTACGGTTTGGGAAGAGTCGATCATCTACTGCCCGCCAGACATCCAGCTGGTGGCCCTCTCGGCGACAGTGGCCAACAGCGCCCAGCTGACGGACTGGATCTGTCAGGTACACGGCCCTACGGATCTAATTTACTCTGACTTCCGCCCCGTGCCCCTGGAGTTTCACTTCTGCAACCCTAAGGGGCTGTTTCCCCTGCTGGACAGCAGCGGCAAAAAGATTAACGCCTTGCTCAAACCCAAGGGGGGGAAACCGAAAGGGGGGCGTCCAGAAGCGCCGAGCATGTCCTATGTGCTCTCTCAGCTGTGGCAGCGGGACATGCTGCCGGCCATCTATTTTATCTTCAGCCGCCGGGGCTGCGATCGGGCCGTGGCGGATTGCGAAAATCTCACTTTGGTCAATGAGCGAGAAGCGCGAGAGCTACAGGTGCGGATTGAGGAGTTTTTGGATCGCAACCCAGAAGCAGGTCGCGCCGGTCAGGTGGAGCCGCTCTACCGGGGAATTGCCGCTCACCACGCCGGAATTTTGCCCGCCTGGAAGGGACTGGTGGAAGAGCTGTTTCAAGAAGGGCTAATTAAAGTGGTGTTCGCCACGGAAACCCTGGCGGCGGGGATTAACATGCCGGCACGGACTACGGTGATTTCTAGCCTGTCCAAGCGCACGGACGACGGGCACCGACTGCTGAAAGCTTCCGAGTTCCTGCAAATGGCGGGGCGAGCTGGCCGGCGGGGCATGGACGCTCTTGGCCATGTGGTGACGGTGCAGACTCCCTTTGAAGGGGTTAAGGAGGCGACGTATTTGGCGACTGCCGGTGCTGACGCCCTGGTGAGCCAGTTCGCGCCCAGCTACGGCATGGTGCTGAATTTGCTGCAAAAACACACGGTCGAGGAAGCCAAGAATCTGGTGGAGCGCAGCTTTGGCCAGTATCTGGCTTCCCTGTCGCTGCGCCCGCAGCAGGAGAAGATCGCGGCGCTCAAGCAGCAATTGGCTCAAGTGCGAGAGCAGCTGGCTGTCTGCGACGAGAATCTGCTCGCCCGCTATGAGAAATTGCACGAACGGCTGAAAACTGAAAGGCAGCTGCTGAAAACTTTGCAGGAGCAAGCGACGCAGGTGTCGGCGAGTGAGATATCGGTGGCCTTGCCGTACACGATGCCGGGGACGGTTCTCCGGCTGAAGGGCAAGCACATCCGCTACAGCGAGCCGCTGACGGCTGTGCTGGTGACTCGGGTGCCGGGACCGGGCCAGTCGCCGCATTTGGTTTGTCTGGGACAGGACAACCGCTGGTATGTGTGCACCGGCATTGATGTTGTGGGCCTGCATCCGGAGCTGCCCCGTGTGCAAGGGGTGCAGAGACTGGAGGAACTGCCGGCGGACATGCCCCTGAAGCCGGGAGCCAGCCGCCTCGGAACAGACGCGACGGCGGCAATTGCCTGCCTGATTCCCACGCCATCAACCCCGGACGAAGCTCCGGAAGTGATCTCCCAGATGCAGCGTACTGAAGCGGTGCGGCAGCAGCTGGAGTCTCACCCGCTGCACCAGTTGGGGGAACCGACAGCCCTGCTCAAGCGGCACCGGCGGGCGGCGGCGCTGCAAGAAGAAATAGAGAAGTGCCAAGATCGGCTGCTGGAGCAGTCCCAGCGCCACTGGGAGGAATTTATCGATTTGATTAAGATTTTGCAGCATTTTGGCGGTTTGGAGGATTTGACGCCGACTCCGCTCGGAGAAGCGGCTGCAGCGATTCGCGGCGATAATGAACTGTGGCTGGGGCTGGCGCTCAGGTCTGGGGAATTTAACGAGCTTGACCCCCACCACTTGGCAGCTGCCTGCGCGGCTCTGGTGACGGAGGTGTCCCGACCGGACAGCTGGGCGGGATATGACCTCTCCCCGGAAGTGGAGGGGGCGCTGGAGAATTTGCGGAGCGTGCGCCGAGCCCTGTTCCAGCTGCAGCGACGCCATCGCGTGGCGCTGCCGGTGTGGCTGGAGGTGGATTTAATTTCTCTGGTGGAGCAGTGGGCTCTGGGTGTTGAATGGGTGGATCTGTGTGAGAACACCAGTTTGGATGAGGGGGATGTGGTGCGCATACTCCGCCGCACTCTGGATTTTCTCTCTCAGATACCTCATGTGCCGAATATATCGGAGTCTTTGAAGATCAACGCCTATCGCGCCATGCAGCTGATTGATAGGTTCCCCGTGAATGAGGTGCTCGATTAGCATGCCTAGCACAATTCCCGTCCGGCAAGCTGTTAGTCTTTTAATCTGCATGTGGTTGTAAGGGGCAGAGCCGGCATATCACCGCTACCAGCCTTGATTTGCAGGTAACATGGGGAGTGGGCAGTAACTTTTGTTTATATTTGTAGTGCTAATTAATTGCACAATACCTTGAGGGCGCAGGGGGGCTGCCGACACGGGGATTGTCCGGCGGCAGGGGCAACCAGGGGGGGATTGCCCCTGCAGTTTCATGCCGCCGAACCCGCCGTTGTGGGGTGCGCCGCGAGGGCACCCCACGAGTGCGCTTCCGCGGGCGGCTGGATGCTCTTGAGCGGAACGCTAGCAATAGAAAATCTAAAATATATTTTTATTTTAACCGCAGATGGACGCCGATGAACGCAGATGGGTAGGCTCTATTGTCTGCGTTTATGTATAAGAAATACTAGAATAAATAAAATCGGCGCGAAGGTCGGGCAGCTGTAGTGTTTCGGGGCTACAGAAAATAGGAAAAGGAGAGGTATGAGATGGTAGAATTTTTGCAACACTTTTTTGGGTCGCTCCCGTTCATCCAGCACGGGCACTGTTACCTGTGGGAGGCAGACTTGGTTCCCCTGCATATCGCATCAGATTCTCTGATTGCCCTCGCTTATTACTCCATTCCCATCGCCCTTATCTACTTCGTCCACAAGCGGCGGGACTTGCCGTACCGCTGGATATTCCTGTTATTTGGAGTCTCGCTTATCTCCTGCGGCACAACCCACCTGATGGAGATTTGGACGCTGTGGCACGCCATTTACTGGATTGCCGGTTGGCTGAAAGCTTTTACTGCTTTTGTCTCGCTGCTGACAGCGGCGCTACTGGTGCCGCTGATTCCCCAAATGCTGGGGCTGGCAAGTCCGGCACAGCTGGAGGAAAATCTGCGGAAATCGCAACAGATGCTGCAGCTGGTGCTCGATAACATTCCCCAGTATATTTTTTGGAAGGACAGAGATTCAGTTTTCCTGGGCTGCAATGTCGGCTTCGCGCGAGTGGCCGGTTTGTCAAGTCCAGAGGAGATCGTTGGCAAAACAGATTACGAGTTGCCCTGGACGAAAGAGCAAACAGAATTCTTTCGCTCCTGCGATGCCAGAATAATGGGAACAGATACACCTGAATATAATATCATTGAACCGGCACTTCTGGCTGACGGCCAACCGGCTTGGTTTGAAACTAACAAAATACCGCTGCACGATTCAGAAGGAAACGTAGTGGGCATCTTGGGCACAATTGAAGACATTACCGAGCGCATGAGATATCAGGAGGAACTGCGCAAGAGCCAGGAGCGGTTTGAGCTGGCAGTGCGAGGCTCTAGAGACGGTTTGTGGGACTGGGAGCTGGAAACAGGCGAAGTATATTTTTCGCCGCGCTGGAATAATATGCTCGGTTTTGAGGACGGGGAGGTGCCAAATAATTTCGAGGAGTGGAAAAACCGGATACATCCTGACGATATCAACGGTGTGCTAGCTAGTGTCCAGGTCTGTTTGTCAGGTTTGACGCCTTATTTGGAAGTGGAGTACCGTTTGCGGCACAAAGATGGCTCCTATCGCTGGATTTTTGGGCGGAGTGCGGTGCTTTTTGATGGCACCGGCAAGCCTTACCGGATGGCTGGATCGCACACGGATATAACTGAGCGGGTGCGGGCGGAAGAAGCGCTGAAAAAGACTTTGGAAGAGTTAGAAATTCGCGTGGATGAGCGCACAGCTGAATTAAGGCAAGCTAATCAGCAATTGCAGAGGGAGATTGCTGAGCGCGTCTGTGCGGAAGAGGCGCTGCGAACTGCTAATCAAACTTTGCAAACGCTGATCCAAGCTTCGCCTCTGGCGATTGCGACTCTCAGTAGCGATGGGGGTGTGACGCTGTGGAACCCTGCGGCTGAGCGGCTTTTTGGCTGGAGCGAAAAAGAGGTTTTGGGCAAGCCTCTTCCCATTATTCCTGCTGGCGCAGAGCCGCAGTTCCGCGCCATTCTTCAGGCTGAGAGGGAGGGCAAGGAACAGGCGGGCTTGGAATTGCGCCGGCAGCGGAAAGACGGCTCACCGGTCGATGTCAGCCTCTGGACAGCTCCGCTGTTTGATGCCAGTGGCGCTGTCACCGGCACTATCGGCTTATTCGTTGACATCAGCGCCCGAGTGCGGGCTGAGGCGGCGCTGCGAGAAAGCCAACAGCTGCTGCAGGCGATTCTGGATTTCTCGCCAACAGCTATTTATATTAAGGACAATCTTGGCCGATATATTTTGATGAACCGCAAGTACGCAACCCAGCTCGGTTTAAATCCAGAATTGGTCAAAGGGAAGACTGACGGCGAGCTTTTTTATCGTGAGGTGGCGGAGGCATTTCGGGCGAACGACCTCAAGGTGCGGCAAAGCGGACTGCCTTTGGAAATGGAAGAAATTGTCCCGCACTATGACGGTGCGCACACCTACCTTTCGGTGAAGTTTCCTCTCTACGACTGTGCCGGTGTTCCCTACGCGATATGTAGCATCTCCACTGACATCACCGACCGGGTGCGGGCGGAGGAGGAAAAGCAAAAGTTTGTTTCTCTGATTGCCAACAGTAAGGATTTTATAGGGATGGCCTCGCTGTCAGGCGAACTCATATTTATTAACGAATCCGGACGGCAACTTATCGGTTTGGGCATGTCGGAAGATATTTCGGACAAGCGGTTGACTGAATTCTTTGCGGAGGGCTGTCGAAAATTTTTGATCCAAATCGCTCTGCCGGCGGTTATGCAGCACGGATTCTGGGAAGGAGAAACCCAGTTTGTGAATTTCAAAACAGGCCTCAAATTTGACGTGTACATGACTTTATTCACCGTGAAGCACCCGGAAACTGGTTTGCCAATGTGTCTGGCAACGGTTTCGCGAGATATTACCGAGCGCAAGCAGGCAGAAAAGGCGCTCACAGAAAGCTATATCCTGCTGCGTTCCGTGATTGAAAGCACAGTCGATCCGGTATTTGTCAAGGATATTGAGGGACGATATGTGACGTTAAACGGCGCATGTGCCCGCGTTTTTTGCAAGTCGTTAGAAGAAATTATTGGCAAGGATGACACGGAATTGCTGCCGGCTGAGATCGCGCTTCAAATTATGGCCAATGACCGCCGCATTATGACAGCGGGCGTTCCTGAAATTGTGGAAGAACGTGTTGCAGCACCGGAGATGATGCGAACGTATCTGTCAACGAAAAGCCCCTGGCGCGACAGTGAGGGAAACATTATTGGTTTGATTGGCATAGCGCGTGACATTAGCGAGCGGAAGCGACAAGAAGAGGCGCTGCGGCGCAGTGAGACGCGCTATCGCTCTCTGGTTGTTGCCACTTCCCAGATTGTCTGGCTGAACAATGCTGAAGGACTGGCTGTTGATATGCCGGAGTGGGGCGCTTATACGGGCCAGAGTCAGGAAGAACTCTCAGGTTGGGGCTGGTTAAACGCGATTCACCCCGACGATCGCCAGCCCACGGCTAATGCTTGGTTACGAGCATTTACAAGGAAAAGTCTGTATGAAATTGAGTGCCGCATTCGCTCGAAAGATGGCACCTATCGCTATTTCTATGTTCGTGGCGTTCCCGTACTCGCAGAAGATGGCAGTATCCGCGAGTGGGTGGGCGTGTGCACGGACATCCACGATCGCAAGCTGGCAGAGTTTGAACAGCAAAAGTTGATAGCTCTTGTTGAAAGCAGCTCTGACTTCATTGCTTTAGCTACACTTGAGGGTGAGGTTTTGTTTGTCAATGAAGCCGGTCAAAACCTGGTAGGGCTGTCCGGTATTGAACAAGTCAAGCAAACGCCGATACCTGACTATTTTATGCCGGAGGAATTGCCGGTGCTGCAAGAGCGCATTTTGCCCACTCTTGCCGAAACAGGACGCTGGGAGGGAGAGGTTAGCTTCCGCCACTTCAAAACGGGTCTGCCGATACCTGTTTATTATAACGTCTTTACTGTTAAAGACTCGCAGACAGGTGAGCCGATGGCTTTAGCTACTGTTACAAAAGATTTTACGGAGCGCAAGCAAGCTGAGTCGGAACTGCGGCAAAGTGAAGCGCGATTCCGAGAGCTAGCAACTCGGGAGGCGCTGCTCAACCGGCTTGCCAGTCAGATTCGCGCTTCTCTCGACTTGGATAGGATTCTGGAAACTGCAGTGCGGGAGATTTACCACTTGTTGCAGCTGGAGCGCTGCAAGTTTATCTGGTATCTCCCCGACGCACAACCGCCCGTGTGGAATGTGGTGCATGAAGCGAAGAAATCCGAGCTACTCTCACTTTTGGGTTCCTATCCGCTTGATGCGACGTCTTTTTTTGCCCAAAAGCTATCCAAATTGGAAATCTACCGTTTTGACGATATTGAAACTGTATCTGACCCGCAAGAACGGCAATTCTTTCAGTCTAAGGGACACACCGCTGTCGTGGATTTGCCTATTCCAACGCGCCGGGGTGTGCTGGGCGTGATTTCCTGCGTTCAATGCAGTCGCCCCCGCGAGTGGCGCGAGGATGAAGTGGAATTGCTAGAGGCGGTTTGCAATCAATTGGCGATCGCGATCGACCAGGCGCAACTTTACGATCAAAGCCGCACTGCTGCTGAAATAGCCGAAACTAAAGCCCGCGAGCTAGAACAAGCTTTGCGGGAGCTAAAACAGACTCAAGCCCAACTGGTTCAAAGCGAAAAGATGTCCAGTCTGGGGCAGCTGGTTGCTGGAGTTGCTCACGAAATTAACAACCCGGTTAATTTTATATCCGGCAATATCACACCTGCCAAGGAATATGCCGAAGACTTGCTGAATTTGCTGCAACTCTACCAGGAATGCTATCCCCATCCCGCACCTGCCATCCAAGAGGCGCTCGAGGAAATTGACCTGATTTTCATTCAGGAAGATTTGCCAAAAATCCTGAATTCTATGCTGGTGGGATCCGACCGCATTCGCCAGATTGTTCTTTCGCTGCGCACGTTCTCGCGGCTGGATGAATCGGATATGAAGGCGGTTGACATTCACGAGGGGATTGAGAGTACGCTGCTGATTCTGCAAAGCCGGCTGAAAGCTAAACCCAACCGACCGGCTATCCAAGTAATCAAAGAGTACGGCAATCTGCCGCTTGTGGAGTGCTATGCCGGTCAGCTGAATCAGGTGTTTATGAATATCCTGGCTAATGCGATTGACGCGCTGGAAGAAGGGCAAAGGGCATTGCGGCGGGAGTGGGAAGAACAGCAATACGCCATGCCCAATGCCCAATCCCCAATCCCCACGATTCGGATTCGCACCTCAATAGGGCATGGGGACAGCAGCTTGGCGGAACATGGGGGAGAAAAACAATCACCAATGCCTAATGCTCAATGCCCAATGCCCAATGCCCATGTTAGGATTTCTATTGCTGACAATGGCCCGGGGATGAAGGAGGAGGTGCGCCGCCGGCTTTTTGATCCTTTCTTTACGACTAAACCTGTTGGTTCCGGTACAGGGCTGGGAATGTCGATTACCTACCAGATTGTGGACAAGCATGGCGGTCAGTTGCAGTGCTTTTCAGACCCGGGTGAGGGCACGGAGTTTTTGATTTGGATTCCGATTCAGCAGGCAAAAAGGTAGCCGCGCATCAATAACCCGGTTTCTAAAAGAAACCGGGTTTCTCAGTACCTTGCCAATTGTCCATGTTTCGCCCGGGGTAGGGTGCGTTCCCTCTCAGGGAAGGCACCTCAATCGGGAAGAGTGGGATAGGGAACGCACCCTAGGAGTTACACTGGGGGTGACAGCAGTTTACAAAAATTTACCTTGGATTGATTTCACTTGCTGATTGGTTGAGCTACAATAAACCAACGCTCATGTAAACGACCGTCAGAGCGGCCAACCTAAAAGGCGCGACTCGCTTCAAGGCACGGGCGCGTTGGGTTTCTCAAGGAAAAGTTTACGTCCGAGAAGCCGGTTGAAAGACTGGGATAGCAGACCGGCCTTACCAAGGATTGCGTCCGGAAACCTCTGAAAGCGGATATCTGGCTGAAAGGCCAGAGAATCCCATCCAATCCCTGGGTGGGAGTGTCAAATTCATTAGGCACCATCATGGCTTATATATTTAACGCGGGCACCGGCTACCAGGTAATTGTGGAAAATCAGGGACTGCAGACTGCAGTCGCCACAGTCAGCAGCAGTCCAGGACAGCAGCAAAGCCAGCGCACCAGCTTTAACACCGGCACTTGGACGGCACCCCCCGCCGCTTTCCGCACGCCAGCCGGGATCGTCTTGGAAATTACTGCAGCACAAGGGCGGTATTTTGTCAATGTCACAGCCACCGGCACCAGCACGGTGAGTGACGCGCCCAACCTGGCGGGGGCGGAGGAATTGCCGGCGCAGGAAGGCGTAATGCCGGCGGTGCGGGGAATGGAACCGATGAAACCGATGCAACCGATGCAACCGATGCAACCGATGCAACCGATGCAACCGATGCAACCGATTTCGCCGGTGGAACCCATGAAGATGGGGGATATGGAAATGCGGATGAACCCGATGGAGATGCGCATAGGCAATATGTCGATGAGCATGGGGAATCCGCCAGCAGCCGCTGTCGGGAAGAATTTCTGTTCGCAATGCGGCGCTGCAGTCCAACTGGGCGATCGTTTCTGCGGTCAATGCGGCCACCGTTTAATGTAATGAAAGCGTAGAAACCGGGTTTCTTTCAGAAACCCGGTTTCAGGCCCCAACCAGAGGTGAACGCGCTCTTTCTGCAACAAGCAGATTAAAAGGCAAACAAACAGTGAGATACGGAGAAACCCGGTAACTTCTGCGAAACCGGGTTTCTGGGAAAGGATGCCGGCTAAACGGAACCTTCATAAACTGCATCAAAAACATTAATAAAACCGGTTTATAGCCGGTGTAATTCGCTGATAAAAAGCGCTAGCTCACTGATTGCAAACAAACAGTTTTATGTTCGTCAAGGTTGCTCTAAATCACCAAACTACTTACCGATTCGACAAATTCGTGTACTTGGGGCCGCATATCGCGCGGCTGCGACCGGCACCCCACTGCCGCACGCCAATTCAAAGTTATTCTTTCCAAGTTCACACCCCAGAACACACTCTCCACTGGTTGCAAGATCCCTACGCAAACTTCCTGACGCGGCTGACATTTCCGAATCCAACCGCTGAGTTTAAAATTGAAGTTGACCTGATTGCTGAGCTTCACCCTATCAACCCTTTTGATTTCTTCCTAGAACCCTATGCGGAAAAATACCCGTTCACTTATGAGGGGGATCTGGCTAAGGAGCTAATTCCGTTTCTGGAAATTACAGAAGCCGGCTTCTTGTTGCGCCAGTGGCTGGCAACAGTTGACAAAAAGCCACAATTCATCACTGATTTTATTGTGGCGATCAACGCACGAATGCGGGAGGAAATTGCCTACGAGCAGCGCTTCGAGTCTGGCATCCAATCCTGTGAGTCAACGCTGGCGAGAAAAGTTGGCTCCTGTCGGGATAGCAGCTGGCTGTTGGTGCAGATAATGCGGCATTTTGGCCTTGCGGCGCGGTTTGTGTCGGGCTATCTCATCGATTTGGCGTCGGAGGAAAAACCGGAGGATAGTGCAGATTTGCACGCTTGGGCGGAGGTTTATTTGCCCGGTGCCGGTTGGGTTGGTTTAGATCCCACTTCCGGGTTGCTAGCAGCGGAGGGACATATCCCCCTCGCCTGTACTGCTAATCCGGAAAGGGCGGCTCCAATTACCGGCTCGACAGAACCCTGTTTCTCAAAGCTCGATTTTTCTGTCACCGTTTCTCGCTTGCAGTAGTAAACTGTTAGGCTAATAATGCTGCCTGTCTGCCTAAGGTCGGCAGAGCCGACCGGACGGCGTTCCCAGCTGCCAGGCTGGGAACGAGGGAACCAGGGAAAGCTGTTAGGCTTTTAACCTGCTTTTTCCTTGAAAGGAGGCAGTCGCTTCGGAACTGCGTACACCGCCACCAATGAAAATTGTCGCCAGGGCGGGGCGAGCACGGGGGCGTCGCCCCTACAACACTATTTTCAAGTCAGAGTCCCGTAACGAGGAAACAAATATAAGGCGTAGGACAGGCTTATGGCCTGTCCTCGGTAGGGCTAAAGCCCAACTACAAACCTTTTCAAGGCAGTCGCGACGATCTGCGCACACCACCACCAATGAACAGTCGCGCTTCGGGCGGCGGAGATCCAGTAGGGCGTGCAGCCCAACTACGAACCTTTTCAAGTCAGAGCCGACCGATCGCGTTCCCGAGCCTGGGAACGAGAGATAAAGGTTTGTAGTTGGGCTGCACGCCCAATGGGCGGTTTCCCAGCCTTAGGCTGGGAACGAGAGAATGCAGGAGTTAGAGCCGGCGAAATTCATCTTGCAGGGCTTGATGGCGGGGATAGCGCTGGCGAAGGGAGTCAATATACTGCCGCCAGATGTCAGGCTCCTTCAAAATGTCCAGATAAATCGATTTGATGGCATCAGCGTGACGGGCGGCGGTGCGATAGTAATCGCGGCTTTTCAGGTCAATATAGTGCCGCACAAGCTGCTCGTAAATCTTCACCGACTCTTGGGGATGATATTCTTTAATCCCTTCGGCAACCAAAACCTGCAATCGCTCAGCATGTGGCTGCCGGTGTGCCAGTTCGAGGGCCGCTTGCCAATCGGCTTCATGCAGATAAATCTGTGCCAGGGGTTCCGGATTGCGCTGCGCCATATCGAGCAACTTCGGCTCCACGACTGGCCATGTGCCTAATGATACAGAAACTGTTTTAATTTTCTGGTACAATTCTAGGGTGACGCCGCTATACTCGGCAACCGCCATCAAAATCCGGCACAAGTTTTCCCGATCGTGTTTGAGCTCATAGTAGTCCGCTAAAGTATGCAGCAGTTCGCTGGATTTCACTGCTGAACCCAGAGGCAAAAAGTCAAAAGTACATTCCTGGGCGCGGCGGTTATTTAATAAGTGCGATGCGCCGGCTTCCAAGGTGGCGACGTATTTCTTCTTTTCCCCTTTTCGCTGCCAATATTTCGCTAATTCCAGATATTGCTCTTCAGTTTGCAGGTGGGATTCCCGAACTCTCAAATAGTTAGCCTCATCGCCTAAAGTTAGGTAAAAACTGGCAATTAATTCAGCCCTTCTTGCATACTCAGTCTTTTGAAGTTGAGCGATTATATACTGGCAGTCTTCTGCAGTAGTAGCCAGGGTGGCGATCGCGTTTTCAATAGCATCGCTGACATCGCCGTAACCGCTCATCTCCCAGGTAAGTGCGTCGATGAGCGAGTCCAAATAGGGCTGCTTTTCCAGAGAGGATTGGGCTAATTTTGCCACCGCTTCAGCGTACAAACCAATCACGGACTCAAGTTGCTGGGTTCCGATGGCTAACTCTTCCTCCTCAAACATCTGATTGCAGCAAGTAACCAGATGCCAAAATACCTGGATATTGTCGCGGGGATGCAAATTCTTAGCCGCACCGAGAATCGGGTCTAACTCAGGATAAATCTCATCTTCATCGGGATGGTTTTCTAAACCGTCAGATGCTTCTTTTAGCGTAGCGAAAATCTCGGTTATTTCTTGTTGTATTAGCAACACTTCCTCATAATTAATGGACGGCGACGGTGGGTTGATGCGCGACAACAGTGCGTGGCAAAAGTCCGCTCTGTCGCTGGCCAATTTCAAGACCAGCTCCAACAACTCCTGATGGGACATGGCGGTTAAAGCTTGCTCTAGGAAACCCGGTTTATCCATATCAATCTGCTTCCTCAGCTTGGGGGCTGCTTGCAAATCAGGCAGAAGTGCCGCTATTTGCAAGTATGCTAATCCTAAGGCTCTGCGTGAGCTGCTGGCAATCTCTTGCGCCCTTTTTGTCTGGGCTGGGGATTGGGAACGCCCTATTGCCCTTGTGCCCAAGCCCCCACGCCCCTCCCCAGATGTACAGGACTTACGCAGAAACCGGGTTTCCTACCCTGCCTCTTGACTTGAGCGCCCTAGTTCCACAACCAGAAACCCGGTTTCTTTGATTATGGTGCGTAAGTCCCGATCTCGCCTGTAGCCAATCTATGTGTGAGAGGTTGCGCCGAGACGCCCTGTAATATATAAGTAATAATGCTTAGAAAAAATCAGGGGAAAGGCATGAGAAACCAAATCACGCAATTGTTGCTGGGCATTTCGATCGCAGTGGGGCTTTTGGCGGTGCCGGTTCGCGCCCAAGTTTCGGACGCCGAGTTGGACGCCCAAGCTCGGGCGCTGGTGGAGGCGCTGCGGCTGGCTGCGCCAGATACTGGCACCGAAAACGATGGACTTTACAGCGACTGGCAAATCAAACCGGAGAACATCCCCCGCTGGTCGAGACTTTGCACCGGCAAGGAACTGACACCGGCACAATTTGAATCCAGTCCAGTGACGGCGCGGAAGATTCTGGTGTGCGTGATGCGCGATGTCCTCACTGACGAGTATAAAGCCAGCGGCAGCAACGAGTCTCTGGCGGTGCGCCGCTCCGCCGCCTGGTGGATGACCGGCGATCCCACCCAGTACAGCAGCCAGGGGATCGCCTCTTACGTCCAAAAAGTTCTGGACTTCTACCAGCAGCAGCGCTCCAAAGCCCGATCGGGTGCTAACAACTCTCGGAAGTAAGCTAGGGCGCATTGAATTTACACTATCCATCTCTACCGTACCGTTGGGGGCGGGCACTCTTTCCCGCCCATACAGACTGGTAACGCCAAGTAAGCCGGCTCTGTTTCTTTCCAATAGATAAGCAAATTAAAAGCAAAACAGCTTAGCAGCAGTAGAGTGCGTTATTAACGCCCCCCACAGGGAGTCGCCAGCGCCTCACCCCACTGGATCGCCCGTGCTGGCTACAGGCGGCTAACCCCTGTCAAAACGCCTTCGCCAGCCAATCCCCCCGATTCTCACAGGTCGCGACTGACGCACAACCGTGAAAGAAACCGGGTTTCTAGCTATTTCAAGAAAGCTTAAGTTATGTTTAAATTTTTTTAGTAGCATAGCTTTTTTTTAAATTTTAGTGCATGCTATAAAAAGCATTAAATTTTGCCAGCTAGTTTTTCCAAAAGCCAGCATGGCAGATAGCTGTGACCGCAACCGGCCCACTGCAACCGAGATAGCCCCCTAATGGGCGTCCCAGATCGTCAGTGCCCGGATGGCGCAGTTTGCGCCCGCGATTTTTCAGTTGCCTGCACTCAGTACCGCCCCCAAAACAAGACAACCGACAAATCGAGAGACAAAATTATGATCACCTTTCCGGGCTACCAAATCACAGAAGAAATTCAATCCGGTGTCCATACAGTCGTTTATCGCGGCTACAGGGAAACCGAACGCAAGCCAGTTATTCTCAAGATTCTCAAATCGCAGTTCCCCACCCTCGAAGAGATTGCTCGATTGCGGCAAGAATATGAAATCCCCAAAGATATAGACATAGAAGGAATTGTCAGACCGTACAGCTTGTCAAACTTTCATAACGGTTTAGCTCTGATATTGGAAGATTTTGGCGGGCAATCGGTCAGCCAATTTCTGGGAGAGCGAAAAAATCTGCAATTAAAGGAGTTTTTAGAGATAGCGCTTCAGCTAGCCGCCACTCTGGGTGACCTGCACAAAAACCAGATTATCCATAAAGACATCAAGCCAGCAAACATCATTATAAACCAGGAAACCGGACTTGTCAAACTCACTGACTTTAGCATTGCCTCGCGCCTGTCTTCGGAGAGCCAGACGCCCTGCCACCCCAATTTTATAGAAGGCACTCTCGCCTACATGTCCCCGGAGCAAACCGGGCGGATGAACCGGGCGATTGACAGCCGCACCGACTATTATTCGCTGGGCGTCACCTTCTATGAAATGCTGGTCGGTCAGTTGCCCTTCCCATCGGAAGACCCGATGGAATTGGTTCACTGCCACATTGCCAAACAGCCAGTTCCGCCCCACGATCTAAATCCAGAAATCCCGCCAGCGATTTCGGATATCGTGATGAAATTAATGGCCAAAAATGCCGAAGACAGATATCAAAGTGCCGGCGGACTTAAATATGACCTGGGATACTGTCTCGCCCAGCTAGAGGCAGCGGGCAAAATTCCGCAATTCAATGTGGGATCGCGAGATTTATCCGGACAGCTTCTCATCCCCCAAAAACTTTACGGTCGGGAAAAAGAAGTCACCCAGCTGCTCAGCGCCTTTGAGCGTGTCAGTATCGGAACCTCTGAGATGGCGGTTGTTGCCGGTTACTCAGGAATTGGCAAATCCTGCTTAGTGCGTGAAATTCACAAGCCTATTGTGCGCCAGCGTGGCTATTTTGTATCCGGCAAATTTGACCAATTTAAGCGGAATATTCCTTATGCCGGCCTGATTCAGGCGTTTCAGGAACTCCTGCGCCAGCTGCTCACAGAAAGTACCGCAAAAATAGCCAGCTGGAAAGAAAAACTCTTAGAAGCCCTTAGCAGCAACGCTCGCGTCATTACTGACGTCATTCCCGAACTCGAACTGATTGTCGGCGCTCAGCCACCTGTCCCCCAACTCCCCCCTGCAGAAGCCCAAAATCGCTTCAACCGGCTCTTTCAAAAATTCTCTCAGGTGTTTGCCCAGAAAGAACACCCCCTGGCGCTGTTTTTGGATGACTTGCAGTGGGCGGATTCCGCTTCCTTAAAGCTGATTGAGCAGCTGGTTGCCAACCCCGAAAGCCAATATCTATTGCTGATTGGGGCGTATCGCGATAACGAAGTGTCCCCAGCGCATCCGCTGATGTCAACTTTGGAGAGCATTCGGGAAGCGGGGGCGACAGTCAGCACCATCACCCTCCAGCCTTTGAGTTTAGCTGATGCCAGCCAGCTGATTGCTGACACCTTAGGGGAAACAAAAAAAGTCCAGGACTTAAGCGAGCTGCTCTTCAATAAAACCGCTGGCAATCCCTTTTTCTTGACTCAACTGCTGCTTTCCCTGCACCGGGAAAAGCTGCTGACTTACAAGGCGAGCGAGGGAAAATGGCAGTGGGACATTCGGCACATCCAAGCAGTCGGGATTGCCGACAAGACTGTCGTTGAATTAGTCGCCGGCAATATTGAAAAGCTGCCAGAAAGCGCTCAAAGCATGTTAAAATTAGCCGCCTGCATTGGCAGCCAGTTTAGTTTGGACGTGCTGGCGATCGTCAGTGAAAAGCCCGCAGCTGCCACAGCCGCTGATTTGTGGCCCGCCTTGCAAGCCGGTCTGATTCTGCCTCTGAGCAATGCCTACAAAATACCCCTGGTTTTTGCCTCGGATGCACTGGCAGATTTGAAATTGGATGATTTAAGAGTTTCTTACAGGTTTCTGCACGATCGGGTGCAGCAAGCAGCCTACTCTCTCATCCCCGACGCCCGCAAGAAAGAAACGCACCTGAAAATTGGCCAACTGTTGCTGAAGAATACGCCGCCCGAAGAGCGAGAAGCCCATATCTTTGATATTGTCAACCAGCTGAATATCGGCAGTGAACTGATAGCGGATCTGAAGTCACAAGAACAACAAGAAACCGGGTTTCTTAAAGAAACCCGGTTTCTGGAATCTCTTAACAATTCCTTGATAAACCCGCTCTTACTGGCGTCACTGAACCTGATTGCAGGCAAGAAGGCCAAGGCGTCAGCCGCGTATGAACCGGCAGTCCGATATTTGAACACCGGCATCAACCTTCTGGGAGAATCCAGCTGGAGCGAGTCTTATGACCTGACCTTCAATCTCTATGTGGAAGCCAGCGAAGCGGAATACTTAACAGCCAACTTCCAGCGTTCGGAACAGCTGTCTGCTGTCGCTCTAGAGAAAGCCAAAACCGCTCTGGAAAAAGCCAAACTGTATGAGGTGCAAATCCAGTTCTATTTCGCGAAAAACCAGATAAAATCAGCTATCGATACCGGCTTGCGAGCCTTGGAGGCGCTCGGGGTCAGCCTGGAGGAAACTCCTCCCGGTCAGCTGGACATTGAGGAGTTAATCGACCTGCCGGCAATGACCGATACTCACAAACTGGCAGCCATGCGCGTATTAAACACCCTGATCTCTTCCGCTTATGTGGCCGATCCTGCGTTGCTGCCGGCCATTATCTATACAATGGTCAATCTCTCTGTGCAATATGGAAACTCCCCACAGGCAGCTGTAGGCTACATTTATTATGGGGTACTCCTGAACAGCTTTATGGGAGACACCGATTCTGGCTATCGGTTCGGTCAGCTGGCTGTGACGCTGGTGGACAAACTGAATGCCAGAGAAGTAAAAGCTAAGGTGTACTCGCCCTTTTACACTATACTCAGGCACTGGAAAGCTCATCTCGCTCAAACGATTGCCCCTCTGCTGGAAGGAGGTCAGAGTGGGTTGGAAACCGGAGATGTAGAATTGGCCAGCATTTGCTTTAAAGACCTGGCCACTCACTTACTATTGATGGGCGAGCGCCTAGAAACAGTGGAGCAGCAGCTCAGTCAAGCCCTGGATGTCTCGCTGAAATTCAAGCAAGAATATGCGGTTTACTACGCCCGCATATGGAAGCAGCTGGTTGAGAATCTCATGGGACGAGGAAGTGCCGGCAATCCCACTCAGCTGATTGGCTCCAGCTTGGATGAAACTGAAATGCTGCCCCGTTTAATAGTAACGCAGAACCGCACTTCACTTTTTTCGATCTACCTGGCCAAAGGGATTGTCTGTTATTTATTTAAAGATTGCTCGCGGGCGATAGAATATTCCAAGCGGGCGGCTGAGTACGCAAATTCGGCAATGGGATTTATGACTGTTGCCACCCACAACTTCTACTATTCCCTGCAACTTCTCGCCCTGTATCCCAGCGCTGAACCCTGCGAACAGCAGCAATACCTCCAGCAAGTGGAGTTAAACCAAGAAAAGATGCGGCTGTGGGCAAGTCACGCTCCCTGTAACTTCCAGCACAAGTGCGATTTGGTGGAAGCGGAACTCAATAGGGTGTTGGGGCGCATCCTGGAAGCGATGGAATATTATGACCGCGCCATTCAAGGCGCAAAAGAACAGGGCTACATCCAGGAAGAAGCGCTGGCGTGTGAGCTTGCGGCGGAGTTTTACTTGTCTGGCGGGAAAGAAAAGATCGCTCGCGCCTATCTCACGGATGCCTACTACGGATACATTCGCTGGGGAGCCGTCGCAAAAGTGCTAGACTTAGAACAAACCTATCCCCAGTTCCTCTCTCACATTACCGCCAAACAGCCAGAGGAAATCCATGTGACTCGCACGACAAAAGCGACGACCACCGGCAATTTGCTGGCGGTGCTGGATTTTTCCGCAGTTCTGAAATCGTCGCAAGCGATTTCGGTAGAAATCGTTCTCGACAGCTTGCTGGATAAGTTGATGCGGATTGTTATTGAGAACGCCGGCGCACAAAAAGGTTTGCTGTTTTTGCACTCGCAGGCGCAACCCGGACAGTCAGATAGACAGTTGATTCTAGCCGCCGAAGCCGCTGCTGAGCGAGATGGGTTGATTGCTCTTCCTTTTGTGCCGGTTTCGCAATGCCCGGATTTGCCTGTATCGGTTATCAACTATGTGCGCAGTACCGGAGAAACAGTCGTCCTAAATGATGCAGTCAATCAGGGACTGTTTACTGAAGATTCTTATATTGTCAGCCACCAGCCCAAGTCTGTCTTGGGTTTGCCGGTCACTTATCAAGGCAAACTGCTGGCTATTCTCTATTTAGAGAATCGCCTGACTGCAGGAGCTTTTACTTGCGATCGGCTGGAAGTGCTTTCCCTGCTTTGCACCCAAGCTGCTATCTCCCTGGAAAATGCCATTCTTTACCAGCAGTTGCAAACTTACTCCCAGCAGCTGGAGGTCAAGAATCAAGAACTGGAAACCGCAAATGCTGCCTTGCGGGAGTCGGAAGCGCTGGCGCAAGAAAAAGCTTTGCAAGCGGAAGAAGCGCTGCAAGAACTCCAGCACGCCCAAACTCAGCTGGTGCAGAGTGAAAAAATGTCCTCGTTGGGACAGCTGGTTGCCGGTGTGGCCCACGAAATTAACAATCCCGTTAACTTTATCTACGGGAATCTCACTCACGCGCACGACTACACGCGAGATTTGCTCAACCTCCTAGAGCTTTATCGCGAGAAGTTTCCCGAACCGGGTGCGGAGATTGAAGAGGAGATCGAAGCGATTGACTTGGAGTTTCTGATGGAAGATTTGCCCAAAATGCTGGGGTCGATGAAGGTGGGCGCTGACCGCATCCGGGAGATTGTTCAGTCGTTGCGGACTTTCTCCCGCGTGGATGAGGCGGAAATGAAGCCGGTGAACATCCACGATGGCATTGACAGTACCTTGCTGATTTTGCACAACCGGCTGAAATTCAAACCAGACCGACCCGCGATTCAGGTGATTAAAGAGTATAGCAGTTTGCCGCCGGTGGAGTGCTATGCCAGCCAGCTGAACCAGGTATTTATGAATATCCTGGCGAATGCGATTGACGCTTTGGAGGATCGCAACAAAGGGCGAGCGCCAGAGGAAATTAAAGAAAATACCAATACGATTCACATCCGCACCGAAATCACGAATAATGGGAAAGTCGCGGTAATAATTGCAGATAACGGCCCGGGCATGCCAGAAAAAGTCCGCATCAAGCTGTTTGACCCTTTCTTCACGACAAAACCAGTAGGCAAGGGCACCGGCATCGGGCTGTCAATTTCGCACCAAATTGTGGTGAAAAAACACGGCGGCAGTTTGCGGTGCGTGTCCGCACCAGGCGAGGGCACGGAGTTTATCATTGAAATTCCCCTGCGCCAGATCCTTTCGCAAACCGCCTGATCTGAGGATAATTTCCTCGTTCCCAGCCTCAGGCTGGGAACGAGCTTCTGGAGGCTCTGACTTGAAAAGGTTTGTAGTTGGGCTTTAGCCCTACCGAGGACAGGCGAGACGCCTGTCCTACGTCCTAACCAATTTGGCCAGTGCTATATCAACCGGCTCCCACTGGTTCCCCGTCGCGCGGGCGTGTCACAATAATTGTTGCTATTACTGAAACGGAAAGAAAATGACCGTGCTTACAACACTGCAGCGTGCATTTGAGCAAGGACGCGCCCTCAAGGTTATCACCGGCCTGACTAATTTTAACAGCCACAGCGTGGCGAGCACCGTCAAAGCAGCCCACTTTGGCGGCGCTACTTTTGTCGATATTGCCGCTGATTCCGACTTAGTGCGGCTGGCAAAAAGCTTGACAAATTTGCCAATCTGTGTTTCTGCCGTGGAGCCAGAGAAGTTTGTCCCAGCGGTGGAAGCCGGTGCGGATTTGATTGAAATCGGCAACTTTGACGCTTTCTACGCCCAAGGACGCCGGTTTGAAGCGGCGGAAGTCCTGCAGCTGACTCGCCAAACCCGCTTGCTGCTTCCCGACATCACCCTGTCTGTCACAGTTCCCCACATCCTGGAACTCGACCGACAAGTGACACTCGCCGAAGAACTCGTCAAAGCCGGTGCCGACATCATCCAAACCGAAGGCGGCACAAGCAGCGCCCCCGCTCACGCCGGCACCCTGGGGCTGATTGAAAAAGCCGCCCCCACCCTAGCTGCAGCTTACCAAATCTCCCGCGCCGTATCCGTGCCGGTGCTGTGCGCCTCCGGGATTTCCAGCGTCACCGCACCGATGGCGATCGCCGCCGGCGCTCTTGGTGTTGGCGTCGGGAGCGCCATCAACCGCCTGGACAACGAAGTGGCCATGATTGCCGCCGTTCGCAGCTTGGTGGAATCCCTGGCCACAGTCAGCCGCGCGAAAGTTCGCGCCTAGGGGATTAAGAAAAGGACAGGCGGGACGCCTGTCCTACGCCACTACTTGGCCTTCGCTTCCAGATTCTCCAACCGGCTGCGCAACTCCTGATTCTCCTTCTTCAACTGGTCGAGTTCTTCGCGCAACTGCTTGACCGCCTGATCAGAACCGGCATTCTTCTGCACCTTGCCAACCGCCTCCTCAGCAATGCGGCGCACCCGCCCGTCAGCCGTTTGCTCCGCCAAAGATTGCAGAATGCCAATCGCCTTCACTGTCTCCATTTGCCCCAGCGCCGCCACAACCGCCACTTGCGTCAGGAAAAATGTTTCCCGCGACATTTCCTTGAGACGTTGCAAAATCCGCTCCAAATCAGCCGGCATCTGACCCGCAGAAATCGCTCCCAGAGCGCGAATCGCAGCCAAACGCAAAGCTTGCGGCACCCCAATATCCGTATATTCCAGAATAATATTGAGCGCTTGTTGCGAAGTCTTCATCTGGCTCAGCCCCCCGATCGCACCCGATCGCACCACCTCATTCCAACCGGCTCGCTCTCCCAGCACCAATTCCAGCAGCTTGAGAGCCTTCTCTTCCTTCAACTTGTCGCTAAGTTTGGCACCGGCAATCGCGCCCACCGCACGACAAGCAGCCGCCTCCACATAGTAGCTGGGATCGCCTTTTTCCACCACTGGCTCCAGCGCCGCATAGCTCTCCTCCGTCTTAATTTTACCAAGAGCCTCCACAACCGCCGCCCGCACCCGCGCTTCAGAATCCTTAAGCCCAGAAACCAAAGCTTCAAACGCCTGCTCGAGCTTCACCTCCGCCAGCTGTTTGGCCACTTCCGCCCGCACGCCCCAGAAGCGGTCAGTTTGCAGCGCTTCTGACAGCGCCCTCACCGCCTCCAAACCGCCTTTTTTCGCCAGCGCCTCTGCGGCATAAATGCGCGAAATCGGGTCTGGGTCAAACTTCAACTGCGCTTTCAGTTCCGGAATCGGGCACTCCAGCGTCACGGTTTTGAGGGCGTGATTGCCGGCATCAAAACTGACAAATTGCGGCTTTTCTTCTAAGGGGAAATAAAAACTCTGAGCCCGCTCGCGCACGCGCACGCTGAAAGTTTTGAATTGTGTCTGGGGGCCGGGATTAGGGGATTTGGGGATTGTTTGTTCGCCATCCCCTAATCCCCCAATCCCGGCATTCTCTGACTGGACATAGCCAAAAGCAATGGGGAGTTTCAGGTCAAACAAGTTATTCCCGGCACCATTGCTGTTTTCTTTCGCCTGGGTTTGAGTTACCGTGACTTTAGCAAGTTTACTCTCGGCGTCCCAAGAATACGCCACTTTATAATCTGGATGACCGCCGCGATAAACGTACTGGTCAAAGAGAAATAGGAGGTTGCGACCGGTGGCTTTTTCTATCGCCCGCAGCAGGTCAACGGTTTCAACGGTTGAGTGGGCGCTGTCTTTAATGAAGGTGCCAATGGCTTTGAAAAATAGTTCGTCTCCCAGTTCGGCGCGAATCATGTGATAGACGCAGGCTCCTTTTTCGTAAAGGTGCCGGTCGTACAGTTCAATCGGTTCCCGGTAGACGTGGGTGACGATTGGGCGGCGGTAGCGCTCAGCGTCTTCGGCAAGATAGTTTGTCGCTTGTTTGAGCCGGTAGTAGGCGGCTTCTTCTGCGCCGTATTCGTGTTCTGTCCACAGCACTTCTGAGTAGGAGGCCATGCCTTCTTTGAGCCACGCATGGGACCAGTGTTTGATCACCACTAAGTCGCCAAACCACTGGTGCGCCAGTTCGTGGGCGACGAGGCTTTCGGTGCTGCGGTTGTCTAGAGACGCCCGTTCGTCTAGCAAGCACCTGTCTGTCAGCAAGGTGGTGGAAGTGTTTTCCATACCGCCAAAGATGAAGTCATCGACGCATACTTGGGCGTATTTGGGGAAGGGGTAAGGGTAGCCGAAGGTTTCGCTGAAAAATTGAATCATCGCCGGCGTTTTGCCCATGCTGCGGCGGGCGTCTTCTTCTCTGCCTTTTTCCACGTAGTAGGTGACGGGGACAAAGTTACAGCTGTCCTGAATTTCGGCAAAGTCGCCCACTGCTAGAGTCATTAGGTAAGTGGGGTGGATTTGTTTTTGATACCAGTGGTAGATTTTTTCTTCACCGGCATCTTCTGTCGCGATCAGTTCTCCGTTGGAAATGGCAAGCATTCCGCTTGGCACTCGCACGCGAATTTCCGATGTGGCCAATTGGCCCGGGTAGTCAAAGCAGGGAAACCAGTAGCGGGAGTCTTCGTCTTCTCCCTGTGTCCAGACTTGCACCGGCTTGTTGGGGCAGTGGTTTTCGGGTGCGACGAAGTAGATTCCCCGCTGGGGGTTTTCGGCGCTGTAGGCTATTGAAAGCTTCACCGGCACTTCAGCTTCGGTTGCCGGCAAAAGCCGCACCTGTAGCTTTTCGCCGTCATATTCAAAGGGTTGCTCTTTTTCGCCAACCCTCACCGATTTGATGTCCAGATTGACAGCATCCAGTGTCAGCCGGTCAATCCCGCTGCGCACCGGACGCAGTCGGATGCTGCAAGTCCCCTGAAAGCTGCGACTGGGAATATTCAGCACTAGGTCTAGGAAAATATGCTCCACTTGCCCCGGACGATCGGGGTTGTAATGGGGGCGGGAACCGGGCAACTCAAAGGATTTGTGCCCGTTCTTGTCTGCATCAAAATAAGAGTGCAACATGGACATTGATATGAGCGATATGAATGCTGGCGCTATTCTTTCTACTTTAGCACCTTTTGCGCCTCTTTTCCAGCCGCTGGCAGAGACGCGCCGGTTTTTATACATGCGCATGGGGCATGGGGCTCATGCGCATGGCCCCAGAAATGGGGCATAGCGCATGGGAAAGACTCACAGCTTTTGCCCCATCGCCCACTACCCCATCTCCCACCTCACAGATGTAGGGGGGTGGGGTTGATCGCTGCCTTTGTGCAACGCCCCAAAAGAAGGCGTAGGGTGTAAGCCACCACATCAATTCGCCAACAACATCTTGTCCATCGCCAGCCATCCCCGGATTTCGCATCACCACCCCAAAACATTGCCGGAATCGCCGAGACTGTGGTATATTGTTTAGGATACACCAAGGAAAGTAAAAATGTCCAAAACAAGAAAACCGCTGCTCCTAGCTGCTGCAGCTGTGGTGGCAGCTGGAAGTGTGGCAGCCTATCTTTATTTAAAAGGTATTCCTGGTAAGTTAGCCACTCCCATCGACAGCGCCAAAGTCGTGCCAGATGAAGCTTTGATGACAGCTTTTATCTCTGCGGACTCCCAGAAATGGTCAAAATTACAGCAGTTTGGCAGCAAGGAAGCCCAATTAATAATCGCTGAACGCTTGCAGAACTTCCAAGCTCAAATGCGGGCTGACACTAATATTGATTTGGAGAAAGATTTGCAGTCTTGGGTGGGTGGGGTGATGTTCGCTGTTCTGCCGGCACCGGCGGAAGCGTCTGCATCGGAACCTAACCTGCTGATAGTGGTCGGGATTAAGAATAAACTGAAAGCCCTGGAGTTCGCCACCCGGCTGAAAGTTCAAAAACAGGCAACTGTTGAGGAGAATCAGTATAAGGGGATTTCGGTATCGAATATTAAAGAGCAAAATGGCACCAGCTACAGTACGGCTGTGCTGGGCGACTATTTGGTGCTGGCTTTCCAAACAAAACTGCTGGAAGCAGCAATTGATACGTTTAAGGGCGAGCCTTCTCTGGCATCGGCTGCCGGTGCAACTGAGGCGCTGGCTAAAAGTGCCGGTGTGGGGAATCCTATCGCTCAGGTGTATGTGAGAGACTATGCCGGTTTGGTGCGGGAATTGCTTTTGAAGCGTGCGGATGCCCCAAAGGTGCCGGTGGCAACTCTCAAGCAATTAGATCGAGTCAAATCGGCAGTGATGGGGGTTGGGATTGACGGTGATGGTTTGCGCCTGAAAGCCCTGGCGCAGCTTGACAGTCAAGCCATTAAGCGCCAGTTTCAACCGGCAACCGGCAAAGTAGTGGCGCAATTTCCCGCAGAGACAGTGGCGCTAGTCAGCGGATATGGAATTAACCAGTATTGGTCTGAATTAGTCAGCCAGTCAAAAGACAGCCCTGAACTGCAAAAATCTGTACAGCAAATCAGGCAATCTGTAAAACAAGCGGTCAAGATCGACGCCGACAAAGAAATTTTCGGCTGGATGGATGGGGAATTTGCCCTCGGCGCGATTTCTTCGGGCGAAGGGATGCTGGCACAAGTGGGGTTTGGGGGTGCCCTAGTGATTGAAACCAGCGACAGCAAAACAGCTGAATCCACTTTGCAGAAAGTGGATGCTGCAGCTAAGCGGGCAATTCCTTTTATCGCCATTGAGCCGAGAAAGGTTAACAATATAGAGGTGCGCGAGTGGAAAAGCCCACAAGGCGTTATGTTGGGGCGGGGATGGCTGAATAAAAATACCATGTTTGTAGCGCTGGGTGGCCCGCTGGTGGACGCGATTGCCGGCACAGCAAAAGTCCCGCTGAATAGCAGCCCGAATTTTAAAGCCATCACCGGCAGTTTGCCGAACCCCAACCAGGGATATTTCTACCTGGATATGGAAAAAACTCTGCCGGTGGCGATCCAGCTGAGTGTAGCAGCCGGCACCCCGTTTGCGCCGGATGTTTCCGCCTTGCTCAACTCGATTCGCGGGGTGGGAATTGCGGCTAGTTTGCCCGACGAATCCACCCGCCAGTTGGAGATGTTATTTTCCCTCAAAGCTGAGGGTAAATAGTTCGCTTCGGTGCGAGATACTGTAATTTTAACCGCAGATGGACGCCGAAGTAGATGGACGCAGATAAGCTGAGAAACCCGGTTTCTTAAAGAAACCGGGTTTATGGGTTAATTTCGCACTTCAGCGGTTCAAACAAAAATCTGGGTAAAGTCGATCAGTTTACAAGGAGGGGGTTTGTGTAATAAGCTAGTCGGGATAAAGTTGTTTTAACTGTTTCGACTGATGACTGCTACAGCAAACATGACTTCCCGACTGGCTTCCCAGGTGGTGAACCGTATCCTTTCGATCAAGCCCCTGGCAAATCTGGCCAAGTCCCAAGCCCGCAAGATGATGATTGAACGCGCCGAGAGGATTGGGGTGCACTGGAGAAAGGAAGCGCAAGCCCTTCGCCAGCGCGACTTGGAAGCCGAAATGGCCAAGGTGATCAATCCCCAGCTCATCTATCCAGAATACTACGTTTGCTCGTTCCACGCCTACGAGACCGGCAATCTCAACTGGGAGGCGGCGACTGAGGTGGAGGCGGCGGCGCATGCTGTCCACGCCACCATTTGGCCCAATGCCGGTGCCCAGGGAGACGCTATGTTGCGCAAGAGTTACCACGACATCCTCAAAGCTTCCCTGTCGGTTGCGCCGCGCGATATTGCCGATTTGGGTTGCAGTGTGGGGATGAGCACTTTTGCCCTGCAGCAAGTTTACCCACAAGCGAAGCTCACCGGCGTGGATCTTTCGCCTTACTTCCTGGCGATCGCTAACCTGCGATCGCAGGAGCGCAATGCAGATATCAACTGGAAGCACGCGCCGGCAGAATCGACCGGCTTACCGGCGGCTTCTTTTGATTTAGTTTCTATCTTTTTAATGTGCCACGAATTGCCGCAAGTCGCAACGCTGAAAATCTTCCGCGAAGCTCGTCGGTTGTTGCGCCCGAACGGGCATATCGCTATTATGGATATGAATCCTAAGTCGGAAGTTTATGCGAAAATGCCGCCTTACATCCTGACGCTGCTCAAGAGTACGGAGCCTTATATAGATGAGTATTTCACGCTGGATATGGAGGAAGCGCTGGTGGGTGCCGGTTTTGAGAAGCCGGTGATTACCCCCAACAGCCCCCGCCACCGCACAATAATTGCCAAGGTGAACTAAGCTATCCTTCGTTCCCAGGCAGAGCCTGGGAACCAGGGTAAATATAAAATCCAAAATCCTTGCATCCAAAATCCAAAATGTCTGACCACAAACAAGCGGCTCAAATCTACTTCCAGGAAGGCAAACTTCTCAAACAGCAGGGCGAGCTGGAAAGAGCCGCCGGCTATTTTCGCTCTGCAGTTCGCCTCCAGCCCGATTTCGCAGCAGCGCACAACAACCTGGGCACTACGCTGCAAGCGCTGGGGAAATTAGATGAAGCTGTCGCCTGCTTTCAGGAGGCGATTCGCCTCAAGCCCCATTTGGCGGCAAGCTACTGCAATTTAGCTGCTGTGTGGCAAATGCGGGGGGAAGTTGACGCTGCAATTGCCGGCTGCCTTCAAGCAATACGTCTCCAGCCAGATTTTGTCCTCGCATACGGCAATCTCGGCAAGTTGCTGGTGGCGCAGGGGCGGATGGAGGAAGCGGAGCGCTGTTACCAACAAGCGATCGCTATCAAACCCAACTGGGCGGAGGCGCACTTCCAGTTGGGCAATTTGTACTGGCGGCAAAAGCGCGTTGAAGAAACAATCGCCTGCTTTCGCGCCGCCATCCGCTCTACGCCTGACTTTGCCGCCGCTTACAATGGCTTGGGGGTGGCGCTGCAGTCTCGCGGGGAAATGGATTTGGCGGAGGTGACTTTCCGCAAAGCCCTGAAACTTCAGCCGGATTTAGGGGAGGCGCACGCTAATTTGGGCACTTTGCTGGAGTTTCAGGGCAAATTGGAAGAAGCGTTTTCCTGTATGGAGCGATCTCTCGCACTCAATCCAGAGGCAATTGACGTATTTTACCGCTTCAGCCTCCTGCACCTGAGACTGTGCGACTGGCGCGGCTACGACGAAATGGTGCGAGAATTGATTAGCCGCACAGAAGCTCATTTGAACAGTGACAAGCAGGTGGGGCTGTCTCCTTTAACGCTGAATTTCTTTCCGGTGCCGGTGGCTGTGCACGCGGCTGCTGGAACCTATTGCGCCAAACTTCTCAGCCAGTCTGCCAGCGAAGATAAACGCCGGTTGAGCCAGTTTAAGAGTCAGTTGAAAAAGCCCAGCGCCGCAACTCCTGCCAAACTGCGCATCGGGTATGTCTCGCCAGACTTCCGCAGCCATCCAGTAGGGTTTTTGATTCACGAAATCTTCCAGCACCACAGTCGGGATGAGTTCGAGGTTTACGGTTATTATTTGGTGGATAAGGAAGATGAGATTACCGCCAGCATCCGGGCGGGGTGCGATGTGTTTGTGGATATTTCCCGCATGTCTTCAGAGGAAGCAGCCCGCCGGATTGCGGCAGATGGCATTGACATTTTAGTCGATTTAGCAGGCTACACGACTCATTCCCGCCCTGAGATTTTTGCCTTGCAACCGGCACCCATACAGTGCATCTATCTGGGCTATCCCGATACAATGGGCGGGGAGTTTATCCAGTACATGATTGGGGATAAGTGGCTGATTTCTGAAGAACTCGCCGGCTGCTGTGCGGAAAAGGTGGCTTATTTGCCGCACGGCTTTGTGGCTTCACATGTGGAGATTTCTCAGAAAGCGATAGCGCGGGCTGAATTTGGGCTGCCGGCAGATGGCGCGGTATTTTGCTGCTTCAACCGGCACGAAAAAATTGACCCTCAAGTGTTTGATGTGTGGGCGCAGATTTTGCAGCAAGTTCCGGGAAGCGTGCTGTGGCTTTCGGAAAGTGCTAACGCCTCTAATGAGAATCTCCGCCGGGAAGCTGTCAAGCGCGGCGTGGCAGAAAATCGCCTGGTTTTTGCTAAGAATTTGCCCATGTTGGAATATTTGGCGCGATATCGCCTCGCCGATTTGTTTTTGGATACATTTGTTTACAATGCCGGCGCAACTGCTGCGGGGGCTTTGCAGGCGGGGGTGCCGGTGCTCACCCTCCCCGGAAAGACCTATGTGTCTCGCATGGGTGCCAGCGTTTGCGCCGCCGCATTGCTGCCAGAAATGATTTGCAGCAGTCGGGAAGAATACGAGCGGCGTGCGGTGCACTTGGGGAATAATCTAGATGAATTAGCTGCAATTCGCCGCAAGCTGGCAAAAAATTCCAGTAGTGCTCCCCTGTTTAATCCCCGACAGTTTGTGCAACATCTGGAAGACGCTTTCCGCAATATGTGGGACAACCAGAAACCGCCAGAAACCGGGTTTCTGAGATAACTTTTGCCTCTCACCCTCACCCTTAATTCAGAAACCCGGTTTCTCACCCAGAAACCGGGTTTCTGCGACAACTTTGGCATCCAACCCTCACCCTTAATTCAGAAACCCGGTTTCTCCGCCCCGGCGAGAAAACCCAGAAACCGGGTTTCTGCGAAAACTGTGGCATCTCACCCTCACCCTTAATTCAGAAACCCGGTTTCTCCGCCCCGGCGAGAAAACCCAGAAACCGGGTTTCTGAATTAAGGGTGAGGGTGAG
>Ga0185317_100087_pt1 | contig 37282 bp, 21 predicted proteins | sample DevilsHole_FD_128020 | JGI IMG/M metagenome (GOLD analysis project Ga0185317, IMG submission 128020) | Groundwater microbial communities from Devils Hole, Nevada to study Microbial Dark Matter (Phase II) - Devils Hole (SPADES assembly)... | ecosystem: Environmental > Aquatic > Deep subsurface >...
GCGGCGAGCGCTAGGGCTGCTAGACCGGCGGCGGCGGCGGTTGTCAGGGAAGGGCTGCGCAGATAATGGTTCATAGTATCCTCGTGCTGGACAAGCTCTGTAAGCTTTCTTACTTATTAGCTTCGCAGGGGATTGTGAAATCAGGATGAAATCGCAGCCTGGTCGCACACTGTAAAGAGCGTAAAACTCTTGGCGTTGCACAGCCTGTGGGATGAACTCCACCCCCCAAACTCCTCCCCGTGTGCGAAGAGGGGGAGTTGGAGGGCAGGGGTTTATCCCCCTAATGTGCGTTCGCGTCGCAGTCTGCCTAAAGGACATTTACCCAAAAATCAGCGGTGACAATCTGACCGTTGCGGTTAAATTGCCCCCACAGTTTATATTTCCCCGGTTGGGGGAACTGAGTCATAAAATGCACCTCGCCGGCGGGAGTGCCTCCGTGGGCGTGGGCGTGAATGTAGTCAGATGCTTTCAAATCTGCTGACTGGCGGATAATGACTAAATGGCCGGTTTCGCCCAGGTAGGGCTGCAAATCTGTTACCTTTTGACCGGTGGCGGTGTCCTGCATGTTAAAGACGAGCATGACTTCTTTGCCGGCTTTGACGGTTGCTTCCGGTAACGCAAGCTGTACTTTTGTATTGCCAAAGGTCTTGGTGAAATTCTGGTCAGCAGCGGGTGCCGGTGATGCGGTGCCAGGAACCGCTGTTTTCAGCACAGAAACTCGCTCGGTCTGTCCAGCTGGTTTGTAATCCGCGAAAAGCGTGTAACCGCCTGATTTGGGAAAGCTCGCCTCGACTTCAAACCGGCCATTTCCTTTGTAGGTGGGGTGAATGTGGCTGAAAAACAGGAGGTCATCGCTGACTGCAATCAAGTGCATCAGCTTTTCCTGAAAGGTGTCAAAGTCGGTGATGGCTTTGCCTGCTGAGTCGCGAATGTCAATGGCCAGAGAAACTGGTTTTTTGGCGGCAATATTGGATGAAACGGTGAGTTTGGCTTGGCTGGTTGCCGGTGTCCCTGAGTTGCCGCCGGAGTGGTCATTATGTTCGCTTCCGGAAGAACCGCCATGATTCATTTGCTCCATGTGTTGCGTGTGGCCATCCATTTGAGCCATCGATGGCTGTCCGGAAGTCTGTTGTGTCTGAGCCGGCACGTCACCAGATGTGGCGGGGAATGAGCAACCCTGAGCCGATAATAAGGTGGACAGGACTGCAAACGCACTGACAAAGCGATTCATTGAGTGTTCTCCCAGGTAGTCGGTTTTATATTTCAGGTACAAAATAGAGAAGGCGGGAAGTCATCTGCCGGCATTCCGCCGCAGATCGCTTTGTTTAAATCATAAAACACGAAAATGAAATCAGGATGAAATCGCCAGGGCGGTTAGGCCCACTTACATAGTGCCCGGCTGATTGCAGCACTATTTACTGATTCCGCCACACATAGCAGACATTCCTTGCGAGACAAAACCGTCAACTTCGTGAGCGTGTTCGCGAATAACAGCTACCATATCTGGAGCCTGAGAAGTTTCGGTGACAGTGACTCCCTTGGGCGTTTTTTCCAATTTGCGCTGATAGCGGTTTGCATTGCGAAACATAACCGGCAGGGTGGGGCTGATCATCGACAGCTCTCGCCCCTCGTCAAGGCGCTTGTACATAGTGGGAACGTGCTGTTGAATCAGGGCAGCAATTTCAGGGCTGTCCGATTCTGTCGTTGAGCGAATACCGCCCGGAATTTCCTCAACGGTGCGCCGAATTTGGTTGTGATTGGCAAACAGCTGGTGAATGGTACCCATATCTCCGCCCATCATGCCGCCGCCCATCATGCCGCCGCCCATCATTCCCTGACCGCACATACCACCGCCGCTCATTCCTTGAGCGATTTGTGTCTGTTGGCTCGTCGCCAGTTTGGGGGTCAGGAAAATTAATCCTAAAGTCAGGGCAAACAGAACAGTCCATAAAATAGATTTTCGCTGCATATTTACCTCCATTGCTGTTTGGGGGGGATTGAGGGGCTGGCAACACCAGCCCCTTGCTTCTCGATTCCCTTCTCACCGGGCGGGTGAGGAGGGGTGTCAGCCCTAGAAGGCTTTCAATCCAGCGGATGCCTTGTATTGACTGTATCAGGCCAGAGGCAACCTATTGATACCAAGCCTGATACCATTGCCGCATCCGCTCGATTTCATCACTTTGAGTCTGGAGAATGGATTTCGCCAGAGTGCGCATTTCTGGGCGGTTGCTGTCTACCACCATCCCTGCCATCATCACTGCCATTTTGTGATGCGGAATCATCTGCTGAATGAACGCTTTGTCAAAGTCAGGAGCATTTTTCAGGGCTTCCAGATCCCCAGTCATCATGTTCATCATGCCCCCGCCCATCATTCCCATGCCGGCATTCATGGACATTCCCGGAGCGCCCCCATGATTTGGGCCGGTGCCAGAATGCCCGGACATCCCCATCCCGCCAGCTGGTGCTGCCGGCACCTCAGTGGCGTACCACTCTTTGTACCAGGCTTTCATCTCACCAATTTCTCGGTTTTGGTCTTTGATGATGTCTTCCGCAAGCTTTTTGATTTCAGGATGCTTGGCCTTACTGAGGGCCAGGTTTGCCATGTCCACCGCTCCCTGGTGGTGAGGGATCATCATTTCGATAAAGTGCCGGTCTGGTTGTTGGGAATTCATCATCCCCATACAGCCAGTCCCTGCGGGGTAGCCGGTGGGAGTGTTGGGAGCTTGTCCTTGCGGCTGAGCTTGTGTCTGGGCGGGGGGATTTTGTGCGAAGACGGGCAGCTGAGCGTGCGTGTGGTTGAGCGTGACCCACCCTAGAAAGGCGGTACTGCCTCCCAGTAAAACGATCCCGTAAATCAAAGATTTTTTGTCCATAGTTCCACCTCATTTCTATGAGAGCGCAGGAACAGACGGTCTTACTTCTATTCTACCGCGAAACATGCGCATACCGCAAGTGAATTGGTATTCTCCCGGCTTTTCTGGGGTAAATTCCACCGGCACTGTTTTGTTCACCGGCAAGTGGGCGTCGATGCCAAAATCTGGAAGCAGGACTTCTTCTAAGCAGCTACTGTCGTCTTTGCGCAAAAAGTTGAGCCGCACCGGCTCCCCGGCTCGCACCACAATATAATCCGGCTGGTAGCCGCCATCGACAGCGATATCGATTTCCTGAACCCCCTGCTGGTTTTCGGCTTGCTGCGCTTTTGGCTTTTTGTATAAAAACCACCAAAGTTCAGCTCCAATCAGCGCCAAGCCGCCTAACGTTACGCCGACTTTTAGACCTAAAGGTTGCTCGATTCTGCGAAATTGATTGGTGTGGCTCGCCGGCATTTCTGCGGCTGTTGCGCCGGCGGGTATTGCCGCCAGCAGTCCCAGACTGATTAGAGCGATACAAAGTTTACTTTTAGTTTTCATGTTTGAGGTGTGGGTTGGCTTAAATACAAAGCTTATGAAAAGGAACGGCAATATAATTTAAGAGGAGATAGCGGGAGTGAGGTGGGGGTGTTCATGGGGAGCATCGCACTTTTGTCTTCCCGCTTTCCGAGAGTGCCGGCATCAGAAAGTTTACCCGCCTATTTCTTTAGCCCGCGCAGGCGGGCTTTGTCTGTATAGCCGCGATTTTTAATCGCCAGGGCACATTTGTTAATGCAAAAAATGCTCCCTTGCTCATGGCTGGAACTGGCGCAAGCGCAAGGCGTTGGTGACGACTGAGACGGAGCTAAATGCCATTGCGGCACCGGCAATAATTGGATTGAGCAGCCAGCCAAAGAAGGGGAATAAAATCCCGGCGGCTACGGGAATGCCGGCAACGTTGTAACCGAAGGCGAACAAGAGATTCTGGCGAATATTCCGCAGGGTGGCGCGGCTGAGCCGGATGGCGGTGAGGATGGCTTGCAAGTCTCCAGATATTAAGGTGATGTCGCTGGCGGCGATTGCTACATCTGTGCCGGTGCCAATGGCAATGCCAACATCTGCCTGAGCTAGGGCGGGGGCGTCGTTTATGCCGTCTCCTACCATCGCCACAATTCGATTTTGGATTTTGGATTTTGGATTTTGGATTGAAGGGTTTGCCGGGGTTTGGAGAGATTGAATAACTGCTGCTTTTTGGTGGGGGCGCACTTCGGCAAAGACTCGCTCAATCCCGACTTGCTGCGCGATTGCTTCGGCGGTGCGCCGGTTGTCTCCAGTGAGCATTACGACTTCTAAGCCCATTCTTTGCAGGGAGCTCACAGCTTCAGCGGAAGAAGGTTTGAGGGTGTCCGCAATTCCGATAATTCCCTCTAATTCTCCGTCAACGGTGATGAATACTACTGTTTTGCCTGAATCTTCCCAGGCTACTTTGTGCCCGTGCAGTTGCAGGGTGTCAATCCCCAATTCGTCCATCCAGCGCTGGGTTCCGATTTGCACGAGTCTGTCTGAAACAATTCCCCGCACGCCACTGCCGGTAATTGCCTCAAACTTTTCGCATTCTGGTAGCGCTCCCTCTTTGCCCCCCTTATTAAGGGGGTTTTGGGGTATCTGTTGTTCTTCGGCGTACTTGACGACTGCTTCCGCTAGAGGGTGTTCTGAATTGCGCTCAACTGCTGCTGCTAGCCGCAATAGTTTTAGCTCATTATGGGAGCCACCAATGGTTACAAAGTCTGTAACGCCGGGTTTGCCTTGGGTGAGGGTGCCGGTTTTATCGAGGACGACGATCTTAATTTTCTGGGCGAGTTCCAGACTGCCGGCTCCTTTGATCAGGATGCCGTTTTCTGCGCCTTTGCCTATGCCAACTGTGACGGATGTGGGGGTGGCTAATCCTAAGGCGCAGGGACAAGCTATAATTAGAACGCTGACGGTGGTAATGGTGGCTAGGTTGAGATTGCAGGTGAAGTTAAACCAGAGGATAAAGGTGGCGATGGCGGTGGCGATTACTGCGGGTACAAAACATGCTGTCACGCGATCTGCTAGTTTCTGAACCGGCGCTTTGGAACCTTGCGCTTGCTGAACTAATTTGACAATCTGAGCTAGGGCTGTGTCTTTCCCCACTCGTGTCGCCCGGAATCGGAAGCTGCCGGTTTTGTTGAGAGTGGCTCCAATTACTTCATACCCTGGCTGCTTGCTGGCGGGAATACTTTCGCCGGTAATCATTGACTCATCTACTGTTGAGGTGCCGGCAATCACTTCGCCATCAACTGGTATTTTTTCTCCGGGGCGCACCTGCACGATATCTCCGACAGCGACTTCTGCTATGGGGATATCCAGTTCTCTCCCATCTCTAATAATGCGAGCTGTTTTTGGCTGCAAGCCCATCAATTTGCGGATGGCTTCTGAGGTTTGACCTCGCGCCCGGTTTTCCAAAAAGCGACCGAGCATTGTCAGGGTTATAATTACAGCTGAGGCTTCATAGTAAACCTCTGGCATTAGCCCTTGGGAGAAGAAAAAACCGGGGCTGACGGTAGCCCAAAGCGAGTAGAAGTAAGCCGCACTGGTTCCTAAGGTTATTAGGGTGTTCATGTCTGCAGTGCGGTGCCGAAATGCTTTCCAGGCTCCCCGGGAAAAGGACAAGCCTGCCCAAAATTGAACCGGGGATGCTAACAGCAACTGCACCCAGTGGTTGTGCAGCCAATTCAGAATTTGGTGCGAACTCAATCCTGTCATGGCGGGGATAGTGCCGACAACTATAAGCAAGCTGATCACACTGCTGACTGCGAGTTTGCGCAAAAGCTGTTGCTCTTCTGTTTTCCGACCGGCTTGTTCGGCATCGTCTTCTTCCTCCCCCGCTTCCTGAATGGGATGGGCGGAATATCCGGCATCACTAACTGCGCTAGCTATGTCGCTAGAATTGGTTTTCTTGGCATTATAATTGACGGTGGCTTGCTCTGCGCCGAAGTTGACGCTGCACTCAACTACGCCGGGAACGGATTTGATTGCTCGCTCGATTTTGCCTGCGCAAGCAGCGCAACCCATACCTTTCACGCGCAGGTGGACTGTTTCCATAATCGACTCCTGCTGGCTGTACCTCTACGCTTACCCTAAACCCTCCACTAGACTGGAGAGTCAAGGGGGTATTTGTAAAGTTTTGTTGCGCCGGGACAGGCAAGATGCCTGTCCTACGGGGTGAAGCTGCTTGGCTTTTAATCTGCTTGGTAGAGAAAGGAGGCAGATCCTCGAAAGGGGCCTTCCCAGGCTCCGCCTGGGAACGAGGGGATAAGCTTGGGACAGGCAAGATACCGGTGCTGTAAGTTGCTTGGCTTTTAATCTGCTTATTCGAGAAAGGAGGCAGCTCCTCCAAAGGGGCGTTCCTAGATATGAAAACCGCCCTCATTTGGCAAGTGCTATACGATCACAACAAACCCTGGTTTTCGCCCGAAAACAAGTTGAACAGTTAGCTTGTAAATTCGCTACAGCCGGAAGATTAAAAAAATTTTAATAATTGCGGGCGGCGATCGAAAGAGTGGTACAAGAGGATATTCTCCGACCCTCAAACAAGTCAAAATTATGAACGAGGATAAACGTCAGGCTTACTGGCGTGCCAATACAGGGTTAATCCGAAATCTCCTGATTGTCTGGGCGGTGGTGTCGCTCGGCTGCAGCATCCTGCTGGTGGAGCCACTGAACAATTTGCGTATGGGCGGGCTGCCCTTGGGCTTCTGGATGGCCCAGCAAGGCTCAATTTTGGTTTTCGTGGGGCTGATTTTTACCTACGCGGTGCAGATGGACCGGCTCGACCGCAAATACGACATTAACAGGAGAGAGTAAATTATGTCGGTTGAAGTTTGGACGACGTTGCTGGTCATCCTCTCTTTCATGTTATATCTCTACATCGGCTGGCGCTCGCGAGTGCGAGACAGCAAGGGATTTTTCGTAGCTGGACAAGGGGTTCCCGCCCTCGCCAACGGTGCGGCGACAGCCGCTGACTGGATGTCCGCCGCTTCGTTTATCTCGATGGCGGGGCTAATTTCTTTCCTGGGTTATGACGGCTCAATTTATCTGATGGGGTGGACCGGCGGCTATGTGCTGCTGGCGCTGCTGCTAGCACCTTACCTGCGGAAATTTGGCAAATACACGGTGCCGGATTTTGTGGGATATCGCTATTATTCCAATATTGCCCGCGTGGTAGCAGTGATCGCCGCTATTTTCGTCTCCATGACTTATGTGGCGGGGCAAATGCGCGGTGTGGGGATTGTGTTCAGCCGGTTTCTCCAGGTGGATATCAGCACCGGCGTTGTCATTGGGATGGTTATTGTCGGCTTTTTCTCCGTGCTGGGGGGAATGAAAGGCATCACTTGGACTCAGGTCGCCCAATACTGCGTGCTGATCGTCGCTTATTTGATTCCGGCGGTTGCGATTTCCCTGCTGCTCACCAACAACCCCATCCCGCAAGTGGCGTTCACGTTCAGCGATATCGTGCCCAAATTGAACCAGCTCCAGCTCGATCTCGGTTTCCAGGAATACACGAAACCGTTTGTCAATAAGTCTATGCTGGACGTGCTGTTTATCGCCATCGCGCTCATGGTGGGAACTGCTGGACTGCCTCACGTTATCGTGCGTTTTTACACGGTTACCGACGTGCGTTCGGCGCGATACTCTGCCGGCTGGGCGCTGCTGTTTATCGCTTTACTTTACACGACTGCGCCGGCTCTCGCAACATTTGCCCGCTACAACCTGATCAGCACACTGCACAATCATACCATTCAGGAAATCCAGCAGCTGGACTGGGCGAAGAAGTGGGAAAACACCAAATTGCTGACTTTTGAGGACAAAAACGGTGATGGTATTATCCAGCTAACGCCGGATAAAAAGACGAGCGAGATTGGGATTGACCCGGATATCATTGTTCTCTCAACGCCAGAGGTGGCGAAACTGGCTCCGTGGGTGATCGCTTTAGTGGCTGCCGGCGGACTGGCGGCGGCTTTGTCTACCGCATCGGGATTGCTGCTGGTGATCTCTAGCTCGGTGGCGCACGATATCTATTACCGCATGATTAATCCGAACGCTTCGGAATCCCTGCGGGTGATGGTAGGCCGAATTATGGTGGGATTTGCCATCGCGATTGCGGGCTATTGCGGGATTAATCCGCCCGGTTTTGTGGCTCAGGTGGTGGCTTTTGCCTTTGGGTTGGCTGCGGCGAGCTTTTTCCCGATTATCATTCTGGGGGTGTTCGACAAGCGGACAAACCGGGAAGGAGCGATTGCGGGGATGCTGGCGGGTTTAATTTTTACCTGTTATTACATTCTAGGCGTCAAATTCTACGGGATGCAGCCCTGGTTTTTCGGGGTTTCTGCTGAGGGAATTGGCACGCTGGGCATGGCTATCAATTTCGCTGTCACCTGGAGCGTCTCTCGCCTGACGCCACCGCCGCCGGTGGAGGTTCAGGAGATGGTCGAGCTACTGCGGACGCCCGGTGACGAGCCACCTGCTATCGACGAACTCGATGAGGAGCATTTGGATTAATTTTGAGTGAGAAGTGGGGGCCTTACTCACTATGCACCCCACTATTTTATCAGTTCAATAGCGGGGGCCGGTGTTAACCTCTTGTTAGAGATATGATATCCTGTGCATCTCTACACTTCGGGACTGAGAAACCCGGTTTCTTCAAGAAACCTGGTTTATGGGCCTACTTCATGGAACTGAAAACTGCTATAGTATTATTGTGAATAAAGAATCAGGAGGCACACAATGTCAATGTCAACAATGTCAATGTCAACAATGTCAATGTCAACAATGTCAGCGGAATCACAACCCCCTAAAGTAGTTGTCGTCGGTGCCGGTTGGGCCGGCTTGGGGGCGACCTATCACCTAGCTAAACAAGGCTACGACGTGACGCTGCTGGAAGCGGGTTCCTATCCGGGGGGCTTGGTTGCCGGCTGGAAAACTGCCGGTGGGCGTTCCGTAGAAGCAGGCATTCACGGCTTCTGGTATCCCTATCGCAATATCTTCTCCCTCGTGCGAGAATTGGGACTCAATCCTTTCACTCCTTGGACTCGTTCCGCGCAGTATTCACCGGCAGGGTTGGAAGTCGAAGCGCCCATTTTCCAAGAAGAACTGCGACTCCCCACCCCGCTGGGGAGTTTTCTCTACCCCCAATTCAAGCGTTTGCCTTTGATTGACCGGCTTTCTGCTTTGCCCCTGTTTTACACACTCGCTGATTTTGACAATTCCGATGAAGCTTGGCGGCGGTACGACTCCGTTACTGCACGCGAACTGTTCAAACAGTTTGGGGTATCGGCGCGACTGTACCGCGATTCATTTGAGCCAATGCTGCTGGTGGGACTGTTTGCGCCGGGAGAGCAGTGTTCGGCAGCGGCTGCTTTGGGAATGCTTTACTATTTTATTTTAGCGCACCAGCCGGATTTTGATGTGGTTTGGTGCCGGGGAACGGTGGGAGAGAAGATATTTCGCCCGTGGTGTTCCGCTATCGAACAAGCCGGTGGGCGCACTCTCACTCAGCGGCGAGTTAGCGATATCAGGACTGACAGTGCCGGTAAGGTGACAGGTGTTGTTTGCGGGGATGAAGTGTTTGAGGCGGATGCGGTTATCTTTGCGGTTGGGATCACCGGCATGAAAAAGATTGTCGCCGGTAGCCGCACTCTGCAAAGCCGCAAGGAATTCCAGAACATTATGAATTTGGGGGCGGTTGATGTGCTAGCAACTCGGCTGTGGTTTGACCGCAAAATTGCTATCCCCCGCGCTTCTAATGCTTGCTTCGGGTTCGACGCGACAACCGGCTGGACGTTTTTTGACCTGAACGCCCTGCACGACGAGTTCCGCGACGCACCGGGAACGGTTGTGGAAGCGGATTTTTACCACGCCAACCAGCTTATTCCCCTGAGCGATGAGGAAATTGTGCGGAAAGTACAGGGCGATTTAGCTACCTGTGTTCCTGCTTTTCGGGAAGCGAAGGTTATCGACAGCAGTGCGATTCGTTTGCGGGAAGCTGTCACGCACTTTTTACCGGGTAGCTACCAGTATATGCTGCCGGCGGTGACAAGTTTTGAAAATGTGCTGATCAGCGGGGATTGGATTGTCAGCCGGCACGGTTCTTGGTCGCAGGAAAAGGCTTATGTGACGGGTTTGGAGGCGGCGAATTTGCTGGTTGAGCGTTTCGGGCGCGGGAGTAAGGCGGAAATTGTGCCGGTGGAGCCTGATGAGCCGCACATACAACTTGCGCGGACTGTCAACAAGACAGTGCGGGAATTGGGCAAAGCTTTTTTGCCGGATTTTTGGCTATAATATAATTAGTCCACCCAGGAGGCAATCGCAATAGCCCAACTACGAACTTTTGGGCTGAAGCCCAACTACGAACCTTTTTGGGCTAAAGCCCAACTACGAACCTTTTTGGGCTAAAGCCCAACTACGAACCTTTTTGGGCTAAAGCCCAACTACGAACCTTTTTGGGCTAAAGCCCAACTACGAACCTTTTTGGGCTAAAGCCCAACTACGAACTGGGCTAAAGCCCAACTACGAACTGGGCTAAAGCCCAACTACGAACTTTTGGGCTGAAGCCCAACTACGAACGCAAGGGCTGAAGCCCTACAATAAAAGTATGCGTGAGATTAGTGGCATGGTACAGCAACTGAAACCTGAACCCCAAGCAGAAATAATCTACCCCGAAAGCGACGGTCAGCCAATGGCAGACAACACTAAGCAATTCCGCTGGATTGTAACTATCAAGGAAAACCTAGAAATCCTGTTTGCCGAGATCGCCGATGTATTTATCGCCGGCGATCTTTTCTGGTATCCCGTCCGGGGAAGTCTCCACCGGCAAGCGCCCGATGTCATGGTTGTGTTTGGCCGACCGAAAGGAGACCGGGGTTCCTACAAACAGTGGGAAGAAGAAAATATCCCCCCACAGGTGGTGTTTGAAATTCTCTCCCCTGGCAACACCGGCACATCGATGACCAAGAAACTCTTGTTTTATGAGCGCTATGGCGTCGAGGAATATTATATCTATGACCCCGACACAGTGGAACTGACCGGCTTGCTGCGGAATGGAAACAACTTAGAAGAGATTGAAGAGATCAACGGTTGGGTCAGTCCTCGCCTGAAGATACGGTTTGTACTCAAAGAAGACACTCTGGAGATTTATCGCCCTGACAATCAGCGGTTCCTGACGCCGGTGGAACTCGATCAGCTGCGCCAGCAATAGCGCGAGCGGGCTGAGCAAGAGCGCCAGCGGGCTGAGGAAGCGCTCGGCCAACTGGAACAATAACGAGCTCTGCGGGAACAGGAGCAACAGCGCTATCAAGCTTTGATAGAGCGATTGCGAGAAAGGGGGATTGACCCAGAACAAGTGTAACACGAGTGCCGGTTGGGCAATCAATGATAAAGAAAACGTTAAGGAGCTAGAAACCAGGTTTCTTTTGGCCAGTAAAAGAAACCGGGTTTCTTTTGGCTGTGTGCCATTACATATCTGCTTCCCCAATAAAAGAAACCCGGTTTCTTACCCCCTGCGCTAGAAACCAGGTTCCTTTTGGCCAGTAGAAGAAACCCGGTTTCTTACCCCCGGCGCTAGAAACTGGGACATCACCGGCAGTTGTGCCGGGAAGAGGACAAAGCAGGTGTGCCGGCAGTGCCGGAAAATTTTTGAAATTTATCTTGACAAGACCGCTGGTGCGGTTTTATTATAAAAAGGTCAACATCACTCCATCACCGATCAGGGAGTAACCATGCCAACCTTCCCAGCAGAGCCCTCTAACTTTGCCGATTTGCTGCAAATTGTCCGAGATGGGGACGAGATTCGCTTGACGCCCGGAGAGTACAAAGGGCCACTCAAAATCGACAAATCTATTACGGTTCGCGGCACCGGCACAGATACAGTAATTTGGGCGGTTGATGAGCCGGCACTATTGATTGAAGCCCCTGGAGTGCGGCTGGAAAATTTTGCAATCGAGCGGACAGTGGGAGGGGACACCGGCGCAGTGGTGCTGTCTGCAAATGCGGACACTTCCCCTATTTTAAATCAGGTAAAATTGCGCGGCATAGCTGAGAATGTCCAGTGGGAAGGAGCGATCTGGGACATACCGACAGTGCTGGATTTTGCGGAGATAGAGACAAACCGGCAGCTGGAACGTTCTTGGCAGTTGCAAGTGGGCGCACCCTGCCAGGTTTTGTGCGATTTGAGCTGGTTGCAGGTGAAGACTTATCACCTGTCTCCGGGGTGGCAGAATTTAGAGCTGGTGCTGAATTCCGAAGATGTGCCGGCGGGGACAAATTTGGCCGGTTCTATCTTGCTGGAGACACCAGATGGCAGGCGAGAGATTGCGGTTGCTGCCAAAATCAAAAACACCTCTCCCCTAGAAGGGAAGGGAAGTAATATGTCCCCAGTCACTGCAAAGGAAGAGGGGTTAGGTTCCGAAGAGTGGGGCTACCGGTTCCTGAACAAGACGGCTTGTGATAATTTAATCCGCGATATTGAAGGCCAAGCTGCCCTTAAAAGCTATGTCGAATTCACAGCTCGTCGGAATCGTGCCGAAGATATAATGTTGGAGATATTAGGAGACGATCCAATACTTTTCTATGTGCGCCGCAAGGGGCAAGGACAAGAGCCGGGAGAAGAGAAATGGGAACTCACAATTGCGACAGACCGGCAGGGTGTTAAATTGCCGGCAGTGCTTGAGGAGCGCGAAAAAACCTTGAGCTTACTAGCCATTGTATCCTCAGATAGAAATGACGATTTGAGGTTGCTGTCCGCTCGTTTCGTCCCGCAAGACAGGGGACAAACAGATGGTTTTTCTGTGCTGTCCCGCATTCGCCTGCGCCCAAGTTACAAGTCTGCAATGGGTGTGCCGCGCTCGGCACTGACACGCATGGCAAAAGTGCCGGTGTGCGGCGATTATGTGCCCACACAAGAACAGCTGCAAGCTTGGACAGCGTTTGTGGAAATTGAGCGGCGCATCGCAGAGGCGCGTCAGTTCTGCGTGCCTTTCCTCAGCCACAACTATGGCGCGTCTACCCGAAAAATCGTTTTTGAAATTGAGGCGGCTGAGGCGAGTATTGATGGTTCGGCTGAAAAATCCTTAGCAGGAGCAGAATTTTGGCAGCGGGCTTTTCAGGCGCAAAATGAAGAAGTCAAGCTGTTCAAGTCTTCTCCCGAAGGCAAAGGTGGACGGGATGGAGAGAAGTTAGGCAGAATCGCAGAGGTAGACTCGGCACAGGGCAAGATTCGCGTCATGCTTGACTCTGACCTAGTGGAACGTATCACCGAAGGGCACTATCAGCTGCCGGCAAGTGGGTTCTTGTTTTTCGAGGCATTTGGTGAAATCAGCCAGATTAAGCAGAAAGAAAGAGCCTTGACCGACTTGCGCAACGGGCGCTCCCAAAATCCATATTTGGGCGAGTTTTTATTCGAGGCTTCCAAGGCTCGCTCGCCGGGAAAAACAGTTAAACTCCGAGCGGAGGATTTATTGCTGCCCTCTGCAAATCCTGACCAGATTGCGGCAGTAGAAGCAGTCCTTTCTGCGCCGGATCTGGTTCTAATTCAAGGGCCACCAGGAACCGGTAAAACCACCGTGATTGCCGAGATTTGCTATCAAATTGCCTTGCGGGGGGGACGCACCCTGATCGCCTCGCAAGCGAATTTAGCAGTGGACAACGCCTTGAGCCGGTTAGTTCACAATCCGGCAATTCGCGCGTTGCGAAAGGGAAAAGCAGATAAAGTGCAAAAAGAAGGACAGCCCTTCCTGGAAGACCAAGTGATAGGCAAATGGCTGGGAGATACAGCGGGCGACTGCGAAAAAGGTCTGGCCAAGCGGCGCGAAAATGTTGACCTGTACCGGCAATTGCTAGCCTCATCGGAGCGATTTGCCAATTATCTCCAAGCGGAAGAAGCGCACCAAGGTCTTCAGAAAGAATTGCAAGAGGGCAAAGCAACTTTAGAGGCAAACTGTGAAGCGCAAGAACAAGCCTGCAGCCAAGCTGAAATGGAGTGCCGCAAGGTCGAATCTCTAATCTCGGAGTTGGAATCCTTGCTGTCTGCGGCGAAAGTGGACTGGCAAGATCCCGCAACCGCCTATTTTATGTCGCGTCTCCAGCCGTATGCCGGTGGCGACAGTGCTGTGCGCAGCTTTATCAACAAGGTTAAAGACGCTCTCGCTCTGGCTAAAAAACTCGGCTTTCAACCCCCTCGCTGTGGATCATTTGGTCTAGCGGTATGGTTGCGCGAGACTGTAGCAGCTTCCATATCTGAATCTCGGACGATTGCCGGCTGCCCCAATGACGCGGCTACAGCCCTGACAGAATTTGAGGAAGCAGTGCGGGTTGACCAGCAGCATTATGACTACCTCAACCGGCTGCGAAGTGACTACCGGCAACTTCTAGCAAAGCAGAAAAAACTACAGCAACAAATCGGGGATCGAGAAAATCAGAAATCTTCGATAATTTCAGTTATCAAAGAATTTGATATCTGGCTGCCTGCCGGTCCTACTAGAGTATATAATGTCCTGAAGGGATGTTGGCAAGAGCGCCAGCCGCTCACAGATTCTCTACTGCAATTACCGCCGAGCTTGCAGGCGTTCGCCCAGTCTGCAAACTTGCGACTTGTTCCCAGTGATGGAACAAACCCGATTGATTCTATGCCCGATTGGGAGCGATTGGCAAAAGCGCTATCTTATGAAGCGCAGAATGGTTTTGGCGACGCCCCAGGCAAGCAGTCTCGCTTCAGTGAGTTTTTGCACAGGAATCTGAGCCAGCCGCCAATGGTACTGTCAGCAAACCACCGGGGACATTCGCTCCAACTTGCCGAAAGATTTAGCATTTATCCGCGCCTCACCAAAACTCAGCGCCAAGTTGTGGTTGAAAGCGCCCGCGACTTTTTCAGGGAAATCCAACAGGTGTACGCTGCCTCATGGGAACCGAACAACATCGAATCAACTCTCAACCGGCTCACACAAGAAGTAACTTACAGCATCATTAACGCTCGCACATACGCGCTGAAAGTCAAGGCTGAAACAGAAAAAACGCTTCAGCATCTCGGACAGCAGGTCAATGAGATTCGGAAATTGGCTGCCAACCTGAATATGCAAGGCTCAGCCGCTCACGAACGGGCGGAAATAGCGCGTCAAGACGCTGAGGGGAAATTTAACCGAGTTGTCCAACTGTTGCAAACACTTTACCAGCTGCCCCAAGTCTCCGACAGGTTGCGCATTCTTAGTGAGCAGTGTCTTCGCACTCCCTCAGAGATTTTGCCAACCGCACCAGAATTATTAGCACAATTGCATTCCTGGCAAAGTCAAGCCAGTCAAGCCAGTACACTAGAGAACTTGATTTCCTCCTTAGATCCTTTGGCTGTACTGTCGTTATGCAAAACCAGTCTTAACGAGCGCCTTTCTAGCCTGCAACAAGAAAAAGAAAGCGCCAAACTCACGCTCGCAGAGTCCCAAAGCCAACTCCGCAATATTGAGTTTCAAATCCAACAGCAGAACCTGCCAGAAACTTTAATAGCAGAGCGAACTTGGTGGCAAGCAGCGTGGGACGCAATACCCGATCGCCTCAAGCAGGCGGTTCCCTCTGAGGGGCTGTTCGCCCTGGACTTTTTACGCCAAGTTAAGGATCAGTTTGACTCTTGGCAAAAGGAACTCGCTCAGGAAGAAGCTTACCTCAGCCGATACGAGAACATCGTCCAAGACTGGATTGAAAAACTGCGCAAACCCTTAGCGCAAGATCGCAGCGAATTGAAGCAAATTTACCTGGAAAGTGCCAACGTCATTGGCATCACCTGCGTGCAGGCGGCTCGCCGCGAGTTTTCCGAAGAATTCAAAAACTTCGATGTCGTTATTATTGATGAAGTCAGTAAATGCACTCCGCCAGAGTTGCTCATTCCAGCTTTGAAAGGCAAAAAGTTGGTGCTGGTCGGCGACCACCAGCAGCTGCCACCCATGCTCAATGATAGCACACTAGAAGATATTGCGCGAGAGATAGGGCTGCCGGCAGAAAACCTGAGTTTTCTAAAAGAATCACTGTTCAAGCTGCAATTTGAGGCGGCTGCAGACAGCATCAAGCGGATGCTGACAGTACAGTACCGGATGCACCCCAGCATTATGGCAGCCATCAATCAATTTTACGAACACCGGCTGCAATGCGGTCTGCCGGCTCCCGATCAGCAACGCGCACACAATCTTGCAGGAGAAATTATCCAAGAACACCAGCATCTCATCTGGGTTCAGATGCCTCTCGGCGAGGGGTTTGAAGAGCAAAAGCAGGGAACGTCACCTTTCAACGTTCGGGAAGTTGATGTTATTGAACGTTTGTGCCAGCAGATGGAAGCCGCCTGGACACCCAAAATTGCCCTGGGCGAACCCCGCAAAGAAATAGGCATCATCACCTTTTATCTCGCTCAGCTACAACTGATCGACGAGCGCATAGATCCTCAGCTTTTCCCTTCCCTTCACATTCGCACCGGCACAGTTGACCGCTTCCAAGGAATGGAACGCCAGGTCGTAATCGTCAGCATGGTTAGAAACAACCGCGAAGGAAAAGTGGGATTTGCCAACAAGCCCGAAAGGGTGAATGTCGCCTTTTCTCGCGCTCAAGAATTGCTGGTGATTGTCGGGTGCCACTCCCTATTCACCCAGCATCCTGGCCAAGTCGGCAGGATGTACTCCGAAGTTTCAAACGTTGTGCGCCGGCAGGGAGGACTCGTTGATGTTTCCAGCCTTCTCAGCTAATAGTTAGGGAGCGAAGTCCTAAGAAACCCGGTTTCCCAGGTACTAAGAAACCCGGTTTCTTAAAGAAACCGGGTTTCTGGAGGATCTGCCTCCTTTCGACCACATGCAGCATTAAAAGCCTAACAGCTTAGTTTCCCCGCGCGACCACTGGCACTCGCGCAGCCAACTTTTTTGATAGAATGGAGAATGATTGATGTTTCCAGCACCATCGGATAAACCCATTGTCTCGCAGCTCAGTGTCTGGGCGGAGCAAATTGAGAAGCAAAGCCCTGGTTTGTCAGTCTTTGCGGCGCGTCAGTTTCGCTATAAAGTGTACCAAACGCCGGTAGACGTGACCGTCACAGAGCCTCGCAAGTTCAACATCCTTGAGGAGTTCATACTCCGTGCCAGCTTTGAACTTTCCCCACCCCCAACAGAAAATGAATTGGCGAGTGCCCTGGGTATAGACCCGCTCTTCGTGCGCAACACTACCGCCACTCTTCAGGCATTACAGACTTTGGAAGTCGCACCCGGATCGCCCATTACACTCACCCCCCAAGGACGTGAATTATACCAGAAAGGTTCTGTACCGCAGTCCCCCAAACTTTACCAGCTTTACGCTCTGGCTGACCCCTTGCAGGAAACTACTGTGTTTCGGTTTTATCCCCTAGATTTAGCACAGGTAAACCTGCCAGTCTTGGAAGACTTCATCCCACTTGATAACCGGTGTGCGGATGTGTCTGAATTGCCGCTTGAGGAAGTGCAGCAATGGGTTCAAACTTCAGGTTTAGGGCTGCACGTTCCTGAACAGGGCAAAATCGTCACCAGCGCTAGCGCTGCCGGTGAAACTGAAGAAATCTGGCAAACACTGTCTATTTTCCTGATTTTGGATGTTTTAGAAGACAATTTCACCCTCCAAGTCAGGCGCGGAAAGCAAATTTTAGAAAAAGCCTCCGACCGCCTCAAACAGCTTGAATCTCAAAACCAAATTTCCTTCGCATACTTGTGTGAGATGTCCGAAGAAAGCCTCACAAGTGAGCGCCACTCAATTGCGGAGCGGAAAAATCAAGAGGTGGAAGCCAGACTGGAAAAAATTCGGCAAAAAGCGCTGGATAGCGTTAGAGAAATGCGGGCTTTGGGGGAGATAACTCCGCCCCAGGAAAACCAGGCAACCGGCAGTGCTGTCCTCCTGCGCGACAGTCAGCTCCGGCAAACTTTCTTAGAGACTCTCAAGTCAGGGTGTCACAACATCCTGATTTATTCCCCTTGGGTGACTCAGGAAGTCGTAGATAGCGAATTTATTCAAATCCTCCAGAATCTTGCCAACCGGGGAGTCTGGATTCTGATTGGTCATGGAATTGCCCGCAAACAGGAGGATGAAGATCGACCAATCCCACCGGAAGTTGAGGCACAGCTGCGCGAAGTTAAGACACCGGAAGGATTGTCTGCTGTCCAGGTATTTTGGCTGGGCAATTCCCACGCCAAGGAAGTAGTCGTGGATGGTAAAATCCACTTGTGCGGTTCCCACAACTGGCTCTCCTATCGCGGCGACAGATTGCCACGCGGCGAGACTGTATATAAAGTCACGATTCCCGAAACAGTTCAGGAAGCTTACACATCTCTCGCCAGCCGTTTCCAATCCCACGCACAGAAATTATGGGATGAAGCACTGCGAAACTTTGAGTACGAAATCGCTGAATCTCCTCTCTGTATGTGGGGTGCGCTGGGGATGGAGGAAATGGCACTCAACCGGCTGCTGGAAAACAACTGGCTGGAACTAATGCCGGTGTGGCTGAAAGTGGTGCGTCAGGGGCTGAGGTCGAAAAAGATATCTCCCGATTCAGCTTGTTTCGGCACAGCACTTTCTTTGCTGAGTCAGTTTTCAACACAAGACCCGAATATTGACTCATTGCGGGAGGGATGGCAGAAAGTTGTTGGCGCGATTGCCGGTGAAAATCGCGAGCTTGCTTTAAGGCTGCTGAGTGAGGAAGTGTGGGCAGAGTTCGTCCGCCTTGGCATCGCTGAGGCGGATATGGACTCGCCTGGGAAATTTATCTCCACCTATGCCGCCCAAAAACAGCCGGAGATCAACTCCAAAGGTGCCGGGAAAATTTTCTCAAAACCTAAAGGCAAAAATAAGAAATAATCCCTTTTACCCCGTAGGACAGGCGTCTCGCCTGTCCCTATCTTCAAATCAGGTGCCAATCGGTAGGGCTGAAGCCCAACTACGAACTTTTGGGCTTTAGCCCAACTACGAACTTTTGGGCGTGCAGCCCAACTACGAACTTTTGGGCGTGCAGCCCAACTACGAACTTTTGGGCTGAAGCCCAACTACGAACTTTTGGGCGTGCAGCCCAACTACGAACTTTTGGGCTGAAGCCCAACTACGAACGCAAGGGCTGAAGCCCAACTACGAACTTTTGGGCTGAGAAACCCGGTCAGCGTAGGGGAGGGCCACCCAGACCGCCCCCTTTGCCCCAGCGACTTGACAGGGAACATCAGACAGCCCGCAGATCGTGCGCCTAAATTTCCGACATACTGGATAAGTAACAATCAATACAGCGGAGTCAAAACCGTGCTGCTATCGAAAGGCTTTGAAATCGAGATGTACACCGGCACCCCGCAAGGGGACATTGTTGGCCTCTCCGACAAAATCGTTGCCGCCCTAGACAGATTCGTGCGGGAACCAGACAGTCGCAACGTCGAATACACCACCGCCCCCCTAACGTCCTACGACCGGCTCTTGTGTGAGTTAGTGCGCCCCAGGTTACAGCTGCGCCAGTACCTGCACACTCTGGGCGATTACACCCTGATTCCTGGCAGCACCCTGTCCCTGGGCGACAGCCAGCACTTTTACCGCTCCGATCCGGGCAACCCCTACCACACCTACATCGAGCAAACCTACGGAACCAGCGTCGTCACCGCCAGCGTCCACATCAACATTGGCATCAGCAACCCGGAACTGCTGATGCGAGCCATTCGCCTGATCCGGGTAGAAGCGCCCCTGTACCTAGCTCTGAGCGCCTCCTCCCCCTTCCTGGACGGCCAAGTCACCGGCTCCCACTCCACCCGCTGGCAGATGTTTCCCAAAACGCCCGCCCACGTCCCCATCTTTGAAAGCCACGCCCACTTCATACAGTGGACGGAAGAACAGCTCGCCGCCGGCACCATGCAAAACGTCCGCCACCTGTGGGCTTCCGTCCGCCCCAACGGCGACCGGCGTCCCTACAGCGTCAACCGGCTGGAACTGAGAATCTGCGACTTAATCGCCGATCCCATTTCCCTGCTGGCGGTAACCGCCCTCCTGGAAGCTCGCCTGTCCCAGCTGATAGAAGATCCCAGCTTAGATCCCTTGGAAATCAGCCAGCTGCCCTCGTCGGCACGTGCCGAAGACCTGATTGCCCTCACCGACGCCAACGAGGAAGCAGCCGCCAAAGACAGCCTAGACGCCCAGTTGCGGCACTGGCTGGACGGCAGGGCTATTTTAGCGCGGGATTGGATTGAGGAACTTTACCAACAAGTCTGGCCGTCTGCTAAGAAACGAGGCTTCAGCTGCTTCCTCTCACCGCTCAAGAAAATTCTCCGCGAAGGGAACACAGCCCAGCAGTGGTTAAAACTGCACTCGCAAGGGCTAGATTGCAGGGGAGTAATCACCCAGGCCATGCAAGCCCAGGCTAAGCAGGAAGGAGATTTGGAAGATAAGCTGTGCCAGCTGTGGGTGGCCTGAGGCCCTGTGCCAGATTCGACTATTAGAATATCTAATCAGTCGTTTCCCGGCACCACCTATTAGAAATTTAAATATATTCCCTCTTGATTTGGGCAGATTTTTGCCAGCCGGAGGGCAACTTTGATCATATGTCTGCCTAAAGTGAGATAGAATTAGGGCCTCATGCCTCAAGTTGTGCTGATTTACCCCCAAATTCCGCCAAATACGGGCAATATTGCCCGAACGTGCGCAGCTACCGGCACGGAGCTGCATTTAGTGGGGCCGATGGGCTTTGAAATTAGCGACCGCTACCTCAAGCGAGCCGGTCTGGACTACTGGCCATACGTCAAGCTGCACTACCACCCGACTCTAGAAGCGTTTCGAGCTTGCCACCGGCAGCGTGGTGGGCGCTGGATCGGCTTCAGCACTCGGGGAAGCTGTAGCTATATCAAACACCAGTACCAGCCAGACGACTGGCTGCTGTTTGGCAGTGAAACAGCCGGCTTGCCAGAGGAAGTCCTGGAAAATTGTACGGCAACGGTATATATACCGATGACACAGCCTCGTGTGCGCAGCCTAAATCTTTCAGTGAGTGCGGCAGTGGGCCTGTTTGAAGCGCGGCGTCAGCTGGGCTATGTGGAATAGAGACAAGGAAGCTGGGATAGCTTTAGGCACCGGCAGCTGAGAGCATCCCCAAGTCAACTTCACAGTTAAGATTACCTGACAATCGCAAATTCAGCGATCCTCAAAAGGGCAAGCCAGCAGGATATATAAGAAATTTATATTGAACAGGTGGCGGGTGGCGGGGATAGAATGTATAGATTATTTTTATCCAACAAGTCTGGGCGCTGCCACCCAAATCGGCGCGTCAGCCAGAAAAACTGGCACTTTCAGCGCTTCAGGACTGTTGGTGGCCCTTCTGGGGCCGGGGAAAAGTTACGGGATAGTACGGTTGTCTTTCTGGGAAAAACAAGCGTAAATTCTCATCTGTCGCTGCAATCAGGTGCTGAGCCTGGGCAGAGGTGCTTTGCTCAAGAACCCCTTAGACAAGCAGGGGTGTGCGATTTCCAAGCGCCTGAACAGCGAATCTGGCCTGAGAAACTTCCTGTATTGGGGTTGTTGCGAATGTAAGCTTGTCAAATTTTTAAAAGCGGGGTAATCTTGCCTAAGTGAGTTGACCGTCAGTGATCAGGAGCTCTTAACGGTGTGATATGCATCATTGACAGGTTATACAGCTAGGTTCGCTCAAGGACAGTTAAGCGCTGGTCGTTAGGAGGTCGTTTCTTGAAACGAGCATTTCCGCAAAAGGTAAAGTCTGTTACTTACCGCACAGAAGGCAAGGATACCTTTGCCAAGTATTCTGCCTGCAAGCTGGGACTATTCACACAGACATCTCCAGAAGGCAATCGCAGGGCTTGCACCTCAGCAGCCATGATCGGATTGGCCATTTCAATGGGGGCGTCAAGCCTGTTTCTCCCCCGACAAGGGGATGCAGCCCTGGCGGTTGAGCCCCAGACAGCCGATCCCACGGCGACGACGGCTCTGTCATCCTCGCAGAATGCACCTGTGTTGCCTGTCGCTGAGGTCGCACCGGCACCGGCAGCAAGCCAACAGCCCGGGCAAACCTCGGTGGAACAGCAGCCGGTGCAAGAGGGTAATTCCCTGCAGTCACCGTCAGACAATTTACAGGTAGATTCCACGGCGCAGCCCCCACAAGAGGTGGGTGCCGCTCCTGTTGGGCAGCAGTTCCCAGAACTGAACAGCCAGACACAAAGCAGCAGCGTTGAAGAAGGACAAGCAGTTGAGCCTGCAGCGGAGCGGGTAGAGTCTCAAGGTGTGGAGACCGCAGCTTCGACGCAGGCACCGCCCGCAGCTGCCCTGCCGCAGTGGGTGAGTGAGGGGCAAATTGGGAATGGCGTCAAAGAGGGGTTAAAGGCCAAGGAAGACGCTTTAAAGGCCACACAAGAGGTGGCCATCAATGGAGAAAATCAAGCATCGAACCGCTTGAGAGACAGTGTGGCGGAGTTGCGGTCTGAGGAGTCTGCAAATTCACAGTTGTCGGAGCCAGAGCAGCCATCAGCTGCGGCAAATCCAACAGAAGGCATTACCCAACCAAAGGCGGCTGCGGATGGGGAGAGCAAGGCGCAAGCCACCGCACCACAAGCAGTGGCAAAGCCTAGCTCGGTGATCCTGCCCCAGCAACCGCCAACACCCCCATCGGAAGTGGCAGTGCCGGCACTGATTCCGGGCGCTGTAGCGGCACCGCAAGCCGCAGCAGCCCAGGCCCGGGCGTTCTCTCCCTGGCAGCCGGCAGCAGCCCCATCGGCAGCGGTGCCGAGCGTGATACCGGGGACGGTACCGCAAGCCGCTGCCAGCCCGACTGTACTGCAGCCCGAACCGGCCACAACCCCCTCGGCAAGTGCCCTAAAACAGGCACCAGAAGCTCTGGCTAAGCCGGAAGCCGCAGCAGCAGAGCCGGCGATCCAGAATCTGCCGGTGCCGGCCACACCCCCCTCGGTAAGTGCGCCGGAACAAGCCGCAGAAGAGGCCCCCCAACAGCCCGCCGCCGCCGCCCCGGAATCGCTGACGCCGGAGGTACCCCCTAAATGGGGCTCAGCGCCAGACCTGTCGTCAGCGGTTGTCATCGCCCCTCAGGCGGCTGACGGGACAGGGGCAACCAAAGTCAGGCGTTACCGGGTCAATCCGGGGGATACGCTGGGGTCGATCGCCCAGACCTATGGAGTTTCACCGCAGACCCTGCTCGATGCGAATCAATTAAGCGATCCCAACGTCATCAAGGTCGGTCAAACCCTGGATATTCCCCTGTACCAGCTAGGCAGCCCAGAGATGGTGACTGCCGCCTTGATTCCCAATTCCAGGGGGGCTTCCTCGCCTTACTCGCCTGTGCGCCCTCCAGAAATGACGGTGCCCAATGTGGTGTTGAGGAATCGGGCTTGGCCCGCAGACCTTCCCTCCCTACCGCTGCTTCCTGGGGCGTCCCCACCAGAGAGTGCGGGCAGCTCGGCCATTCTCCCGCCCAAGCCGGATGACATGGAATTGGTGGCTCAGGAGCAGCAAAAGCAGCTAAACCCCACGCCATCAGGCATCGCAGCTCCGGAGCCCCTCCAGTCGCCCGCCGCCCTAACCGAAGAGCAAGCTCGCCCCTCGCTGGACAGCTTGAGGGCGGAAATCGAAAAGCTCAGGGAGAAGTATCGCCGGCAGCAGGAAGAAAATGCCGCCGCCAGCGCCACGATTTCTGCACCCCCGCAGCCACTGCCCGTGTCGGCTTTCAGCAGGCCAGTGGCAGTGCCGGCTATTCCGCAGGTGCAGCAGCCGCTGTCAGTGCCCGTGATTCCGCAGGTGCAGCAGCCGGTGTCAGTGCCCGTGATTCCGCCAGTGCAGCAGCAAGAGGCAGCGTCTGCTAGCGAGCCGTCTGCGCCAGCCACACCAGTGAATCCAGAGTTCACTCCAGACCGGTACAGTCAAGCTTGGAAACGACAAATCGGCAACCAAGAGCAGCAGTTGCCGGCCCTTGCGCTTCCCTCTGAAATGGCGGCTCCCGCCCCCGTGGCTGTCCCTGTCATAGCCAAACCGGCACCGCTGCCGGTGGGGCAGCAAGTCGTGGCAACGGCACCGCTCGCCGGCCCGGATTCCTACGAACAGCCGCTTCAGCCCCGGATGGTTTCCCCGCAGTTACCTCCTCTAGCCCCCGCCGACACCTACCTGCCCAAAGGCGGTGCTGTCTTTAATGGCTATATCTGGCCGGCTCAGGGAGAGTTCACCTCAGGCTATGGCTGGCGCTGGGGACGCATGCACCGGGGAATTGACATTGCCGCTGCGGTTGGCACGCCGATCGTAGCTTCCGCCCCCGGAACGGTAACCTACGCTCAGTGGAACGATGGGGGCTACGGCAATCTGGTTGAAATTACCCATCCAGATGGGACTACGACCCTCTACGCTCATAACGACCGGCTTCTGGTGCGGGAAGGCCAAGAGGTCGATCAAGGCCAGCAAATCGCTGAAATGGGCAGCACCGGCTTCAGCACCGGCCCCCACTTGCACTTTGAAGTCCACCCTCGCGGACAGGGAGCAGTTAACCCCATTGCCTATCTGCCTCGGTAGTGTCCCACCCCTGTGATTGGGGAGCTGGGTTTGTCCGGGGAGCCAAATTGGCTCCCTTTATTTTTTTTGATTTTTTTTCCCAGAGGGGTTGCCAAAGCCGGTTTGACGTGTTAGATTAATCAACGTGAGAAAAACACGGCTCAGTAGCTCAGGGGTAGAGCTAGGGACTCATAAGCCCTCGGCCGCTGGTTCAAATCCAGCCTGAGCCATTCTCAAAACTTATCAAAACCCTTACAGCGCAAGGCTTTCAGTAGATTGCCCAAAATGTCGCTGTTGAACTGTGGGCCTTGGACTGCCGGTTGGTGAGTGGACTCTCCCGGCTGTGATCGGCGGTTTGGCGATCAGCGGTTCAGCTTTGGCAAGCTGTAGGGGCGGCCCCCCGTGGCCGCCTGGTAGGGGCTACAGCTAGAAGGCGGCGGGGGCAGTCTCCGTGCCGGTAGCCCCCCTACCATCCAAAGAAACCCGGTTTCTGGTATGGCTTGACCGGCACCCCAGGCATCTTTGGGGGCTGGAAAATCGCCAGCCCCCAGCCCCCACGCCCCTATCTGGGCCAGTGACGAATTAGCTCCGCAACTGACCAAGCCTGAGCGAACGTCCCCTGGGGTAAATGGGGCTCGTCGCCATCAAAAATTTCCGAAACAGACCCCAGGCAACCCTGCCGGTAAAGGTGATCCAGCAGGGGCTGCCAGTCAAAGCCCATCGGCTGATCGGGATAAAACCGCTGCCACGCCCGCATGTACGGGCCAATCAGCCAACTCCAAACCGTGCCCTGGTGATAGGCGCAGTCGCGATGCTGCCAGTCGCCGGCATAACTGCCGACATACTCCGGGTCATCTGGAGCCAGGCTGCGCAAGCCAAAAGGCGTCAGCAGCTTGGCTTTGGCCACCTGCAAAACCTGCCGCCCCTGCTCCTCTGGAAACCCGCAATGGTGCAGCGACAGGGCCAAAACCGCATTCGGGCGAATCTGGGGGTCAGGTCGCCCATCCGGCTCAATCCTGTCGTAAAAATAACCCCGCTCGGCATTCCAAAACTTTTTCAAAGATGCCTTGACAAAACGCGACTGACGTGCTATGCTTTCCTGCTGTTTCTTATAAGCTCGCTGCTTGGATCGCTTGCCGAGACGTTCAGCCCACTTCGCCGCCCAGCACAGTGCCGAGTACCACAGAGCGTTGATTTCCACCGGCTTTCCCCGGCGCGGCGTCACCGGCACGCCATCAATCACAGCATCCATCCAAGTGAGCGCCACCCCTGGCGCATCCCACACCAGCAGCCCATCCGAGGGGTCAACCCGGATGTTGTAGCGAGTGCCATCTGTCAAAGATTGATAAATCTGCCGCACCACCGGATAAGCTTCCGGCAAGAAACCCCAGTCCTGAGTAGCTTCCAGATAAAGCCCCAGCGTTTCCACCCACAACAGCGACGCATCAATGCTGTTATAAAAAGGCTCAGCACCGGCATCGGGGAAAGTATTGGGAATCAAACCCTGCCGGCAGTAACGCCCAAACGTTTGCAGCAACCCTTTAGCCAACCCAAAGCGTTTAGTAGCCAGCGCCAGTCCGGGCAGAGCAATCAGCGTATCCCGCCCCCAGTCATTAAACCACGGATAGCCGGCAATCACAGTCGGGCCATCAATCGAGGCGCGGTAGGCGATAAACCGGTCGCTGGCGCTCAGTAACTGCCGCCAAATCGCCTCCCGCTCGTTCTGGGCCACCTCCCCCTCCCCCTGCGAAGTGGATGGGTAAGCAGTTAGCGGGCCAAACAGCTGCTTGAGCCTTTCCCCCTCAGCGGTGACAACCGCGTCGAACTTTAATTTTGACTCTTCGGCATTGTCTGCCGGGGGCAATGGCAGCTGGTAAATAGTGGCTGGCGGCTGGAGATTTTTCCCCTCCCCCTCAGGCTTTGACCACTCGACCCGCGCTTCCAAAATCACCGAACCGCCCGGTTTCAGACTAACCGTCAGCTCACCAGGACTGTAGAGGTCTTCCCGGTCGCACAGCCCCCGCTTGGTTTCCTCCGGATAGTGATAATTAAAATACCAGCAGCCGCTAATTTCATAGTCACCGGCACTCCAGCGCAACTGCCAGGGCGTACCGGCAGTCTCGCCGCGAATCGCTTGCAAGCGGAGTTCCCCCTCCCCCAGCAACTGCAAAAAGTGCAAAGAAGGCTCAGCAAATTGCTGGTGGTGAAAGTCGCGGTCGGCAATCAGCGGTCGCAACCTCAGCTTCCCCGGCACCCGACCGACGTAGCGGTATTTGATCAAAATCTGGTGACAGGTTTGCGGGCCGGCATTCCCCTGATGGCCATACCCGTGCGGCATCACCAACTGTCGCGTCAGCTGCCAGTTAGCCTGCTGCCAAACCCAGGTGGGTGCCGGTTCAATCTCAAAAGAGCGCAGCAACTGGTCGCCGCGAGGGGCAATCGTGCCATCAATCCAAAAATTCGCTCCCAGCGGAAATACTTGCCCCGCCACTTCCAGGGTTGCCTCTATGTGCGACAGCAACAGCGTGCGCCGGATGGGCGGTTCGAGCGCCGCAACCAGCCAGCCGTGATAAGTGCGCGTCAGGGCATCGCAGACCGTCCCACAGGCAAAACTGCCTAGCCCGTTGGTGAGCAGCCATTCCCGCGTATCCAAATCTTGCATTACAGATGCCTCATATCTCTAGGTGGGGTGCCCTTGAGCACACCCTACTGCTGCATTATCTAAGGATTCAGCTACCAACAGCACCCTGTTCCAGCCTAAGATCGAGAAAGAACTGAGCCCGGCGGTGAGGGCTGGCAGCAGCAAGCGATTTGCCACCATATGCTAATCTATGCTATACTTTGCTCAAGACAGCCACCCGAACCCGAAAACCAAAGGCGGGTGGTTGCTCTGAAAAGTCCATGCACAACTATCTAAACCCGATTTCCGCCTGCTAGGTGGCTTTGTCTAAATCGCCTCCGCGCCCGAACCCCAAAGGCAAATGGCCTTTAGACTTGACGCACGCAGCTTCTTTCTCAAAGGAAGTCACTTTGTCTGGAATTTGGACTTTGTGCTCGCGGATTACCTGCGGGCATTGGTTGATAGGCCTTGGCCAAAAGAAACTCTTTTGGCTTATATATTTGTTGACAACTGTTAAAGGTTGGCAAGCAAAAATGTATCGGATTACCAGATTTATTGAACCGCTTCAGGCCCACGAATCGCGAGGAGGAGCAGGTGAGAGGAACAGGGGGACAACTAAAGAAGGCAGAGGGCTGGTTGGTGCGGGGCATCCGCGCTGTCTGGGAGCGCTGGCGAGTGCTGGGGGCGATCCTGTTTGCCTCGCTGCTGCTGTCTGGCTGTGTGGAGTATGATGTCGGCGTCAATTTTGAAAGCCAGACTCACGGGGAACTCGTGCAACACATCCAGCTGGGAGAGCAGCTGACCAGCTTTAGCGGCGCAACGGTGCGGGAATGGCTCGACAGCATCGACCGGCGAGCGCGGCTGCTGGGAGGCCGCACCAAAAGGCTTTCTCAACAAGAAATGACCGTTACCATTCCTTTTAACAATGGCGCTGAGCTGCAAGAGAAGTTTAACCAATTCTTCAATCCGCCAGACAAGAAAAAGTCTCAGCCAGCTGCGGCGCTGGAGACTCAGCTTCCGGAGATCAAATCCCATCTGGGCGTCAGCCAAAATAACTATTTGCTGGCGCTGCGCAACCGGCTCAGCTATGACTTAGATATGCGCTCTCTCGGCGTTCTCTCCTCTGAAGGGAATGTCTTGGTCAGTGCCGGTTCGCTGCTAGACCTGAATTTCAGGTTGAATACGCCTTGGGGTGCGCGGAGTGTTGACACAGACGGTGCCCTCAGCCCAGAAATCCGGCAAGAAGGACGCCAGCTCGTCTGGACGCTCAACCCCGGTCAAGTGAACCATCTGGAGGTGATTTTCTGGGTGCCCAGCCCCATCGGCATTGGCGCTGTCGCGATTATTTTGCTAGTCGCCACCGGCACGTTTTTGAAATACCGGCTGCTACCAGCACTGGGCGCAGCAAAGCGGCCAAAACCGCCGGTCGAGCCTAAGCCCACTGCCTGATACCGATTTTGGATTTTCCATGCCCGGAAGCATGGATTTTGGATTAAAAATCCAGACATCAAGGAGATTTCGTCGGGCGAAAAAATAGTGTGGCGTCATTCATATGAGTGAGGCTGTTCGATTTAACAGCTGAGGGCGAATTGCGGGGCGCTTTCCTGAGCGGAAGGTGCCGGCACTATCTGGACAAGACCTGCTTCATCCACATCGACAGTGGCGCTGTCGCCTTCTTTAATGCCACCGGCTAAGATTTCTTCGGCTAGGACATCTTCTAAGAGGCGCACAATGGCTCGCCGCAAAGGTCTGGCTCCGAAGTAGGGGTCGTACCCTTCTGTGAATAAGCGCTCTTTGAAGCGTTCGGTAAGGTTTAAAGTTATTCCCCGTTCTGACAGGCGACTTGTGACATCGCGCAGCATAATTTCTGCGATTTCCTTGACCTCTTGTTTGGTCAGCTGGCGGAAGACGATTATCTCGTCGAGCCGGTTGAGAAGTTCTGGGCGGAAATACTGCTTGAGTTCTTCGTTCACCAGGGAGCGAATGCGGCTGTGCTGGGCGTCTTCTTGGGGAGAGGCGGGCTCGAAACCGAAACCGCCGCCGCCTTTGGCAATGACGCTGGAACCGATATTTGAGGTCATAATTATCAGCGTATTTTTGAAGCTGACGGTGCGGCCTTTGGCATCAGTGAGGCGTCCGTCTTCAAGGATTTGCAGGAGCATGTTGAAGACGTCGGGGTGGGCTTTTTCGATTTCGTCGAGCAGCACTACGGTGTAAGGACGCCGGCGCACGGCTTCTGTTAGCTGCCCGCCTTCTTCATAACCCACGAATCCGGGAGGGGAGCCGGTGAGTTTGGAGACGGTGTGGCGCTCCATGAATTCGGACATGTCGAGCCGAATCATGGCTTCTTCGGAACCGAAGAAATAGGCGGATATTGCTTTGGCTAGTTCGGTTTTGCCGACGCCTGTGGGGCCAGAAAAGAGGAAGCTGGCGATCGGCAGGTTGGGGTTTTTCAAGCCAACTCGGGCTCGGCGAATGGCGCGAGAAACGGCTTTGACTGCTTCTTGCTGGCCAATGAGACGCCGGTGCAGGGTGTCTTCCAGGTGCAGGAGCATTTCAGATTCGGATTCTGTTAGCTTGCTCACCGGCACGCCTGTCCAGCTGGCAACAATTTGGGCGATGTCTTCTGAGGTGACGGTGGGGGGTTCTGCGGTTTGCTGGTTGTGAGCGCCGGCTTCAAGCTCAGCTTTAATTTGTCGCTCTCGGTCGCGCAAATAGGCGGCTTTTTCAAAGTCTTGCTCGCGGGCGGCTTCTTCTTTTTGCTGGGTGACTTTGGCGAGTTCTCGCTTCAGTTTCTTGACTGCCGGTGGCACTTGGAAATTCCGCAGGCGGAGGCGAGAGCCTGCTTCGTCAATCAGGTCAATTGCTTTGTCGGGTAAGAAGCGGTCGGCAATGTACTGGGCTGAGAGTTTAGCAGCAGATTCGAGGGCGTCGTCGGAGATTTGGATTTTGTGGTGCCGCTCGTAGGTTGAGCGCAAACCTTTGAGAATTTCAATGGTTTCTTCAACGCTGGGCTCGCCTATTTTCACCGGCTGGAAGCGGCGCTCTAGGGCGGCGTCTCGCTCGATGTGCTTCCGGTACTCGTCGAGGGTGGTTGCGCCGAGACACTGCAATTCGCCTCTGGCGAGTGCCGGTTTGAGCATGTTGGCGGCATCCATCCCCCCTTCTGCCCCACCGGCACCGATCAGGGTGTGGATTTCATCTATCGCCAGGATGATGTTGCCGGCAGCGCGGATTTCCTCGACAATTGCCTTGAGGCGCTCCTCGAATTCACCGCGCAACTTTGTGCCGGCGAGTAGAGCTACCATATCCAGGGATATCACTTGCTTGTCTTCGAGTATTTCGGGAATGTTGGTACTAGCAATGCGCTGGGCTAAACCTTCAGCAATGGCGGTTTTGCCCACGCCGGGCTCCCCAATTAACACCGGATTGTTTTTGGTGCGCCGGCACAGAATTTGAATTACCCGCTCAATTTCCGTCTCGCGTCCGACAACGGGGTCAAGTTTGCCCTCGGCTGCCAATTTTGTGAGATTGGTGCCAAATTCATCGAGGGTGGGTATGGGGGGGCGGCTGTTAATGTTGCTGCTGCTGCTGCTTGCGGCAGCTGGAACCGCCAAGACTTCTGGGAGTTTCTCAATCAGCTGCTCCCGCACTTTCTCCGTGTCTGCGCCGAAGTTTTCCAGCACTTTTGCTGCGACGCCTTTGGCATCCTGAAGCAGCGCCAGCAGGAGATGTTCGGGGGCGACGAAGTTATGCCCGCGCTGGCTTGCTTCTTGCAATGACAGCTCGAAAATGTTCTTGGCGCGGGGAGTGAAAGGAATTTGGGCGCGGGCGGTGCCGGCACCCCTGCCAATGATTTTTTCTACTTCAAGCCGCGCCTTTCTCAGGTTGACTCCCCGCTCGCTCAGCACTCGCGCGGCGTTGCTGGTTCCTTCGCCAATTATACCTAAGAGGATTTGCTCTGTTCCCACGAAGTTGTGCCCCAAGCGACGGGCTTCTTCTTGCGAGAGCAGAATCACTTTGATGGCTTTATCCGTAAACCGTTCAAACATGGCTAATTCCTATTATACTATTTTAGGGTGGCTGAGAGCCGGATGCCTGCTTCTCAGTCCCCCCACAAAGGAACCCGCAGGAGAGTCACAAAAATCCGGGCTGTAAACTTTTGTGCGCTTCCTTGATTCAATGTATCTGTGCGGAGCAGGCGCTGGCAGTGAGGGGAGCCGTAACAGTCAGGGGGAGTTGCCGCACGGTCGGGGCGAATGGAGGTTCGCCCACGCTCTGAAAAAGCGATGCTTTCCCTAGAGGGTATCGCTCTCCTCGCAGAAGCCAAGAAATCGCCCATGCAACAATTTTCCGCTCTCGGTCAGCCCTTGCGCTCTCACTGTTATTTTAACACCGCCCGGATTGCCGGCGTGACGGCGGGCGATTTCCCGCATATCGGCGAGGCTAAACCCAGTTCCGACTGAACCCCTGGGCAGTAATCTCCCTTCAATTTCTTGCGCCACTATAATGGAGTGGAAGGGGCGGTAGGCTGAGTCGGTTGGGATTAACTCCGCAATCAGCAGGTCGAGTTCCAGGCTGTATTTTGTCCGCACCATCGGACAGTTCCGGCTGTCTTTACCGCCTGTATAAGTGCAGTCGCGCCGCAGCCAGATTTCCCCCTCTCGCTCCTCGGACTGCTGTTTGAGCGCCAGGGCTGCCTTTTCTTCTGCTGTGCGGGCTGTTGGCACAACTTCAAACAGCGAGGAAGGGAGTGTCTCCCCAATTTTAGCGCCGGCTTCAATTCGGGCTGCTTCTGGCTCTGCTGCCAAATCCCGTTCGAGAAATAAAGCTTTGAATATGGCGCACACCGGCACAGGTTGAATCATGGCTTTTCCCAGGGCGATGTTGGCGGTTGCGGCTTGAGCGCCGGTGCGGTGTTCGCTACCACTTGCGGAGCGATAGTACAGCTCCCCATCTAAGATAAATACTCCCCATTGATTCGCAGCACTCAGGAGCGCCTGGTTGATTTCAATAGAGGGTTGCTCTCGCAGCCTTGTGGAGCGTGACTGGTAGTAAATCTGGGTTGGGGTGGCAATCACAACCAGTCTGTGCCCGTCGCGTTTTGGCTGACCCCAGAAGTCGGGATTTTCAATGTAGTGCGAGCGGTCGTAGGGGGCGTCCACCGGCTGCATTGTAACAATGCGCCCAGGCTGCAAGTGAGCCGGCAATTCCGGGACGAGAATTGGCAGTGGGGTTGCGGCGGAGGTTTTCTTTGCGGATTGGCGCGGAGTTTCGCCGGCAGATATCTCTGGGAGCGGTGTTTTCTGCCCTGTTTCCAGCTCAAAGGCTTTGCGCCAAAATCCCTGCGCCATTTCCGGATAGCCTTCTGATTCCGCGCACAGCGCCAAGCTGACAACTTTGGGCGTACCAATGCCCTTGCCGTAATCCGCCAGATATTGGATTGCTCCCGCCTCACCCATCTCGTGCAATCCCCGAGTGAGGATGCGGCTGTTCCACCGCTCCCGAATCTCGGAAGGGATTCTCTTTTTGGCGTTTCGTTTGGATTCGATGTACTCTTCCAGGTTCATTTTCGTAAATGAGCGCCACACTCTAATTATAACAATTTTAACTGCCTGCCAGAAACCCGGTTTCTTTAAGAAACCGGGTTTCTCAATGGCTCATCCAGCAAGCGCAACCAACACGCGCCCCACAGTCTCTCCTTTGAGGATGGCGTCAATCTTTTCCGGTAACTCCTCCAGGGTGATAGCAGTTACCATCTTCTCCAAAACGGCAGGTTTCCAATCCCGCGCTAGCTTTTCCCAGATTGGCAAGCGCTTTGATACCGGACATTTAGCGGAATCGATGCCGATTAGGCGCACGCCCCGCAGGATGAAAGGGTAAACAGTCGTCACTAAGTCCGCCCCGCTCACCAAACCGCAGGCTGCGACACATCCGCTATATTTTGCGCTTTTGACCGCCGTCGCTAAGATATTCCCTCCCACACTATCGATGGCTCCAGCCCACCGCTCTTTCAGCAGCGGTTTGCCGCTCTGATCATCCACTTCCTCCCTGGATAGGACTGAGGACGCTCCCAGCGACATCAGGTAGGAATGCTGTGATTTTTTTCCGGTTACGGCTGCTACTGAATAGCCTAATTTTGCTAGAATAGAAACAGCCATGCTGCCCACTCCCCCCGTGGCACCCGTTACCAAAATCTCTCCAGCTTTGGGAGTAATGCTGTTTTGCTCTAGGGCTTCGGTACAGAGCGCTGCAGTCAAACCGGCAGTTCCGAAAATCATGCTTTCCCTGAGCGTTAGCCCCTGGGGAAGGGGCACCACCCACTCAGCAGGAACGCGAATGTATTCGGCAAATCCGCCCCAAGTGTTCATTCCCAAATCGAAGCCGGTGACAATCACCTTTTGATTTTCGTGAAACTGGTGTGACGCACTGCTGACAACGGTGCCGGCGGCATCGATTCCCGGAACGTGGGGGAACTTTTTGGTGACTCCGGGTTGCCCGGTGGCTGAGAGGGCGTCTTTGTAGTTCAAAGATGAGTAGTGAACCCGAATTAAAACATCACCGGCGGGGAGATCGTCCCAGGTTTTATCTGCAATGCCGGTGTGAAACTGACCGCTCTCTGTCTGGGTGACGAGGAAAGCTTTAAATGTTGGCGAGTTCATAAACTTAAAAGTGCTAACCGCAGCTCAACGCAGATCAACGCAGATCAAGCCAATATCTATCCGCGTTCATCTGCTACAGGCTGCGGTTTAAATAAGAGGCTGTTGCCAGCAGTGGCAGATGCGTAACGATCAGCCGCCTCTAGAAAAGCGGCGACATCTTCTTTCTTCGTATTGAAAGCAGTGACGATCCGCAGCAGAGTTGAGCCTTCTCCCTCCCAGCGGTAAAACCGGAACCCCTCGGCGATCAGCCCTTCAATAACAGCTTCTGGCAGGTGAATGAAGATTTCGTTGGCTTCCACCGGCTGGCAGAGTTTCGCTCCCGGAAGTTTGGCGATTCCCGCTGAGAGATGGGCTGCCATTTGATTGGCGTGACGGGCGTTATTCAGCCACATATCGTCCGCAATGTAAGCTTCTAGCTGCGCCGACAGAAACCGCATTTTGGAAAATAAATGCCCGCTGCGCTTGCGCCGGTAGGCGAATGTCCCCACTAAGTCGCGGTTGAAAAACACGACGGCTTCCGCCGCCATCGCGCCGTTTTTCGTCGCTCCAAAAGACAGCGCGTCAACACCGGCACGCCAAGTGATGTCTGCGGGAGCGCACCCCAAACTGGCAACAGCATTGGCGAAGCGAGCGCCGTCAATATGCAGCCTCAAGTTGTGAGCGCGAGCTACTCCAGCAATTTGGTGGATTTCCTCAGGGCTGTAAACCGTGCCGGCTTCGGTAGCTTGTGTTAAACTCACAGCAGCCGGCTGAACGTGATGCACGACACCGGCACCGGCTTTCTTGAGCGCCCGCTCCAAATCAGCGGCGTCAATTTTGCCGCCAGCGCCAGGAAGCGCCACCAACTTCGCCCCGCCGGTGTAAAATTCCGGCGCACCGCACTCATCGAGGTTGATATGCGATTCCGCATGGCAGTAAATCGCACCGAAAGGCGGTGTCATCACCGACAAACAAAGGGCGTTTGCTGCAGAGCCGGTTGCGACAGGAAAAACCGTCACTTCTGTCTCGAACAGTTCCGAAAATTTGGCTTGCAGTCGCTCCGTGCACTCATCATTTCCGTAAGGCATGGCTGCGCCGGTATTCGCCGCAATCAGTGCTGCCATGATTTCCGGCGCAGCGCCGGTGACATTATCGCTACAAAAATTCATTGCTAACTCTCGTTTAAATTGAGAAACCCGGTTTCTGAACCCCGCGCAGAAACCAGGTTTGTTTTCTCGGGAAAATCTCGCTCCTCTTGAGAAACCGGGTTTCTTTAAGAAACCCGGTTTCTCAACCCCGCGCGTGCCGGCAGGCTTAAAAGCTGCAAGCTTCTTTCAACCAGTCCGCTTCTTCTGATTCTAGTGCGGGAGCCAGCTTTTCGACGATAGCAGCATTATAGCGCTCCAGCCACTGCCGGTGCCGCGATTCCAGCCGGTTTAAATCAATCAGCCGTTTGTCAAACGGAATATAGGTGAGGGATTCAAACCCGTACCACGGCGTCTCACCGGCTGCCGGTTGCCCACCGTTTTCTGCGGACAAATCGACCACCACATAGAGGTTCTCAATGCGGATTCCCCCCCATCCGGGCTGGTAAAAACCGGGTTCAATGCTAGTCACCATCCCCGGTTCCAGCGCCTCTTGCGCCCGCTTGCTAATCCCGTTTGGCCCTTCGTGGACATTCAAAAACGCTCCCACGCCGTGCCCGGTTCCGTGACCGAAATCCAGTCCCTCCAGCCACATTCCCGCACGAGTAATCCCATCTAAATGCACTCCCGAAGTGCCTTTGGGAAACCGCTGCATCGCGCAGTTAATGTGAGCTTTCAGCACCTCAGTATAGCGGAAAATTTGCTCGGCGGCTGGCTCTCCCACAACTATTGTTCTCGTGGCATCCGTCGTGCCCCCTAAATACTGCGCCCCGGAGTCCAGCAGCAAGAATTCCCCCGGTTTTAGCGCCTCATCCGGGCTGGGCGTCCCGTAGTGCACAATAGAACTGTTGGCACCGGCACCCGCAATCGTGTTAAAGCTCAGCCCTTGAAATCCCGCTTCCTCTCGATAGAATCCCTCGACTGCTCTCGCCACGTCTAGCTCAGTCACGGTTTGCCCGCCCTTCAGCCGGTCACCCACCCACTTCAAAGTGCGCACCTTAGCGCGACTCGCCTTCAGGTTCGCCCGCCGCATCTGCTCGACTTCCACCTCATTTTTCCGCGCCTTCATCCCCTCAATCGGATTGGCTGCTTCTACAATTTTAGCCTTTCCTTCCAGCAGCCGGTATGTGCCTGCCGTTGAGTGTTTGGCATCCAGCAGCACCCGCAGCCCCTGCGACTGCGAAACCAGAACGCTCAGCGTTTCTTCGTACCGATCATAAGGCAGCAGGGTGACGAATATCTTGAGTTCTTCCTGAATTTCCCCGTCAATTCTTTCCAAATTAGTAAACAGGAAGACTTCACTCTGCGTTATAATAGTGTAAGCGATGAAAACCGGATTGTAGGAAATATCCCAACCCCGCAGGTTAAACAGCCAAGCCACTTGGTCAAGTTTAGTAATGGGAAGGATATCGGTTTTAGCCTTGTGCATGGCTTCCCGAACCCGACCTACTTTCTGCTGTGCCGTTTCGCCGGTCAGATCCACCGGCACGCGGAAAACCGGCGAATTCCCGCACGCCGGTACTGGATCGGATTCCGCCCAAGGACTTTGGCTGCGAACCATATCCACTAAATTTTCCGCCACCGGCACCAGATCCACTCCCGCCGCTTCCAGCTGCTTTTTCAGCCTGCGGAACTCATCCAGCGGAACCGTAAACGGAGCGAATCCCAAGCGGAAAACGGTTTTATTTTTCACCGCCTCCTCTCCCAAACCTTCCAAGATTTCCGCCAAAGTTTTTTCGCCTTCTCGCCCAACCTTGGACACCTTAATCAGCGACGGATCTACCTCCAGATCCGCTTGCTCGTAGTAGCGGAAATCGACAAACAGCCAAGCCCCCTGAAGCCCCACGATAAAATCTCCAGCAGAGCCGGTGAAACCACTCGCCCAAGCTCGTCGCTGCTTGGCTTCCGGGAGATACTCATTCAAATGTTCGTCAGCAGAGGGAATCAAGTAGCCATCCAGCTGCTGAGCCGCCATCAGAGAGCGCAACTCAGTCAGCTTGGCCCCGATTAGCTCTCTCTTAGCAGTCTGAGGCTTTACAAGGTCTAGCGATGCCATAAACGGGAACCGGTCGTGGGAATGGTGAGTAATAATGATTTGAGTTATAGCACTTTCCTTCAAAATTTACAACTCCCGCCCCTAACTTGCAGGACAGGTGTCTCGCGAGAAGCCGGGGGGGAGCATCCCCAGGCATAGAAAAAGTTTCACCCTCACCCCCCGTTCCCCCCCTCTCCCATGAAGGGAGAGGGGGGAAAAATAAACAATTCTCCCCTCTCCCCTTGTGGGCTACGGCTTATACACAAATCCCTCTGATCCCAATTTTCCATGAAGTTGGAAGAACCTCTTTCTCCCCCCTCTCCCCCTTGTGGGAGAGGGGGGCTGGGGGGGTGAGGGGCAAGCTGTGGTCTCCGACCCGAGATGTGTATAAACGGTAGCCCCTTGTGGGAGAG
>Ga0185317_100088_pt1 | contig 37199 bp, 25 predicted proteins | sample DevilsHole_FD_128020 | JGI IMG/M metagenome (GOLD analysis project Ga0185317, IMG submission 128020) | Groundwater microbial communities from Devils Hole, Nevada to study Microbial Dark Matter (Phase II) - Devils Hole (SPADES assembly)... | ecosystem: Environmental > Aquatic > Deep subsurface >...
GCCCAATTCCGAAGCACAGGCGGACTTCGAGATCAGCCTAAGTCCGCCTTAACTAAATGTTAGATAAATGCTGGTTGCTATCCAGTTGAGCCTGCTGAATTAGTCAAGCTGCTGAAGCAACAGATACTCTTAAGACATACCTCTCTTGCCCCGAGCCGTACTTGCCTTCCGTTTGCGCTTTTCCAGCGGCGTTTCAAAGTGCCGGCGACTCTTTACATCTGCTAATATTCCCGAACGGGAAACTTGACGTTTGAACCGGCGCAGAGCCGATTCAATGTTTTCGTTTTCGCCGATAACCACTTGGGTCATTGTTTCTCCTTGACCTTGACTGCTAAAAGTAATTGAGTTGCTTGTCTGGAGCTGTCAGCTTGTCTGGGTGGGGGAGTGGGGGCTTTGGGTGCGCCACCGGGAAGCGCCCAACTGGACACAGCCACCCCGCCGCGCCGCTGCTTGGCGCTAGAGATTTGAGAAACAATCTCCGACTCCCCTCTAGCCGCTTGGCCCTCCCCAGTCCCAAGACCAACTGAAAGCTTTTCCTGAAAACCATTTTAATAGCCGGTGCGAAACGATTTGCCGGCGCAGCCACTTTCTCCTCGGGGCCCGCACCTGGCGGAGGCCAAGCACACTTCGCCGCACCGGCAGCCGTGCCGGCGCTTCTTTTGCCCCTGCAGCCCTGCCGGCGGGCCGCCCCACATCCGCTTAATCAATTTTTCTATACTTCCCCTCTTTCTTGGCGCACGGGCGCGTCGGGCGCGGTTTATTTCTCCCTAATCCCACAGCAATAAAAAAAATTATTCTACCGTATAAAAGACAAATCAACGGCACCGAAGTTAGTGCTCAAAGCCAGATTGACATTTTCCAAACCTTTAACCAGCCAGTGCACAGCGTCTCGGGTAGAAGACTCGTAGTGATTAAACAAAATAGAAAATCGCCGTTCCAGATAAGGCTTAACTTTGCGACAGAGGAGGACAATTTTCAGGAGCAAGCCGGTAGTGAGCGGCGGTCCGACATTGGAAATCAGGTCAATCAAGACAAAGTGGTTAGGTCGCTGCGGGCTTTCCACCACTAAAAAATTCAGCAATTGGCTGCAAGTTCTCACCAGCAGGAAATCGCTGAACTTCTGAGAATCACTCTGGGGCAGAGTGTTTTGCAGCTGTTTGTACAAGCGATCGTTAAATTGACGCTTGCCGTAAGCGGGGTCTATTGAGGAAATCAGGTATTCGTACAATTCCCTTTTAAAAGTGCCGTAGGTGCGAGTTTGGCTGGTGTGGGTGAGAAAGCTGTGAGCCAAGTCCCGATAGGTATAGGACCCCTCAACTTTCCCCACAAATTGTTTCAGCGATGCGTACAGTTCCCGATCGCTGAGGAGGGTGGGATTCTCCACCGGCAGGATAAACCGCCCTGCAGAGGGTGCGATCCCTTGGCGAGCCTGCTGCGCCTTGCGCACCTGATAGGTCACATACTGTGACAGATTGTTCTCAAATTGCTTTTGCCGTTGAGCTTGAAGAAGCCGGACAGTTTGCTGGTGTTCGTAAGTGCTGCCCTCAGTGAGCAAGCAATGCTCGTATAAATAAGGATACCTCCGGATTAAAGTGCCCAGAGGCTTAGTTTCCGGGCTACTGCTGGCCTCTGGGCTTTGGCCGATCACTTGCGCCAAGCGCCGCAGCGTCAGGTACTGCTCGCTCTGCGCGAACTGGCACACCAGTTCCTGCAAGCGCACTCCTTTGTGGTGCCTGGAGTAAGCCCCTGCGGTTGTGCGGCACCCCTCAAACAGCTCGATCAGATCCGCAATACTCCCTTGCGTCTGCGGAAACATTTGCCAGCGGTTGATCAGAATGTGGCAGCAGCGATTCAGAACAAACTTAAATTCTTGCTCCGCCTGCTTCGATGTCGCCAGCTGTTCCAGAGCTTTTGCCACTTCTGGCTCCCGATACCCCCAACTGTCTATAAACAAATTTCGGAAGCGCTCAATCAGCGGTGCCGGCGATTCTTGTTGCACCCAGTAGAGCAGGTAATTGTACACTACTTGCTCTTGATAACTGTTTTGCCTCTGAGAATGTTCTGTCAAAGTATCCATCTCGTTTTAGCACCTCCGCTCTGGTATCCGGTCTCTTGCGACCGCCACTTCTGTTGAACTCAGTTTTGATTCACTTCTGAGCGACCCAGCAGCAGACGCTGACAAACCGCTGTGCTGACTTTTAAATAAATAAATATAAATAGTTTAGCCATTTTCACCCCTGGACGCATCCGAAAACTCACGGGTTCCCAGAGGGCTTTTGAAGAAACGCCGCCAAATGTCGCGTTTCTACGCTTGCCGGCTGACCTTAGCTGTGACAGCCTCAGGCCAGGTTTCCGCCCTTCAGGAAGCCCGGACAGATGTCAAGCAGGCCCAGCCTCCCAAAGGCTTCTATGGCCCGATTCGATCCTGTGTTGGCCCCTCACTGCTGCCATGCGATCTCAGCCGCTGCCGTCTGCGATCTGCATCACTTGCCAGCAGGCTGAGATCCTGCTGTGTTCTGGCAGTCCCGGACACCAGCCGCACTGGCCACCGGCACCACCGGGCCTGGAGGAGCTTCTTCGAGTCTGTCCCTCTGGCACTAGAGGCCACTGTTGCTGGCTGCCTGCAGACAATCAGCCAGGTTACTAATTACACTTTACACAACCCCCGGCTGCCAGTAAATGAAGAATCTGTAAAGATGCGCCTGGAAATTAAGGATTTTCTGTAAAAATTTCGTAAAACAAGCCCCGAAGCGCCTTCCTCTGTGGCAAATACACCCTTGCTGCCCTTAACTCCAGAGGCCATAGGGGAGGTAAAGAGAGAGCCAGTATTGGTTGTCGCCAGCGACGCTTGCCAATCCCCCAGTAGGCGCTTGAGGCGAGAGAGAAAATCCTCAAAACGACACTGAAATAAAATTTTAGATTTTGGATTTTGCATTAATCTAAAATCTGAAATCTAAAATCCCTCCCATCTCCTATGGCCTTTCGTGTCACCTTAGCCCAGCTGAGCGAAATTCTCGATGCCAAGCACGCGGACCTGCAGGATGTCGCACTCGACACACCGGCTGCCGGTATAACTACGGACACCCGCAGCCTCAAGACCGGCGAGGTGTTTGTGGCCCTGCGGGGCGAAAACTTTGATGGCCATGAATTTGTGTCGGTGGCCATAGAGAAAGGCGCTCTGGCAGCAATTGTAGATCGCCGGCTGCCCGTGCCGGTGCCGCAACTGGTGGTCAAAGACACCCTGCAAGCTTACCAAGCCATCGCCAGCTGGTGGCGCAGCCAGTTCCAAATTCCCGTAATTGCCGTCACCGGCTCGTTTGGCAAAACCACCACCAAAGAGCTAATCGCCGCAGTCTTGGGCACCCGAGGCAACGTCCTGAAAACCCAGCTCAACTACAATAACGAAATCGGAGTCCCCAAAACCCTCCTGGAACTCTCCGACTCCCATGACTTTGCCGTTATCGAAATGGCCATGCGCGGCCCGGGCCAGATTGCTGAGCTAGCCAGGATCGCCCGCCCCACGATTGGTGCGATCACCAATACCGGCACCGCCCATATCGGGTTGCTGGGATCTGAGGAAGCGATTGCCAAAGCCAAGTGCGAGTTACTCGCCGAAATGCCCCCCACCAGTATCGCCGTCCTCAACCACGACAGCAAGCTATTACTGGAAACCGCCGCCAGCGTCTGGCAGGGTAAAACTGTCACCTACGGTTTAGAAGGGGGGGATTTGCGCGGACAGCTGACGGACAGCGAAACCCTGGAAGTTGAGGGGCTGAGGCTGCCTCTGCCCCTGGCGGGACGCCACAATGCGAGTAATTACCTCGCCGCCCTGGCAGTGGCCAAACTCCTCGGCGTCAGCTGGGAGCCCCTGAGTGCCGGTTTGCCGGTGATTCTGCCAGAAGGGCGGGCGCGGCGCTACGAGCTGCCCGATGATATAGTGATTCTTGATGAAAGTTACAATGCCGGTTTAGAATCGGTGCGGGCGGCGCTGCACTTGCTGGCGCAAACCCCTGGCAAACGCCGGATTGCCGTACTCGGAACCATGCGGGAACTGGGCGACCGGTCTGTGGAGTTCCACCGGCTCGTCGGCGCTACCGCACGCCAGCTGCATCTCGACGCCCTCTTTATTTTTGCGGATGAGGCGGAAGCGCAAGCAATGGCGCAAGGCGCTGCCGGTATCCCTTTCGTAGAGACAAGGGTGATTGCCGGTGAGGGTTCTCACGCCGCTTTAGTAGAGCGTTTGCAAGAATTTGTCGGGGCGGGCGACTGCTTGCTTTTTAAAGCTTCTCATGCTGTCAGGCTAGACAAAGTTGTGGAGCAATTTCGCAACCAGTTTATCCCCCAAGCTTAGGAAATTTGGGGGAGCGGATGGTTTTATTTTTAACCGCAGATGAACGCAGATTAACGCAGATGGTTTTCTGGTTTTCAGGCAGTGCCTTGCAGCGGGGCTTTTGTCTGTCCCCTTGTCTTCCGCTGTCGCACCAAAGCGCGAATCGAATCGGGGCTGCTGCCTGGAAATGAGTTTAGCAACGTTTGCAGTAAGGGGTTTATCCCCAACTGCGTTCTCTCTCAAACTCTCAGGTTTTTGCGTATTACAACTTATGAAATTTACCAGAAGAACCTTCAATAAACGCGCTGTACAGCTGGTGCTTGCCGGTGCGATAACTCCCTCAGTGTTCAAACAATTACAACTTCAAGCTCAAGTCCCAGAGAATCCTCTGAGACGAGATTCCACCGTCAGTGCTGACTTCTTAGAAACAGTCAGCAATAAAATGTCTAAACTTCTCGCTTCTATCACCCCAGAAACAGAGCTTTTAGTGCCTACGTTTTTGGGTAATGACCAGAGAAGATTCTATGGCAGGGGCACGCCTAAAGGGTTGAAACTCCTTGACCGATTCAATCTGGGAAGCGGTATCACAGCGTTTCGGGGGTATCGAACCTGGAGCGGTGCGGGATGGACTGGACAGCCAACCCTGACCAAAGACAGGGGAAAAATCTACCTGACGATTGGTGCCTTCGACCACAGTTTGCGAAAAATTGACATTGAAACTAACGAGGTCGTTTGGCGGTATAAGTTTGACGATATCCTCAAAGGTTCGGCAACGATTTATATCGACCCAACAGCCAGTGAAGAGAACCAGATTGTTATTTTACAGGGAAGCCGGATGGGTGTCAAGAATTCTCTGTTATCGCCCGCACCGGCACCCAGCTTCAGAGCCATTTCCTTCAGGACCGGCAAGGAACTCTGGAAGCTGAACATCAGAAAAACTGACAGTTACAGCCGCGACAACGACAGCAGTGCCATAGATTTGGGCGAGGGGGTTTTGTTCAATGCCGGTGAAAATGGCATCGGCTATTTTATCAATCGCTCCGCCCGCACCGCCAAGAGGAAAGAGGGAATCATCCAGCCGGAAATTATCTCGGAAGTCAAACTTTACGCGACAGCAGATATCGGAAAACATGGGGGAAATCTGGTTGCGGAGTCATCGCCGGCACGCCTGGGGGACAGGATTTTCATTGCCGCAGGTTCGGGACACATCTACGGGATTAGCATTGATAAGCGCAAAATTGTCTGGGACTTCTACACCGGCTCGGATATGGACGGAAGCGTGGCTGTCTCCAAAGACGAAAAACTCTTTTGCGCCATTGAGAAACAATACATTCCTGGCAATGGCGGAATTATGAAACTCAATCCCAGCAAAAAAGAGTCGGAAAGTGTGGAGTGGTTTTTGCCCACCGGCAATGCCCGGTTGGCCGACTGGCAAGGGGGAGTCATCGGTTCAGTTGCCCTCAATGACGAGTACCGCACCGAGGAAATACCAGCCTTGTTTGCCACCTGCGCCATTGACGGAAACCTCTACATTGGCTCGCAAACGGTGGTGACTGGGCAAAAGGTGAGGGGACCGCTGCTCAACAAAGAGTACGACACGCCTTTAATTGTATTCAAAAAGTTGATTGGCGGGTCAATCTCCACACCGGTATTCACCGACGGCAATAAACTGATTGCTGCCACCTATAATGGAGTGTACTTGTTCAATCTTTACTGGGAGCAGGCGAAGCGGGGCGCGAAAAACGCGCTGATGAATTATCGGGGGGATTTTTACCGCCTGAGAGTAGAGCAAGTCGCACACTTCCAGCCAAGTGTTTCCTTTGAATCGACGCCGGTGGTTTGGGATGGGATTGTGAGAATTTGCGCCAGGGATGGCTGGATGTACACGCTGGGGTAGGGCATTTTGGATGCAAGGATTTGAGATGCCGGGATTTGGGGTTTTGGGGATTGGGGATTGATTGCTTCGGCAAAGATGCCCGATGCCCCATCCCCTATGACCCAAAGCTATCAGGGCAAAAAAGTGAGAGCAACATGGCTAAAAAACATGACAAAATTATCGTGATTGATGTAGAATCTACCTGTTGGGAAGGCGCGCCGCCTGCGGGGCAAGAAAGCGAAATCATTGAAATAGGGATTTGTGCGATTGATGTGGTTTCCGCACAGCGAATCGAGAAAGAAAGTATCTTGGTGAAACCAGAACGATCTCAGGTCAGTGAGTTCTGCACTCAGCTGACGACTTTAAGGCAAGATCAAGTTGACCAAGGGATTTCCTTTGCCTGGGCTTGTTCAATTTTAACCAAACAGCATCTATCTAAAGAAAGAGTTTGGGCGAGTTATGGGGATTACGACCGGCGGCAATTTGAAAGGCAGTGCCAATCTCGGAAGGTGAGCTATCCTTTTTGCTCAACGCATATCAATGTCAAGAATCTGTTTGCCATCAGTTACGCCTTGCCACATGAAGTTGGCATGGCAGAAGCCTTAGAATTGCTAGACATTCCCCTGGAAGGCACTCACCACCGGGGAGGGGATGATGCTTGGAATATTGCCGGTATTCTCTCACACTTGCTCTTACGGGCGAGAGGGAATATCTCGCCCTAGGGTGAACCAGGTTTGTAGTTGGGCTGCACGCCCAATCCCCTTCCAGCCTGAGACGGGAAGGCTAGGTCTACTCTACCTTAAAAAGGTTCGTAGTTGGGCTGCACGCCCAATCCCCTTCCAGCCTGAGACGGGAAGACCAGATCTACTCTACCTTAAAAAGGTTCGTAGTTGGGCTGCACGCCCAATCCCCTTCCAGCCTGAGACGGGAAGGCTAAGTCTACTCTGCCTCCTTTTTCCAACAGGAAACAGTATTAACTAAACAGCTAATAAAACTGTGCGGTGGGAAGAGAGAAATGGTTGGTTGAGGTAGTGGAGGCAGAGCCTCCTGCTGTGCGTTCCCAGGCTCCGCCTGGGAACGAGAATAAAATTCAGGGCTGGCGCAAACGGATGTCGGTGAGGTTGGCATTGGTTAAATTGGCACCGGCAAGGTTGGAGCCGGTCAAATTAGCCCCCCTCAAATTAGCCTCAGTAAGATTAGCGCGTTCCAGACCGGCGTTGGTGAGATTAGCTCGCTGCAAATCAGCTTTATACAGGTAAGCATTGCTGAGGAAAGCACTTGTCAAGTCAGCACCGGCAAGCTTGGCAACACTCAAAACCGCCTTAGTCAAATCAGCCTTACTCAACTTTGCGCCTGTGAGATCCGCATAACTCAAATTAGCGCTTTTCAAGTTACACTGGCTGAGGTCAGCGCCATCCAGTTTGGCAGCAACCAGTCCCGCACCCAGCATGTAGGCACCGCTGAGGTTGGCATTGCTGAGCGCCGCACCCTTGAGACTGGCATCCGCCAGAAAAGACTGGCTCAAATCAGCGCCAATCAGGTTGACATTTTCCAGCTTGGCAGCCTCCAGGTTAGCACCGCTGAGCTTAGCACCGCTGAGATCAGCACCCGTGAGGTTGGCGAGTTTCAGTTGAGCTTCCAGCAGCACTGCTTCCTTCAAGACAGCAGCGAGCAACTTCGCCTCTCTCAGATCCGCACCTCTGAGTTTGGCACCCTTGAGTCGGGCGTAATTCAGGTTAGCTCCCCTGAGTTTAGCATCCCTCATTTTGGCACCCCGCATTTTGGCCGATTCCAAGTCCGCCCCTTCCAGATTGGCGTTCCAGAGGACTGCTACCTGGAGTTGGGCACCTCGCAGGTTAGCACCGGCAAGGTTAGCGTCGCTGAGGTCACTTTCATTGAGGATAGCCTCACTTAGGTTCGCTCCCCGCAAGTTAGCACCTTTGAGGTTAGCACCGCTGAGGTCACATTTTGGGCACTGGTTGGTTTGCAGCAACTTTTCGACATGTTTGGGATTTGCCCCGAGTGCCGGTGCTGCTAGCCACAGAGGTGCGAGCAAAAGTGGGAGCGCTAGGATTCTCATACCGATTTTGGATGCATGGATTTTGGATGCATGGATTTTGGATGCATGGATTGAAAAAGACGGCAATAAAGCTTTTTCAACACTAGGGGAAATATACTATCTATAGCGGTTCTCTGGACGATGGGCCAGAAACCCGGTTTCTTTAAGAAACCGGGTTTCTGGCCCTCACGTACATCAAACTGAGAACCGCTATATAATCATAAGAAATATTCAGGAAAAGCAGGACAGCAGGATGCCGGCAGAGCGGAAAGCAGAAACAAATACGGTGCGGCTTATAGAAATCGCCTCACAGCACGCTTCAGCCCGACGCTGGGCTGAAGCCGAGCAGCCCAAGCCGGCAAGTCCTGCGGATGGACGCCCAGCCGGTTGAGGCGCTGAAACTGCTGGGGGCGATTGCCAAAAGCAGGGGCGAGCTAGAGCGAGCAATTGAGATAGCACAACTGCCGGATTCTGTCAAGTTAGAGGACTTGAGCGAACAGCTAGAAGACTTTGCCCATACAGCTGCTGCCATTGCCGAGCTAAACTTGGTAATTAGCGTGGATACCTCCGTCTCCCACTTGGCGGGATCTCTGGGCAAGCCGGTGTGGGTTTTGCTTGCCTTTGCGCCCGACTGGCGGTGGATGTTGGAGCGCGAGGACAGTCCCTGGTATTCTACCATGCGGCTGTTCCGCCAGTCCCAAGCGGGTGATTGGTCAGGGGTGTTTGAGAGAGTGGCAATTGCGCTGAAAAATTACAGAGACTCACAGATGAGCGAATCGGAAAAAGGGGAAATACCCCAATCGGAAATAGAACACCGTCTCCCCACCATCGGCAGTTCCTCCCCTGACGAATTGCTGAAAATTGCCGCCGAAAATTACCACGCGGGGCGGCTAAAAGAGGCTGAGGCGATATGCAGGCAAGTTATCGACCGGCAGCCGGAAATTCCTGGCGCTTTGCTGCTGTTGGGCGCGATTGCCTATCGCCATAAGAAAGTAGAGGAGGCGATAACTCTGTACCGGCAATCCCTGCGCTTTATGCCCAACAATGCGGAAACGCACAACAATCTGGCTGTGGCTTTAAAGGAGCAAGGAAAGGTAGAAGAAGCGGCGATCCACTACCAGCAAGCCCTCGCCCTGAAGCCAGACTATGCGGAAGCTTGGCACAATATCGGACTTCTGTTTGGCGGTGGGGGCAAATTTGCCGACGCTAGTTTCTGCTGCCAAAAGGCTGTGGATTTCAAGCCAGACTGGGCGGACGCCCGCAACAGTTTGGCCACGTCTTTAAAGGAGGAAGGCAAGTTAGCAGAGGCGATGGCTCACTACAACAAAGCTCTGGAACTTGACCCCAATCATATTAACGCTCGCTGCGGGCGGGCGGATGTGCTGTTGCGCACCGGTAACTTGCTGCAGGGCTTTTCTGAATATGAGTGGCGCTTGCGGCACAAAGACTGTCCGTCTCGCGGTTTATCTGAACCGCTTTGGGATGGCTCAAAGGCTGAGTGCAAGACAATTTTGCTCCACACTGAGCAAGGGTTGGGGGATGCGATTCAGTTTATCCGCTATGTTACCCTGGTGCGAGAGCGGTGCGCTCGCGTGGTGGTGGAGTGCAATCAAAAATCTCTGCGGCGCTTGCTGGCAACTGCTGCCGGTGTGGATGATATTTTAGTGAGGGGGGAAGCGCTGCCAGAATTTGACTTTCAGGCTCCGCTGATGAGCCTCCCCAAGATTCTGGGAACGACTCTGGAGACATTGCCGGCTCAAATTCCTTACTTATCTGTGCCGGATTCCGCCACGCTCAAACTGCCGGTCGCGCCGGCTGCCGGTGTGAGAGTGGGGGTTGTCTGGGCGGCGAATGCGCTCAACAAAACGGCGGCGAAACGCTCCTGCACCCTGTCTCTTTTTCAGAAAGTTTTAGACCCTAATGGCGGGACTTTCTACAGTCTCCAGAAAGAGCTGCAACCAGCAGAAATTGAGTTGCTAAACAGTCGAAAAAAGGTGTATAATCTGAAAAATTCTCTCTACGATCTCGCGGAAACTGCTGCAGCTATTTCACAGCTCGATTTGGTGATTTCCGCAGACACGGCTGTGGCGCACCTCGCGGGGGCACTGGGCAAGCCGGTGTGGGTGCTGCTGCCTTTTCACGCGGATTGGCGGTGGCTGGAAAATCGCTCGGACACCCCTTGGTATCCCACCATGCGGCTGTTCCGCCAGTCTGCGCCGGACAGGTGGGAGGAAGTGCTGGAGCGGGTGGTGGGGGAATTGCAAGTACTGGCTTCAGAACACCGGCACTCCCAGCAACAGACTGCCGGTGGGGAGGTGCCGGTTTCTCCCGCTGTTGGCGGTGCTAAAAATAAGGCCGGCGAACCCGCCGCTACAGGTGGGGGGCGGGTTCATGCAGGTGTGGGCGGTGCCGAAAACATTTTGGGCGAACCCGCCCCTACAACCGGCGGTTTCAATCGCTTGAAAAAATGCCGGTACGGTGTTATGATTTATAATGCCAACGATATCTATATCGGCAGGTCGCTCGATCTCTACGGCGAGTACAGCGAGGGTGAGGTTGAGCTTTTCAAGCAAATCCTCCGCCCGGGAGATGTGGCGGTAGATGCGGGGGCAAATATCGGGGCGCACACAGTTTACTTCGCGCAAGCTGTGGGAGAGAGGGGGGCGGTTCTGGCTTTTGAACCGCAGCGGATTGTTTTTCAAACCCTGTGTGCTAATATAGCTCTCAACAGCATCACTAACACTTACTGCTACAGTGTCGCCCTGGGCAGCACTCCGGGATCTATCCGTGTGCCCCCGCTCAATTACAGCCAGCTGAATAATTTTGGGGGGCTGGCACTGGGGGGCTATTCGGAAGGGGAGCCGGTGGAGGTGAGAACGCTGGACAGTTTCGCTTTAGAAAAGTGCCGGTTGATTAAGATTGATGTGGAAGGAATGGAGTTGCAAGTTTTGCAGGGGGCTGTCAAGACGGTGGAGAAATTCAAACCGGCGCTTTATGTTGAAAATGACCGCCAGGAGAAGGCAGCAGCTCTGATTCGCTATCTTGACTCCATCGGGTACGCGATGTACTGGCACCGGCCTACCTACTACAATCCTAACAATTTTTTGGGCAATCGCGACAATGTGTTTGGCAGGACGATTTCCGTGAATATGCTGTGCGTGCACCGGCAGTACAATCCCAACGTGCGGGGGCTTGAGCCGGTGGTTGTTCCAAGGTAATACCAATGCCCGGATTTTGGATTTCCTCGTTCCCAGGCGGAGCCTGGGAACGCGCCTCTGGAGGATCTGCCTCCTTTTTACAATAAGCCTATTAAAAGCTTAACAGCTGATCGCACTGGGAGGTTAGCGAGATGCAAATCACTGATTTGAGCACTCAGGGGGAGGAAGTTATTCAGGAAGTGGCAAGGTTGCTGGTGGAAAGCTTCAGAGACCACTGGCCTGAGGCTTGGCCAGATATGGAGAGCGCTTTGCGAGAGGTGCGAGAATCTTTGCAAGAGGAGCGAATTAGCCGTGTGGCTGTTGGGGGTGCCGGCACGGTTTTGGGTTGGATTGGTGCGATTGAGCAGTATAGTGGCAATGTGTGGGAGCTGCACCCGCTGGTTGTGCGCCAAGACTGTCGCAGACAGGGAATTGGGCGAGCTCTGGTGAGCGATTTGGAAGACTGCGTTAGGGAGCGCGGGGGTTTGACGCTTTGGGTTGGGACGGATGATGAGGATGGGATGACGACGCTTGCCGGTGTGTGTCTCTATCCGAATGTTTGGGAGCATGTGGCGCAAATTAGAAATTTGCGGGGGCATCCTTATGAATTTTACCAGAAGTGCGGGTTTGTGATTGTGGGGGTGATGCCGGATGCGAATGGGTTGGGGAAGCCAGATATTTATATGGCGAAGAGGGTGGGGGAAAGGAATCATTGAACCGCCCCCGTGAAGGGACGCGCCCGGAAGATTGGGAGAGGGGTTGGGTTTGAAAGTTGATTTTTTGGTGTGATGTGCTATGATTGGGGGAGAGGCGCGGAGGAAAGCAAATCCTCAGGGTGGGCACTAAAGAAGGTGTTCGCTTATGTTATGCTGATTTGGAGAACTAAGGACAGTTTATGCAGTTACCGGAGCCGCTCAGTGAAGCAGATTTGCAGCGTTTGGCAAACAATCCCGAAGCAATAGCCGCTCTGGGAGTGGAGTTACAGTTGGGGCTAGCCAATTATGCCGGCACGCCTCGCAATATCCTAGAAGTTCTCGCCGGCAGTTCCGATGCTGGGGTGAGTCAAGCGGCTCGTTTCCATGTAAGTTTGGCGGGAGAAATGACGGAAGGTTGGCTTGAGGCTCTCGATGCGGAACTGAGGGCGGCTGAACTGGGACAAAATGACCGGCTTGCTGTGGATCTGCTGAAATTTGCGCCGGTTCCGGACTGTTTCTTGAGTGAGTGGGTGCCGGCTGAGTGCCTGATCGAAGCACTTGGCAATCCTTATTTGCCGGTGCGATACCGGCTGAAATTTCTGGAGCGAGTGGCGCAGGAAGGAACCCTAGAACTGCGATTGCAAGTAGCGGAATGGCCAGAAACGCCGCCGGCGGTGCTGGAGCAATTGGCGGGCGATTTGGAATTGCCGGTGCGCCGAGCAGTGAAGTCCAATCCCAACTGTCCGCCGGCGCTGATGGAGCTGGTGGAGGGACAGCACGCGGTTGCAGCGGATGGGAATGCCGGTGCTGAGGAACTCGCCATGTTGGGGCAAAGCCGGTGGGCGTGGGTGCGTTTGGCGGTGGCGCAAAATCCTGCGACTCCCGCAGAAATGCTGCTGCAGTTAGCCGGCGATCCTGTATTCGAGATTCAGCTAGCTGTTGCCAAAAATCCGCAAACACCGGCATCTGTACTGGCTGTGCTGGCGGAACATCCAGACAAACCAGTACAGGCAGCTGTAGCGGAGCACAGACACGCAACGGAGGAAATCCTGCACCGCCTGTTCCCGAGACACCAAGAGATTTTGAGGGAGCGGAAGAAGTTGCCGGCCAGCATTCTGGAGCGGTTTTTTAGGGAAACGGCGACAGAGGAGCCCCTGTGGAAACAATACAGTTTGCTGCGTCTGCTCCTGAGGGAGCCGAACACACCGGCATGGATTTTGTCGCAATTGGCTGAGGTCGATTTAGAGGAATTGAAAAGGGAGAGTAGAAACGAATTTGACTCTTCAGACTTTCTAGAAGTCGGTGAGGAATTTAGTCAAGCCGCTCTGTATTTTCTGGCTGATATCGCCGGACACCCGCAAGTTACAGGAGAAATTTTAGAGCGAGTCAGCCAGTATCCCAGTTCTAGCGTTAAGTTAGCGGTGGCAGAAAATGCGAAAACTCCTGAAGCGCTCAAACAGCTTCTGCTGGAAGAACTCTCGGTTCATCCTGACGAGCGCATTCAAGTCCAAGTCGCCAAAGATATCAACACGCCTGTGTCTGTTCTGGAAGCGATGGCGCGAAATGAGTTTTATCCAGCTAGGCTCCTGCGGATAATTCGGCGAATTCTAGCATCAGAGTGGGCGGAAGACGCTGAGGAGTGGTTCCAACAAACCCATGAAGACCTCATTATGTCAAAGCTGAAGCGTGAGGTTTTATATCCAGCGAATATCGCTGTAGATGTCGAGCGCTGGCTGCAAGTTATTCAAAATTCTGATATCCTGGAAAGGTTAGCCGGTGCTTGGGAATGGGATGTTTTCGGAGAAGATAGCGACAGCAGTAGCGAGGTTGAGCGAGCGCTCCCTCTGTGGGTGGAAGTCTTGCCCGGACTGCCGGTAGAAAAAGTGACAAAAGTGATGGGGACAATTTACGGCTTATTAGAATCCATTAACAGCGACGTAAAAACTAATTATAGCCTGCGGTCTGTAGCTGTCGCCTTAGCCGGCAATCCTAACACTCCAGCTGGAGTGCGAGAGCAGTTAAAGAATCAGTTAATCGGGCCCCCTGAAGCGCGCGATTCTTACAAAAGATATTTCGATATATTTCTGGCCCTAGCTTATAATACGGCCATTCCAGAAGCGGAACGCCGGACATATTTTCAGACCCTGATTAGAGCGGGTGTGGCTCTAGCAGATATTGCAGAAGATCCTCGCACTCCCGCCGACATTCTAAAGCAACTCTTAGAGCGAGGCCAGCAAGAGGCCATTGCCAAAAATCCTGCGGCTCCCGAATCCTTACTCAGACGAATTGCAGACCGGCCTCAGCCACATGACGGTGTTTTGAGGGTTATCGCTAAAAATCCCAAAGCTCCCCCCGATTTGCTGGTTCGATTTGTCAGACAGCCGCATGAGAACCGCACTCACAGTAATGTTTCTATGCTAGATTTGGTGCTGGACAACCCAAATCTGCCGGTTGAGGAGCGCTATCGGTTCCTGCTTGAAAAAGAAGAAGATGAGAAAAATGCCAAAGCTCGCGAGTTTATGTCGCACCGACGGAATAGCCCTTACGCACTGGCGGAAGTGGTGAAAAGTGGCGACCGCAACGCTCTATACAGCGCCGCCCGCAATCCTCTGACACCGGCTCACATCCTGGAACAGCTGGCAAAACATCCCGATGAAAGCGTTCGCCGCGTGTTGGTGGACAATAAAAACTTGCCCGCCAGCATTAGTCTGGAACTCGCCCGCGATCCGAGCCTTTCCGTGCGGTGCGAGCTAGCACGCAAGCACGCCTACCCGCAAACACCCGCGCAAGTTTTAGAACTGCTGGCCAATGATGAGTCGGAACAGGTCAGGGAATGCGTTGCAGAAAACTCCGACACACCGGCAGAGATTTTGGTGAAGTTGGCGACTGATACTAGCCGCCAAGTCAAAGCTAACGTATCGAGAAATCTCAACACACCTGTAGAGGTTTTGGAACGCTTGGGTTTCGAGGAAGGAATTTGTAGCCCCCGCAACCCGAATACTCCTGGCAGCGTTCTGGATCGCGCCGTATCCCAGATGCCGGCAGAGAAACTAGAGGATTTCCTGCAATATCCGGTTAAAGGCTCCCAAATGCCCGCCGGCACTCTAGCTCGACTGGCTTCTCACAGCAATCATTCCGTGCGCTATCAAGTTGCAGCCCATCCCAACACTCCAGCTAGCACCCTCGAAAGACTGTCTTTCCACTCTGACGTTTCTATTGTGCGTGCGGTAGCGGCGAACCGGAATACTCCCCCGCACATTCTCGTGCGACTGACTGGCCATCCTGATTTTACAGCTCGTTATAACGTAGCGACAAATCCCAATATTCCGCCGGCGGCGCTGGAACTGCTTGCCCTGTATAGCGAAAGTGAAGCGAACGCACCTCCGACCTCTAAGCAGGCTTTAAAAAGCGTGATGTCGGGTGGTGAGAGCCATCGAATTCGCATAATAGTTGCCAGCAATCCCCGCACTCCTTTGTTAGTTTTGCAGAGGCTGGCGCTAAGGGAGATTGTCAGGCTCGAAGAGACGGGGCGGCTTTCCGAGCCGGTGTTTTCTCCCACAACGGTTGAAGATGTGCTGGAAGCTTTGGTTAGCAATCCCAGCTTGACTCCCCAGATTTTAGCCAGCTTAGCTGTCGCTCCCAGTCCTAAAATTCGCCGTCTCTTGATAGAGCATCCCAACGTGACTCCTGAACTTTGGCAGCAGCTTGCAGGAGATGAGGATGCTTCCGTGCGGGGAGCGCTCGCTTCTCACCCCAACTGTCCAACTTCGATTCTGGAAACTCTCGCTAGTGATAGGGAGAGAGACATCCGCCAAAAAGTGGCAGCCCATCCCAACACGCCGGCAACTACTCTGGAATTTCTCAGCCGAGATGTGGATGCCGGCGTGCTCGTGGCGCTCGCTGCCAATCCCAAGACAGCCGGTGCTCTCTTGGAAAAGCTAGCGCAGGATGAAAAAGTTGAAGTCCGCCGCGCCGCCGCCCAAAACCCAAACACGCCAACTTCTCTTCGAGAATCCCTGCGAGACTTGCTGCCTCAACCTATTTCCCGTCAGCCCAGCCCAACCTTGCGAGGGCTGAGCCGCATTTACAATCCCAACACCGATGATTTGCCAACCGTACTCTCGGAATACGCCCAATCTCCCAACGCTTTTGTTCGCTTTGTTGCCCTGTCGCACCCCCTAACGCCGGCTCCCGCACTCCGACAGGGAGCTCAGTCTCTATTTTGGCTGGAGCGCTGTGCCGTTGCCGGCAATCCCGACACTCCTGTAGAAATTCGCCGGCAACTCGCACAGGACAGCAACCGCATTGTGCGAGCCACAGCCCGAGCCTATCTGCCCAACTCAATCCTGTAACTTTATGAATCCCAAAACAGTACAAATTCTCGCAACATTAGAGGTTTTCCTGGGTAATAAACTGCTGGCATGCGACTTGCCAGAAAATTGCATTTCTTACTGGAAACCTTTCGCGTGGAATTCCGCACAAAACGGCGAACTAAATGTTCTGAACCTCCTCCTATCCGAAGGCTGGATGCACCAGACCGATCCAGAAGTAGCTATAGAAAGCTGGCAGCAAATAGAGCGCAGGGTAACCGCTACGGAAGACGGCGATTACTACGCTCCCAGATGGAAGGATCGCGAAAATATTTTATCTCCTGAAATTTACCAATCTAGAGCAGGCTCCTATCAAGCTCTTCTCCAACTTTTACAGGGCCGGCTAAAACAGTTAAAAGCTTTTAAGTTAAGCTGCTCGACAGACTTCGCTTGCTATATTCTTTTAGGAGAGACAGAAACAGGGGACTGGCTCTGCATCGCTCCAACCGTCCCTCAAGAGACCCCCGATTTTGGAGACATTATCGTTACTGAACCTTGCCCTAACTCAGAATTCAATGCTGCGGTACAAGAGACAGCTCTTTTGCTTCAAGGAGAAATTGACAAGATTTTATCAGCTCTGACCCCCATAAGTATCTACGGTCACTATGAAGGGGATTATGACCACACCTACGACCACAAAATTGTTTGTGAAGTGGCAGCTACAGATAAATTGGCTCTCCAAGCAGCGCTACTTTCGTCGGGGTTACTCGTTCTGGGCCAGTTTAGGGAATTGTATCCGGAACGCAAAGATTGGGTTTGGGATGATTATAGTATGCAAAAACAATGGGATAGCGTTTTTCAAAAATATAGAAAGCTGAATGTTTTTCTTAAAAAATACTTTCCCAAAATGGTCATGTACAGATTGAGGTTCTGGGATCTGGAACATATTTATATCCTCGGCCAGCCGGCAGGGGACGATTGTGCTGGCCTAAAGCTGGCCAGTAAATATATCTACAATCGTTATTAATTGTTTGGAAGCTGAGAGAGGATTTTGCTATGATAGGGGAAGGAATGATTGAACCGCCAAGACGCCAATTAAGAGGGGGAGAGAATGCTAGGAATTAGAGGGGAGAGGGGGGAATATTGGGCTGCTATTTCTGATGTGAACCGGCAAGCTTTCGGTGGGGAGGGGGAAGCTAGGTTGGTGGAGAAAATTCGGGAGTCCGCTAGTTTCAATCCGGAGCTGTCTCTGGTGGCGGTTAACGATGGAGAAGTGGTTGGATATGTGCTGTTTAGTGATATAATAATAGAGGGGCGATCGGGGGATGTGCCGGCACTGGCTCTGGCACCTCTGGCGGTGAGTCCGGAATTCCAAAACCAAGGGATTGGCTCTGAACTTGTGCGGCGGGGTTTGCGGGAGTGCCGGCGGCTGGGCCACAAAATTGCCGCCGTGCTGGGACACCCGAACTATTACACTCGCTTTGGCTTTTTCCCGGCAATAGAGAAGGGAATTTCAGCCCCGTTTCCCGTTCCCGATGAGGCATTTATGATGCTGGAACTGGTGCCGGGGGCGCTGGATGGAGTCACCGGCACGGTTATCTACCCGCCGGCTTTTGATGAAGTCTAGCTTGCTGAGAAACCGGGTTTCTTTTCAGAAACCCGGTTTCTTAACGGCGTGCGAAACCTCTCCTCTCTCTTCTTGGCGAACAGGCGCGTTTACCCTGCGGGTAGGCCGCAAGGCCGTGCGCTCTTGAGCGCTAGCCGAGAAAGCGCGTCTATGGCGGTTTCTGATCTTCAAATAAACTAAATCCCGTGACTTTTACCAATCACCCAATTGCGCCGGAAAAAGCGGGCGAGCTCTCTTTCTTCGAGGGACAAATAAATCGGGCGTCCGTGGGGACAGGTGCGGGGGTGGCGCGTTCTCTGCCACTGATCTAATAGAGTCTGCATTTCTGGGAGGGTGAGGGGGGTGCCGTTGCGGATGGCGCTGCGACAGGCGGTGGCGACTTGGGCTGTTTGCAAGTCGCCGCAGCTGAGTTCGAGGAGGGCGTCGGCGCAGTCGTGGCGCTTGGCGAGGAGTGCCGGTGCGTTTCGCGCCGCCCACAGCCCTTCGCCGAAGGGATCTATTTCTATGCCGATGCGCTGGAGTTGCTCGACTTGAACCGGCTTGAGCTGGCTGAGGATGGCGGGGGGTTCGAGGGTGACCAGGTGCCAGTTGTCCTGCAGTTGCTCGTACAAAACCCGCTCGTGGGCGATGTGCTGTTCGACTAACCACAAACCGGCGGGGTGTTCCGTCACTATATAGGTGTTGTGAACTTGGGCGAGGGCGCGAAGTTTGGTTAGGGGAGGGGACTCCTGAGTGCTATTGGGTGCCGGGGCGACGGTGCGGCTGGCGCTGTAACCGCCTCGGGCTTCGGAGGCTTTGAGCAGGCGATCCACGCGCTGCTGGCCAACATTGGGCTGGTTGGCCGTGTTCAAATTCAGGGCTTGCTGGATGGCACCGGCAAGGACTTCTTGCCAGTGGGGGAGGTTGTGCAGGTAAATTTCTGCTTTGGCGGGGTGCCGGTTCCAGTCGATTTGGTCTGGGGAAATCCGCAGGTGGGCGAAACAGACGGGGTAGCGATCGCGGGGCAAGGTTCGCCCAAAGCTGCTGAGGATGGTTTGCTGGAGTTCGGGGGCTCGCACTGTGCGCCCGTTGACGGCCACTTTTACCCAGTCGGGACGCTGCCGGTGGCACCGGTCGGGCAAGCCGAGCACTAATTCTAGGGTGCCCTTTGCTCCTTCTGTGTTTGGGGGTGCCGGCAAGGGTGCGGTGAGTTGCTGCAAGTCGCTCAACCGCACGTCTCGCAGGACTTGGGGCAGGATGTGTGCGGCTGTTGGGCCCGGGCTGAGGGTGAGCCACCGGCGGTTTTTTTGCTCGATCTGCCAGGTGACTTGGGGGTGGCACAGAGCCAGGTGGTAGATGGTTTCTTGAATGGAGCGCAGCTGCTGTGCCGGTGAGGGCAAGCCCAGGCGTCTGGCGGGCCACCTGCCGAACAGGTCGGAGACGGTGACCACGGTGCCGGGTGCGAGGGCTGCAGCGGTTAGGAGTGCCAGCTCTCCGAGGGTGTTATAAACCGCCCGCCAGCTTTCGGGCTCTGCTTTGTTGGGAGTTTTTGGCCGGCTGCATATCTCCAGAGACGCCAGCTGCGCTAGACTGTGTAAAGCTTCGCCGCGAAAGCCCAGACTGGTAATTTTCCAGAGGTCGGAGCTGCTGTGGATTTTGCTGGTGCTGTGGGCAACTGCAGCCTGCAGGAGGTTGGCTCTGTCCATGCCGGTGCCATTATCTGCCACCCGGATGCGCCAGTGTTCAGGCCACAAGGAAATCGCGATCCGGGTTGCGCCGGCATCGAGGGCGTTTTCTGACAGTTCCCGCACCGCCGCCGCCAGAGAGTCTATCACCTCACCGGCGGCGATCAGGTGTACGACTTCTGGGGGTAGGGGTTGGATTCTCGACGCGATTGCAGCCCGTGTGGGGGAGGTGCTAAGCATCAAGCATGCCTCCACTTTTGCATGTGGTGCCGGTTCACCCTCACTTTACTTGCCTTCCTTGCCAACGCCAAACGTAACGACATTCAACTCGCACCCTTTTACCTACTTTTTTAATATCCCTGTATTTTACAGTAGCCGCCGTCAGTAATTTTTTCTTTTTTTTCAGGAAATTTTTAGAAAATTTATGTTCTCGCGCTAGCTAGCAGGGTTGTTAATACCAATGCCTGGATTTGGGATGCAAGGATTTTTGATTTTCAAACCGGTGTTCAAGCCGGAAGTATGGTGCGTTCCGCGTCATCTATTCTAGCACACCATTCTCGCACACTAGATGGTGTGGGGTAGCACGCGGAACTCACCGCTACAGGGGGGTGCGTTCCGACTGAGCATTTTCCGCACACAAACAAGGGGTGCGGTCAGGCGGAACGCACCCTACAGATGCGATTTGTTTTTGGCAGCCTGTTGCTTACTGTTGTCGCGCTAGCTTGCAGGGGTTTTAATACCAATGCCTGGATTTGGGATGCAAGGATTTTGGATTAAAAACCCGGTGTTAAAGCCGGAAGTAGGGTGCGTTCCGCGCTATCCATTTTCGCACAGATAATGGTGCCGACTTGCAAAGCCGTTCGCCGCTACAGGATGGTGCGTTCCGCGCCTGCGCGATTTCCGCTTGCCCGACGCGGAAACAGCCCGATCGGCGGCTAAACTTCGCGCTGCTGGGGGAAGCGTCTGTGGCTGAGTTAAGAGGCGGTTTGGCTGCGTGGAAAGCGATCTCCGGTGCTACGGTAGCCCCTAAATAGGCAACGCCGGATGGGCGAGTCTTTGCGGCGACAGGCGATCGCATCCGCCATCTGGCGTCACACCCTGCAGGCGTCACACAAATTGCAACCTGGCTGCCAGCCCGGACGCTGGCCACTGGTGTGCGATCGCGGTCGCTTCGAGGGGAATTTATAAAGTAAGCTGTTAAGCTAATAATGCTGCCTTTCACTTCATGTATGAGGCAGAGCCTCCAAACCACCGTTCCCAGCTGCCTGGCTGGGAACGAGGTATGTATGAGGCAGAGCCTCCAAACCACCGTTCCCAGCTGCCTGGCTGGGAACGTGGTAAAGTTCCCGACAAATCTTAAGATAAGTTGAAGAGATTGAAAAATCCTTGACAGTTAAAAGTAAGGTGTGCTAAAAAATATACAGGTTAAGCAGAAAGGGTGCAGGCATCTTAATAGGGGTCGGGTCACACCACAATAGGGGTGGCCAATACGCCAATGTTTTTTTACTGCTGACACAGGCGAGACGCCTGTAATAGACACAAAATTTGAGGAAAAGATGGATAGTCTAGCCTACGTACACCTTTGTTTAGCTGAAGAAGACGCCGCCGATATTCCTGAAATCAGGCTGCCGAGCGCCCAGAGTCTGGTGGGAGCAGCCATGACTGTTGCGGTAGCCACATCAGCGATTACTGCAGCACCGGCAGAGGCCAGAACCTTAGTTCCTGGCACAAGCGGTCAAGACGTGGTGCTGCTCCAGGAATTGCTGAAAGTGAATGGGTACTTTTGCTGCAAAGCCACTGGCTATTATGGCCCAGTCACAAAAAAAGCTGTGCAGAAATTTCAATATTACCACGGCATAAAGCCCACTGGGAATGTCGGCCCCGCAACCAAACATGCAATGGGGGCGAACTTCTAAAAAGAAGACACCCTGAAACGCGGAGCGATTAAATTCAGATTTAACGAATTGGCGGGGAATAAACCTCCCGCCAGTCAACGCTTGCTTCTCACGGACGAGATGAAAGGCGACGACTGTTCGACCTTTAAACCAAGATTGGGGCAATCCTCTCGGGGGTTGCCCCACAATTTTATGGAATAGTTTGCAGGGTGCGTTCCTTCAGGGAACTGACAGTCTTCCCCTGACAGTATAGAAGAATCCCCAATGCAAGTATCTCAAGCACTATCTTATTACAGGCTGGACTCCCGCACCGGCAAGCAGAAAGCACCCTGAGGGAAATGTTCACAAGGGCAGGTAGGGATTGTTACAAACGCACCCTACTGCGGCTGTGAGTGAGATGCCGGTTAAGTCCCAGCGGCTGCATCACCGACAGCCGGCTGGGAATGGCCCCCTGATGGACGCTGCCGTTTCGTATCATAATTTCTATTCTGGCAAACGCATCGATTGTTTGCCTAGAGGTACAGGAATTTTTAACACCTGACGACTGTGCGAACGGGGAACGAAGGATCGCCCCCTAGAGCCGGCGAAGGATCGCCCCCTGTCAGCCCTTCCTGCCTCTGGCGGGGAATGAGAAACTGGAGGCTCAGCCTCTATAGCGGTTCTCAGTTGGATCGAGGACGCCCGAGAAACCCGGAAGGGGGCGGGCACTCTCACCAGCCCCTACGCTCACCGGGTTTCTCAGTAGATGAGCGATCCTACCTTAATTTTAGGTGAGATAAATTAAATTCATGTGCTCCGATGTCAATGCCGGCTCCTGAGGGTCTGCTATTTCCCTCAAAATCAGTGCGAGCCGCACTGATGGGGGTTCCCGCATCAATAGCCGGACTTGTGGGCAGAATCCGAAAATTTGCTACAGCCGCATTCAGGGATGGATTTACAAAAAGAGGATTAACGCCTATGAGATTCTTGGCTTGTCTGAGATTGGGCGAGCGATCGCTTCCTCTCAGGTTGCCACCGCAAGCCAGGTTATACTCCCACTTGTTATTAGTGGATTCTCCCTCAATAAAGTCTAGCTTGTCAGGAGCGCTCGCACAAGCTATATTGTTGTAAAACTGAATATTGCTGGAAAGGTAAGCTGATAGCTCCCCTTTTAAGTTACCGTCTAAGTTCTCGAAATTGCTATTGTGAAATGAGGTATTATTCCTGACCGTTACATTGTCGCTTAGAAAGATATGAATTCCCCGCCCGCCATTAGAAAATACAATATTATTTTCAATCAGTGTTGAAGCGGTGTACTTGGGTCTAGGGGTTTGAGATTGCGTCTGCCGGAAGTCATCGATAATAATGCCGTTTCCATCCGTAATCTTTCCATCTTCTCTGGGGACTATGTTTTGGTTGTAATAAGAGATATTGCCTCGGATGATATTGTGAAACCCTGGTTCGCTGTCAAAAGCGATAGCCTGATAAATGGAAATGCCGCTGCACTGGTAATGCGACCTAAAGGCGTTGCGATAAACTCTGTTACCTTCCACATGCAGGTAATCTGTCTCTTGACCGGAAACACCGCCACAGCCGGCATCATGGAGTTCATTGTTTATGATTCTTGTGTGATGGTTTCCCTTTCCCACATGGATGGCAGAGCCGGTGAGAATGGAGGTGACGTCAAAACCGTTTATTTCTATATAGTTACCCTCGATTCTAAAGGTGCCGTCCTGAGTTCCGATTACAAATGGCTTGTGACCAGGGAAGGCTTGAAAGGCAATCCATTTATCAGGTGTTCCCGATTGAGTCACCGTAATATTTTCCTGGTAAGTTCCATTTTTCACATATACACTATCGCCTGCCGCTACCTTTTGGTTAACTTTTACTATGGTTTTAAAGGGGAGATATGCTGTGCCTGTATTGCTATCATTTCCGCGCTCGCCATCGACATAATATATTGTGCCGGCGCTTCCCCTAGAGCCAAGGGATTGACTGATTCCTGGCACCTGAGCCGGTGTTAGGGCAGCGCTTCTATTACAACTTTGTACGCCATTGACTTCTCGCACCGGCTCGACTGTGACTCGCTGGTACTGATTTGGAGATAACCAATAACTCTTGCCAATATGACAGATAAATATTGTCAGGAAAGCAGCCGTTAAAACTGTCAAAAAAGTTTTCATAACGCCAGATATCAACATGGCACCGATCTCCTGATTGTGTGTGGGGTGTGACCTGCGATCTAGGGGGTGTAAAAACCCCCTCAGCCACAGGGAAGTTTTTAGCTCGCTTGCCACCCCTCACACCCTATCTACTCCCATCCTGTTGGGGCTTGTGAATAATTGCCAGCCAAACAGACTTGTGAGCCATTGAGCCAAAAAAAGCAGCACAAATCGGGGATTGTGCTTCAAATGGCGTTTCCACAAACGTTTTGGATCCATTGCTATGCGGAACAGCCATTCCAAGCCCATCTGTTGCATCCATCTGGGAGCTTGTTTGACGCGACCCGAATGAAAATCAAAAGCCGCTCCCACACCTATCATAACAGCAGGAATGCGATCCTGATGAGCTTTCATCCAAAATTCCTGTTTCGGACAGCCAATGCCGGTGAATAAAATCTGGGATCCAGACTCTATAATACGCTCAGTGTAAGCTGCATCCTCATCGGGCGTCAAGGGGCGAAATGGTGGTGCGATCTGGCAAACGATCTGAATTTCTGGGAAACGGTTGCGCAGGAATGCCACAAATGCCGCCAAGCTTTCGGGGGTTCCGCCGTACAGCCCAATTTTAACACCCATGCGGGCGGCGGCTTCGCACACATGTAAAGTCAGAGCCGGTCCGTAGACGCGAGAGGCATTTTTCACACCAAGCGCACGCAAAGCCCACACGAGAGGCATGCCATCAGGTGTGACTAAGACAGCACTGTTAACTAGACGAGCAAAGGTTGGGCTGTCATAGGTTTCCATTGTCATGTGCACGTTGGAAACGCAGACGCAGTAGCTGTTTCTTGTTTTAGCCAAAGCTAAAATTATTGCTGTTGCATCTTCATAGCTGGTAGCATCGACTCGCATGCCAAGTATGTAGCGATGTTCTAGCGTTGCAAGTTTTTCGAGATAAAATTGCATAATCTCCTGCCTCCATTTTGGCTGTTATACAAAAAAAATGCATCAAAAACTTGTAAAACTGCCCCTGTAAAATATAAACTAAAAAAGTTTGTAGTTGGGCTTTAGCCCAAAGTTTGTAGTTGGGCTTTAGCCCAAAGTTTGTAGTTGGGCTTTAGCCCAAAGTTTGTAGTTGGGCTTTAGCCCAAAGTTTGTAGTTGGGCTTTAGCCCAAGCGGCCTTCTTTTCCCTCATGAATCGATCATCTCTGATCCGGCGCTTCCGCCAGCACCATATCCTGTGCAGTCACTGAGGCGTATACCTGAAGTAAGGAAGACATGTAATTTTTGACATCAAGGGATTGAACCCGATTTCGACCGGCAGTTCCCAAGGCAAGCCTTAATCCCTCATCTTCAATCAGGCTTTGCATTGCTTGGACTAACTGCTGCTGGTTTCCTGGCTGAACTAAAAGACCATTTTGCTTGTCAGCAATCACCTCAGGGATTCCTCCGACTGGCGTCACGATTGCCGGCACCCCCCAAGCCATTGCCTCAAGCATAGACATAGGCAGACCCTCGTTGTAAGAAGGCAGCACAAACGCATCAGCATTCGCCAAAAGTTGATCGCGATCTGCGGGACTTATCCATGATAAAACAGTAACCTGTTCCTCAAGACCCAGCTCTCGGACTAGCTGTTGGGCCATTTCCACATCCCCGTTACCAGCCAGGACTAATTTGGCGCGATTCCTTTGCTGTTCGGGAAGTGCGGCAAACGCTTTAATCAGGTCAAATGCTCCCTTGTCTTGCTGGGGGAAGGCAACAACCGATTTAGCGATTTCAAGTGATCCCCGGCGTTTTCCGATCCGTCCCAAGAAGACAAAGGTCACTTGCTCGTTCCCTGTGCGCTGCGGGACTGCCGGTGGCAGTTTTACCGGATTGTGCAGCACGGCAATCTGGCTTTCGTCAAGCTCAAATTTTTCCAGGAAATAAGCTTTCCAACTTTCGGACAGGACTATTAATTTTGTGCATCTGCCAAATAAAAGTGCTAAAAGTTTTTGGACTGTTCGCGGAAGCTTGGCGAAAAATTCTTCATAGGTTGCGCCGTGGCTGTGAAGGACAACGGGCTTGCGTAACCCCAGAGCGATCAGGGTAATAATCGCTTTTCGGAACGTGCTTCCCCTTTCAGAAAAATGGATATGAATGATGTCCGAGTTTCCGGTTATCAGAGTCTGCAAAAGTGTCTGAGCCGCTCGCAGGAACACGCGGATATTATGAATTGCAGAGCCTTGGGCAAAGGTAGCGACGTGATGGATATTAACGTTTGAAGGTGCGTTTTCGAGGATCAGCTGTTCAACTGAGGTAATTCCTCCCTTGACATCGAGTCCTGCTCCCAGCATCAGAACTCTGGTCTGGATGGGTTCAGCGGTGAATGTATTCATAACAAAGCCTCCTTAAGTTAAACGGATCGCGGTTTGTTCAGATTTGAAACTGAGGGAGATGCAAACGCTTTCTGGTTCTGGCGGCAAGAGCATTGATAAAACTGCGGCCACATACAGCACCCAACAAATATCATTTCGCACCATCAGCGAACTTTCTGTTAGATTAACCAAAACCTGGAATATCATCAAAATAAAGGGCCAAAAACCTTCGGCTGTTCTAGTCAGGCGCACCCTGGCTAGTCCTTTAACTAAATTTATAAAAAATCCCATTAAATAGAGGCAGACTCCTAATAAGCCCAAACTGAGCCAGAGATCCAATAAGCCATTGTGGGCGTCTGGCGGTTGCCAGCCGGTGGCGTACCAGATAATAGCAGAAGGCCCATTCAAGCCGCGCCAAAAACCGCTGTACCCATAGCCCAGCCAAGGGCGTTTCCAGATCATATCCAGGACACAAGGCCACAAATCTGTACGGCCAGTAAGTGTTGCATCCTTACCTAACGATCCCAGAAGAACGTCTGCGGCAACCGAAATTCCTATATATAAGATTGCACTTGCGGTTGCTATGGCAAGGGCGGCAGGAACTAGCCGATCGAACCGCCACCGCAAACTCTGGCAGACAAAGAAAGCGGCGGTAATAGTGATAAAATTTCCCAAGGATGAGGAAGAAGTTGAGAGGAATATCAGCGCCAGCGACAAGCTAAAGCCGAACCAGAGAAGCCAGCGATGTTTTTTCGCCCCACTCGCCAGGAGCAAAAAGACCGCTGAACTCAGAACCATGATTTTGCCAAGAACGTTTTTATGGGTATAGATTCCCCGCCAAGCCCCTGAATGAAGCCCCCCCATAAGCCCGTATTGTGGGAGCGCCACAACAAATAGCACACTCAGCACTATCGACAAGCCAAACGCCCAACCCAGTAACTCTAACTGCTGTTTCGGGGTATAGCGGGTCGCTAAGTAGAGTCCGAACAGGGACGTACCGATTAGGGCTATAGCGCGGCTCAGGGTTTTTTCCGGTGCGGAAGACCAAAATATGGAGACTATAGCTAGCCCCACTAATACCCAGATAAACCTATCTTTACTGAGGACATAAGCAACCTTCTTCCAGCGCACCACAAGGATAAAAAGGGACAGGGCATAATTTAAAAGGAAGAGAATGTACGTCAGGTAATTGTCCAGGTCTTCTACAATTATGCCATCCTCCTCATTGGCACCCCCTACGATAAGGACAGTTATCGGCCCTCCTGTATAGAGCAGCAAGAATAGAGCGGTTAATGCCGGCTCAGCCAATCGTATAAGTGTTTTCATAAGCAGAGGTGACAGGATTTTTTTTGTTTATATTGCTATGCGTAATGTTGCCCTTAAAATCCCAGAAAAATCTCCGGATTTGCTGCCGGACATCCTGAGGGATCAGCCACATTACCAAATACAACAAGTAATCAGCAGGTCTGAGTTGGCCAAACCGCACAGCTTCCCACAGAAGAGGCCAAAAAACTTTCCAATCGCGCTGTAAGGACGCCTGCGAACTCACAACGGTAACAATAAAGCCTGAATATGCCCGCCGTGTTACTAGATTGCGAACCGAGCGAATCCAGTCCAGCGAATACTGCCAGTCGTTTATGTTGCTTAAGCGTTTGCGGCTTATCTCTGTATTCCAGATAGCTAGAGTTTCGGGCACAAACTCCAGCCCCACCCCTTCCAAGGCACTGACCCGAAGCAGCCAGTCCCAATCCTCATGTCGGGGCAAATTTTTTGGCAAAGGGAGCTTTTTGAGTAACTCTTTTTTCGTGAAAAATGTAGAGGTTTGGATAAACCCTTCTCCCGCAAACAAAGAGTTGCGAGCGAAAAGGTATTCGCTCAGGGGTTCAGAGGGTGCTGGCAGCCTTCTTGGCCAAACAAATTCACCATTCGGGTTGCGGGCAATCAAGCAACTGGCGACAACGGGAAAAGCGTGACGTGAGTGAGTGGCTAATTCAAGTTGCCGGTCGAGCTTTTGGGGCAGCCATTCGTCATCATCATCTAGGAAAGCTATCCAAACGCCTTTTGCCACGTCAACACCGGCATTTCTAGCAGCAGCTGCCCCAACATTAACTGGCAGCGCTATCACTTTCAGTCTGGGATCGTCTATCTGCTTGAGTTCTTTGACTGTGGCCTCATCAGGCCCATCTACCACCACAATCACTTCTATCGATTTCAGGGTTTGACCCAGGGCACTCCTGACTGCCCTGCTGGCAAGGTGAGGTCTATTTCGCGAAGGAATCACCACGCTTACCATTTGTTCGAGAGTTTCATTCATAGTAGGCTTGCCTAATTTAATATAACATGATTTTTTCAGAAATACTTCCCCAGAGACCAGGTTTCTTTAAGAAACTTGGTCTCTAGATATTGCCGATATCCCGACAGCCAAAATGCCCAGAACACCAATCAGCAGCAAATAAACCAAACTCGCAGCGACCGCAGTCAGCAGAAAGTTTTGAATGATTTCCTGTAAAATCAGGAATACAGCCAGCATAAACACGCTCATTAGCAGGGGCCGGCGCAGAATGCGCCACAAGTCAAACGAAAACAGGCGGGTGCGGACGGCATACATATATTGGCTGCAGGCACTTATGTTCATTAACAAAGCCGCTATTCCCGCACCGAGCAACTGATATTGCGATACCAGCACCACACTGAACAAACCACCTAACACATTGGTGACGCTCACTTCGCGCAGATTAATCCACTCCAAGCCATTCGCCACAAGTAAAGAGCTCAGCGGTCGGATGAAGCATACGGCAACAAGTCCCAACGCCACCACCTTAAGGGCTGCACTCGCCTCAGCAAAGCTAGGATCTCGATAGATAAAAATTAGTAAATCGCCCCCTATAAAGTATAGCCCGACAAGCAAGGGTAATGCCACGCACAACAACATCTCAGCAATACTTTCGACCTGGTGACGCTGTTTTTCCTTTTCCAGGGTGACACCTTTCGAGAGGCTGGGAAAAACAGCCAAGACAACACTCTGAGCCAGCATCTCAAAGGGCTGCATCAATTGCGCAATTCCTCCGAAAAGTCCAACTACAATCTCTCCCCCTAAGAGTGACAGGATAAGTACCTGCATTCTGCCGCTGAGCGCCGCCACACCCTCGATCGCTACCAGTGTGCGGGCAGTCCTCACAGTTTGCCAGATAAAATCCCAGTTAATCTGCCATTTCGGTTTTACTGTCCGTGCGAGCAAGCCCCATTCAATCAAAAGAATCAAAAATTCCGAAATCACAAAAATTACAGCCAGAAAGCTGACCCCAAAGCTGACCCCAAATTTCAGCTTCATCGCCCAGATCATCACCTCCACGCGCAGGATGTACACCGGCACTGTGCTCGCCGCAATCAGGTGCATCTTTTCTTGCGCCTGAAAAATCGCCTCAGTAACGTTAGAAAGCGAAAACGGGACAATCGCTAAACCCAGGACATAGCAAACAGTCGAGGTGTCGGAACTGTAGGGCAGCGCCAAGACAACCGCGACTAGCATAGCATAGGCGGTGAGGCTGAAAAGCAACTGCAACAAAGTGCCGCTCACCAAGTACACCGGCGTTTCTTGGGGATGGCGCGACAGCTCTCGCGTGAACAGAGTTTTAAACCCCTGTGCGGCGACGCTCATAAATATAAAGTAGTAAGTGAAGGCCAGCAAATACTGCCCTAACTCATACGGGCCAAGAATGCGAGCGATAGAGGCAAACAGCACAAAACTCGTCAGGCTCTGCGCCAGCCGGTTGGCCGCTATTGAAAGAGAATTTACTACTACTTTACCCCGCCCCAATATCATAATAACCTATTTTTCAACCTAGAGTCATTTGTTAAAAAATCAAAATCAATCAAAACCAGCAGTCAGCAATCAGTCATGCCATTAAAGGCCAGCATATTTTCCGCTCTCCCCTGTTGAAACATTCTGGGCGGCGTATTCCTTTGTATAATAAAAGTAGCTGTCGGATTCCTTTTCCACAATTAAAGCATTAGCCACTAGGCCCAGGACATTCTGACCGGAACGCTGCAAATACTCTTTAGCTACAGCAGCACTGTTATAATCGACCACCGCCGGTCGAACTACGAGCAAAACACCATCCGCCATTTTGCCCAAAGTAAGAGCGTCTGCAGCCAGCACCAAGGGAGGTGCGTCTACGATTACAAAATCATAATTTTCTGAAAAATACTCAATCAGTGAAGCCATCCGCTTCGAGTCAAGCAGCGCTAGTGGGCTGGGAGGGACTACACCGGCAGTCAGCACATCCAAGTTAGGCATCACTTCCGTCGCAGCGGTCTTAAAATCAGCTTGACCGACAATCGCATTACTCAAACCTACTGCATTGATCAGCTCCCATATAAGGTGCTGCAGCGGATGGCGCATATCCGCATCCACCAGCAACACCCGACGCCCCAGTTGCGCCATAGCTGCAGCCAAATTGGCAGAGACTGTAGACTTGCCCTCTTTCGCCACAGAACTCGTGACCACAATAACTTTCAGCGGTTTATCTGAACTGAGAAATTTTAGGTTAGCCTGCAGCATCCGGTACGCTTCACTAATCGGCGAGTGGGGAGTGTCTATAACAGGAATATTTGGCACAGGCCATTCTTTTTCATTGCCGCGATCCAGAGCTTTTTTCCCAAAAAAAGGAATCGTTACCAGTAAGGTGTACCCGAACACATCCTTCACCTCTTTGAGGGTTTTGATGGATGTGTCTCTTATTTCTAAGATCACCACAGTGGCGGTAGAAAGCAGGACACCCAACAGACTCCCTAAAGCCAGGAGTATAGCCTTTTTGCCGATCAAGGGTTTTTCGGGAACCGATGCCGGTTCCAAAATTCGGGCGTTACCTATATTTTGGGTTTCCGCAAGCCGCACCTCTTCCAGCTTTTTCAAAAGCATTTCATAAGTGGACTGGGCTGCTTCCAGTTTCCGCTGCAATTGCCGCTGGTCTTGTTCCAATTTGGGCAGAATATTAACCCGTTCCTTATAGATGGCCAGCGTCCTAGATAGACGCTCCACCTCACCGGCTAAACCACAACGCTCTACCTCTGATTTTACCAAATCTTCAGCCAGCTTTTCTTTTGTCTCTCCAATCTGCAAATCCGCTTGGGGCACCGTTTTTGGACTGCCCATAGACTCCGCCACCCGCTCTTTCAGCAAAGCTTTTAGAGCCGCTCTTTTATCTTTCAGCTCAGCAATCGCCGGGTGCACTTCCTGAAAGCGGGTCATATCCACCGCCAACTGAGCTTCTACCTTTTGCAATTCTTGCAGAACTTCCCGCACACCGGCAGACTGGTTCAGGGAACTCACCGCTATAGCTTCCTGTGAATTCTGTCCCACTTTATTGCGGAGTTCTGCAGAGCGGGCGGTTGCGTCCGCTAGCTGAGCCTGCGTTCGGATGATTTGATTTTCTAAACCGGCAATAACCTCTACTGCCGATTTTGCTTCCTCCTCTAAAGCTACAACTTTGTTCTGTTCTTTAAATTCCCGCAGCCCTCTTTCAGCTTGCCGAACGCTAGCCTCAGCTTTAGGCAATTGCTGAGAAATAAATTCGCGAGCCGCAGCCACCTGAGTCCTGTTGACCAGGAGATTATTCTCTATATAAAAAATCATCAGTTTGTTGACCACATCCGCACTCTCTTCGGGATCGCTACCCTGATAAGAAATCAGCAGCACATCCGCTCCGGGCAGACTTTTCACGTTCAGCCTATTTTTTACGATTTGCTCCGCTTCGATGGGCGCACCTTTCTCATCTGTCAGGTAGAGTGCAGTTGCAGTCTCTCTCACCAGAGGGATAGAACGAATCACCTCTGATTCTGTCTGCAATAGGTTACTCTTGTCCGTCAGGGGTGGCTTCACTTCTGACAGCTCTTTCCCCACGCCTGTTAGAGAAGTCGTATGGTCTATCTTAAACAGAAGCTTACCTTCAGCCTTGTAAACCGGCTTTTGTAAGAAAGCCATCAGAGAAGAAAGCGCAACAGCAGACGCAAAAACAGCCCCTGCCGGCAGCCAGCGCCTTTTTAAAATCAGCCAGATATGCCCAAAATCTATATCCAGGGCTTCTCTAGAGTCCATTTTGAAGTTTTCAGTCATTGAACTTGATATCATAGAACTCTCCGCACCTGCCTTTCAAAACGACTTGACAAATATGCTCGCCAATCACCTTCCAGGCAGATCCTGAGAACGCGCCGGTGGAGGCTCTGCCTTGAAAAGGTTCGTAGTTGGGCTTTAGCCCTCGGTGGCGATCGGCGCACTTAGAGTTTGTAGTTGGGCTTTAGCCCTCGGTGGCGATCGGCGCACTTAGAGTTTGTAGTTGGGCTTTAGCCCAAAAGTTAGGACATCTCTCGTTCCCAGGCTCTGACTTGAAAATAGTCTTGTAGGGGCTTGCGCCCCCGTGCTCGCCCCGCCAGCTGCGACAATTTTCATTGGTGGCGGTGTGCGCAGTTCATCGTGACTGCCTCCTTTCTACAATAAGCAGATTAAAAACGTAACAGCTTAGTAAGCGCCTCGTTTATTTAAAACTACGATAACGGTGCGCACCAAAATTTGCAAGTCCAGTGCGAGCGACCAATTTTCAATATAAGCCATATCCAAGCGCACGACTTCTTCAAAGTCCTGAATTTCCGACCGACCTGTGACTTGCCAAAAGCCGGTTATCCCCGGCAAAACTTCCTGCCGATCGTGATGGTGTTCTGCAAATCGCTCCACATCTCTCACTGGCAAAGGGCGAGGGCCAACCAGGCTCATCTCTCCCAAAAGCACATTGAAAATTTGCGGCAATTCGTCCAAACTGTAGCGGCGAAGGAATTTACCTGCACGGGTAATGCGCGGGTCATCTTTAATCTTAAACAGAATCCCATCTTTCGTTTCATTCCGAGATTCTAACTGCTTTTGCAGCTGCTCAGCATTAGCCACCATTGTGCGGAATTTCCACATTTGAAACGGCTTACCGCGCAGGCCAATACGAGTCTGCTTGTAAAATACTGGGCCATGAGAGTCCAGTTTAATCAGCAAAGCAATAATCAGATAAACCGGAAACGCAAGCGCCAATAACAAAGCGGATAAGCAAAAATCAAACCCACGCTTAACACAAAAATCAGCGCCTTTTATGAGCGGAGCCTGCCAATTAATAGCGGGCAGACCTCCCACTGCAGTCAGCTCTAACTCTGTTGGGTAAAACCTTGTAAATTTTGTGTGGATAATGGAAAAATTTATGCCAGCATTCCGAAACATCCAGCAGACAAACATTCGATTTTTTATAGCTTCCGCAGATACAAAAACCTCGGCCACTCCCAAACCCACCAGCCTTTGAATCGTTGCCAGACGCTTGTCTCTCTCTAAGCAGCTGGAATCCGCAAACTCTAGAATCTCGTAGCGGGTGTCTCGCTCTAGAAACCCAGCAAGTGTTTCGCGCTCTTTCCTGTCACAAATAACACAGCTAGGCAAGCGCCACAAACCTTTTTCGCGAAACCCGTCAATCGCGGCGCTCACTCCCAGCCGACCCGCACATGTCAAACAAACGCTTAAAAGCCAGGACAAGAGAAGAGTTGAAGGTGCTACCAAATAATCTATTTGATATAATAACACCAAAAGCAGCAGCAGAGCGTGGGCCAAACTGACCGCTCGAACAGCGCTGAACCAGTCGCAGCGCTTTTTCCCGACTTTAAACACCCTTTCCCCGGCAACTAAACCAATCTCGGCAATAAGTATTGGCAGCAGGGAAAGAGGCTTTCCTGGGATGATATAAGGAGAATCCAGCTCCCTCCTATAGCTCTCCGCTAACCACCACGCCAGAGATAGAAGAGTAGAATCCACTAAAACCAGTGCGATTAATCTCAGCCACGACACACCCCAACCCTTTCCTAGAGTTGTGAATCCAGAGGAACGCAAGTCTAAGTTAGAGTCTAACAATGTAAAAGATGCCATCCTGCTCTTTACTCCCTCTTTATTATAAACAATCCAGCCAGACAATTCCTGCTGTAACAACACGGCGGTTCGCTACAGCCGAACCATCATGGAAAGTTAGCAGACAGTGAATCAATACTAGCTATAATCATTATTCTTTTTGATTTGCTGGCGCAACTACGGCCCACTCATGTTAGATGCGGGCCAAAACCAGCGCTTAGCAATTCCTGCCTCTTTTCTCCTTGGATTTATTCTGGCTAAACCACAGGTCAGCGTGTTGCCATTTTGCCGCAAACATCTCTCTCTTCAAGCAAGGGCTTTCCCGATTCACCTGTGACGGGCGTTTTCAGGCCCAAAAGCTCACTTGGCTCGCCCTGCCCCTTTTCCTTCCTCGCTGTCCAGTGCCAGCGTGCCAGCGTGCCAGCGTGCCCTGCATCGGGCCACCCGCCAGCCCCACAAGTTCATAAGTCTTCACAAAAGTTAAGATTGTTTAACAAAAATTTGGCAATTATTAAAATAACCTGTTACATTCCAGGTGTAAACTTATGTTGCGCACAGCCAATCGTGTATAAGTTCCTCCGCATCATACCGGCACCGCCCCCGCTGCGAGCCAAGTCCCTCGTGTACGACCTCAAAGCCCGCCTGGACTGGGGCGATCCGGCGCTAACCATTATCGACGTGCGCCACCGGCACCCCCTGCACACCAGCCGCATCCAGGGCGCTATCTCCATACCGCTCAGCGAATTGGCCGATCGCGCCCTCAGCAGCCTTGAACTGACTCGCGACATCTACGTTTACGGCGAAACCGACGAAGAGACGGCCTCCGCAGCAGCAGTTCTTCGCGCCGCCGGCTATCAAAACGTATCCGAATTAAGAGGCGGCGCAGCCGCCTGGAAAGCAGTTGGCTTTCCCATCGAATCCATCAGTCAGGGTGCCAGAAATTGAAACCCACCGGCACCTTTTCCGAGCCGCCCCACCGTAGGACAGGCGTCCCGCCTGTCCCACATGGTTTCTTTTGCCAGAAACCTGCCAGAAACTGCCAGAAACCCGGTTTCTTTTAGAAACCGGGTTTCTGAAACTCCGGCTTTCTTAAACTCTCAAGAGCAATCAGTGTTCAAAAACGCTGGTATATTGCAGCAAATCCAGAGAAACCAGCACCGGCAAACACCCAAAACACTCCTCCGCCAGTGAGTATCGCTCCTCCCGCTGCAGCATCGCCATCAGCTTTTGTCGCGCACTCAGCAAGTAGCGAACATCATTCGCCGCATAGCTCAGTTGCTCATCCGAAAGATTTGCCGCATTTCCCCAGTCGGAACTCTGAGCAGTTTTATCCAGCTCAACACTCTCCAGTTCTTGCACCACCTCCTTCAATCCGTGTTTCGGGCTGTAAGTTCTCGCCAACTTGCTGGCAATCTTCGTGCAGAACACCGGCGCGACATTAATCCCCAGATGGTAGCGCATCATCGCCATATCAAAACGAGCGAAGTGAAACACCTTCACCACTTGAGCAGTTTCCATCAGCAGTTTTAAATTGACAGCCTCTTTTTGCCCTCGCTCAATCCGAATCACCGTCACCCGCCCTTGCGGGTCACACAGCTGCACCAGACACAAGCGGTCGCGCCAAGGTAACAGTCCCATCGTTTCCGTATCCACTGCAACAGCCTCTGCTGCCAGATACGCAGCCAGTTGCCCGTCAGAAAGGTCGCGATCGCAAACTTGAAAAGTTTCTAAATCCATAATGTCCTCTCACTCCACCCCAAGTATTGACTATATTACATATAATGTCCGCTCGCATCGATTTTGTATATATAGCGGTTCTCAGTTTGATGTACGTGAGGGCCAGAACCCCGGTTTCTTTAAGAAACCGGGGTTCTGAAATTTCCACGAAGGCATAGGACGCGCTATATATCCTTGTTGGGGCGGGACGCTGTAGGGGCGGGTGAGCGCCGATATATAGCGATTTTCAGTTGGATGAAGTACATGCCAGTTTCTCAGTACCTCACTGATATGAAAAACCCTATCCCCCCACCAGCGATGCAATCAGACATAATATAAGTATGCAGCAGCTGTGCTTCTTCCCTACCACCGGCGGATAAAAATTTGCGTAAAGTAATACTCCCCCTTGGCATTCTGAACAATGCCAATGCCGGTTAAATCAAACTGCCCTTCCATATTCTTGCGGTGTCCAGGACTCTTTATCCAGCCCTGAACCGCCTGCTTTACCGGATCGCTGTACCCAAAATTGTAGGCGAGATTTTCCGCCGCCGAGCGGTAGGAAATCTCCTTGCCAATGGCTTTGACTCGCAGCTCAAATCCGTCATGGCTAAAAGCAGCGCCACCGCTGGCCATTGCTGCGCTGTGGGCGCGGCACCGCTCGCTAATCCGGGGGTCAAGTTTCAGCGCCGGCAAATTGCGCCCGGCGCGATACTCATTCACCTGTTCGTGAACTAACTTTTCCAGAGCCGCCACAGTTTCCGAAGGCGGATTCGCTTTCGGTTCTGCAGGCACCGGCTCTGCCCTTTGCTCTGTCGTTGCAGCCGGTTTTGCCGGTCGCAGCAGAGAGCCGGTGTCTATCACAAAAACGCAGCCCCCACCCCCTCCAGCCAACAGTAAAAACGTCAAACCTAATACAAATTTTATTCTCTTCACAGCGTCTTATCCCTCTTTTGTCAAACAAGGGTGAAAGCCCGCTTGCGCAAGCGGGACGCGAAAGCGCGTCCTTCTGTCGTTGCCTGAAATGGCGCTGTCGAAAGTCAAATTGCCCCAAAATGACAGAAGAGGGTTATAGCAATATTTACTATAGTTAGGACAGTGCCACATCTGCGTATCCGTTGCCTCCCCTGCGGTCAGCCCTTCGGGCTACATCTGCGGTTCAATATTTAAAACCGCAGCCTGTAGCTGATGGACGCGGATAGGGAAATGAATGTCCTAATCAATATGGCTACTGCTATAGTTCTCGTTCCCAGCTCAAGCTGGGAACGCACGCCAAGAGGCTCTGCCTCTCTCCTTGGCGTTGCACAGTAGAAGGATGATTTCTCTTTTTGCACTCATCCATAACCCTCTCTCACGTCCCCCTCCCCGCAGGCGGGGCAGGTGGGGCCCCCTCTGGGGATGGGGGTAGAG
>Ga0185317_100089_pt1 | contig 37166 bp, 27 predicted proteins | sample DevilsHole_FD_128020 | JGI IMG/M metagenome (GOLD analysis project Ga0185317, IMG submission 128020) | Groundwater microbial communities from Devils Hole, Nevada to study Microbial Dark Matter (Phase II) - Devils Hole (SPADES assembly)... | ecosystem: Environmental > Aquatic > Deep subsurface >...
TCGACGAGGAAATCCGCGACCTTTTCGCGGCCCTGAGCGCGTAAGATCGGCGTCAGTGTCGGCTTTCGCTCCGCGAAAGCGGGCCTATTCGCGGAGCGAAAAGCGACTTTCGCTGAGCGATCGTGTAACCTTTCCGTGCGTTTGCTTCATGGAAGGGTGAAACGATCACGCGAGGCTCTTCCATCATGGCCGAAACACGACAATGCCCCCAGTGCGGAACGGAGTTGGCGGCGGACGCCCCGGAAGGGCTGTGCCCGAAGTGCCTGCTGATTCACGCCCTGCCGACCACGCCGCCGTCGAACGATTCCGGTGGAGGTGCTGGTGGTGGCGGTCCCGCGATTCCGCCCTCGTACCAGGGCCACTTCACGGCCCCCACGCCCGACGAGCTGGCCAAGCACTTTCCACAACTTGAAATCATCGAACTGCTCGGCCAAGGGGGCATGGGAGCGGTCTACAAGGCTCGCCAGCCGGGCTTGGATCGACTCGTCGCCGTGAAAATCTTGCCGCCCGACGCTGCTCGTGATCCGACATTCGCCGAACGGTTCCAACGCGAAGCACGAGCGCTGGCGAAGCTCAATCATCCCAACATCGTCGCGGTGTATGATTTCGGCCAGACCCCTTTGGAGTCCTTCATGCCACTTCGTGGCACCCGGGATCATGAAAATTGTTATGATCGTGACCGAGGCGATGTCTGCTGCACCATTAAACCGGGTTCGGTGCGAGCTCGTCCTCCACGGCATGTGATCCGGCGCCCTTAGGGGCACGTGAGTCCAAGCCACCCGTCCCACATCCTGTGGGGAAAGGGGGTTTGCGCGCCCGAGACCACTTTTAGCCTATCTATTTTCGGAGCAGTGCGGTGGCTCGACACCGCTTTGGATGGCTGGCGGCACGCCTCCCGGCCCGCAAGACGTTGACCGTGCTAAGCAAGCTCACACAGAAAAAGAAAGCGGTGTCAAGCCACCGCACTCCAAAGGCCTGTACTACTTCATCATGGAGTACGTCGATGGCGTGAACCTGCGCGAGCTGATCCGTAGCGGACAGTGCAAACCGGAAGAGGCCCTGAAAGTCGTGCCGCAGATTTGCGAGGCGCTGCAGTTCGCGCACGACGAGGGGATCGTGCATCGCGACATCAAGCCGGAAAATATCCTGCTCGACAAGCGGGGCCGGCTGAAGATCGCCGACTTCGGGCTGGCGAGACTTTTACGGGGTGCAGGCGGCTCGCCTGCCACGCCGCGCGACTACACGCTGACCGGCCCGTGGCAGGTGATGGGCACGCCGAACTACATGGCCCCGGAGCAGATGGACGACCCCTTGAAGGTGGACCACCGGGCCGACATCTACTCGCTCGGCGTTGTGTTCTACGAGATGCTCACCGGCGAGTTGCCGCGTGGCCGCTTCGCCCCGCCGTCGCAGAAGGTCCAGGTGGACGTCCGGCTCGACGAGGTTGTACTGCGGGCGCTGGAGCAGGAGCCGCAGCGGCGGTATCAGCAGGCCAGCGAGGTGAAGACGGATGTGGAGACAATCTCACGATCGCCGCAGCCGGGTAGGGTGGGCCAAGTCTTCGCGGCCCACCATTCTTCTGCGACGCCGCCAGCAATGGGCGAACCGGTCGATCGACTCCGCGACCTGGCGAACTTCTGGATGTCGCCGCAGCCGGGCTTTGGCAAATGGGTCGGCTGGCCGATGCTCGTGCTGCTTGTGATTTGGATGGCTGCGACGGCCACAGTTCATGTCGTGTTTGGCCAGAAGGGGAATTACCGCGAAGGGCCGATCCTGCTGGTGCAGGGCGGCGGGATCGTACTCCCTGTGCTCGGGTTCTTCGCCTTGATGGCGAACTGGGCCACACGTCGCCGCGCAATTCAAATGAGTGCGACGCAAGATCCAGGGAAAATGGTGGGCCGCGAAGACTTGGCCCACCCTACGATACAGCCACGATTCAGCCGCTTCGCGATCGCCGGCGCCGTCTGGGCATTGTTCGGTTTGCTGACGATTCTCCCGACGCTCTACTTCATCGGCTTGAATCGGGTCTGGAGCGGGACGGCGAAGCCGACCGATGTGATCTACGAAGAACCGCCGCTCATCGTCACGCTATTCATGGGAGCGTTGTTGGCGATCGGTGCGGGCGCGCCGATCGGCACGACGGTTTTCGGAGCACTCTCCATCCAGCACATCAAACGGTCCGGCGGCAGAATCGTCGGCCTGCCGCTCGCCGTGGCCGATGCGTTCTTTTTCCCGCTGCTCATTCTCGGCGGCATCGTAGGCACGCTGACGCACGGCGCGCAGGCCGCGATCTGGGCGAAAGAGAACACGGGGTATGTCTACAGGGAAGGCATCCTTGTGGACATCATCGCACCCGATCCGGCCACTCGCCCCGATATGAACTTTCTGATTCTCGATGTGCTGGCTGCGCAGATCGTCTGGTTCTTCGCTGGCCGCGCGGCGTGGCGCTCAATTGCGGGCCGGGTGGCTGGGGTCGAGTCTTCGAGCCCCCAGCCCTCGCGCGGCGAGCAAGTTCCCGCTGGGGGCTCGCAGACTCGACCCCAGCCACCCGCACCGGCAATTCCTCCCAGCGGCACGCTGGCGCGGGCGTGGCATGAGTGGTGGGCCGAGCGCGATCGCTGGTTCACGCGGGCGGTGCAGACGGTACTTATGCTGCTCCACTTCATTTGCTTGATCATGTTTCTTTCGTTCCATTTTTCGGGTCGCGACGTGGAGGGCCGACGCGCGGTCAGCGTTCGAATCGGAACTCCGTCGCCGTGGTTCACGTACGAAACCTACCCGGAGCCGAACGTGCCGTTTCGTCAGCACATCAACCTGCTCGCATCGTCGTTGTTGGTCGCCGCGATCGGGCTCTTGGCGTACTACGTTCACTGGCGAATTGAGAAGACCAAGGCCGAATCGAAGCTCGGTTTCTTGAGTTCGCCGAAGGCCATGCTGATCGTCTGGGCGACGTTGGCAGTCGCCGCGATCGTCATGCAATTGAGTATCGCGTCGAGCGAGGGCCGCCCAAAGTCAGTAACACCGGGCCCCACTCCGCCGAAAACCGGCGAAGTCTGGTTCGGCAACAAAGGCGACGAGCACGTCATGTTCTGGGGCCCGAACAGTCCCAGGGTGCGTAGTGGGCTATTTTGCTCACCGAAGCCCGACGCGCAAGCGAGGAACTACCGGAAACGAGGAACTACCGGAAACCGCCTCGCTTGCGCGTCGGGCTACGGTGCGCGATGATTCAAAATAGCTCACTACCCCACGGTGAGCGACCGACTCGCGAGCCACCTCGGCCTCGATCCGTCGCAGCGCGAGGCGATGAACCGGGCGTTTCAGATGTTCTTCCGCGAATTCAAAGCTCTCGAAGAGCAGAACACCCTACACGAGACCGACGCGAATGGTCACCAGATCACGACGATCGCCCCGTATCGGCAGCAACTCCCACCATTGGCGGAGCGATTCTGGTCCGAGTTGGACTCCGCTCTGAACGGCCGGCAACTGACGCTCGGCCGCAACGTGGTGTGGCTGAGTGGGGGCATGTTCGAGTCAGGGGAATACAGTTACCGAGTCGAGATTTGGCGCGTGGGTCAAGTCAATCCGTGGTACCACTGGAAGGAGAGTTATCCCGGAATCTCGACCGCACCTTCGCCGGATGACCAGCCTTCGGCCGCCCCAGAGCTTCCTGAGAAGCTCCGCCGTTTTTGGAAGGAGCCGGAAACGGACGACGCTACGAGCCTTCAAGGCACTTGGGTGGCCGTCGCCGGGGAACGCAACGGCGGCGAACCACTGACAGCGAACGAGGCCGGAGGAGTGAAGGTGATCTTCGACCGCGATCAATTTCGGGTTGCAATGCAGGAACGCAACTACGAAGGCGCGTTCAAGCTCGACGTGTCGCAGCGGCCGAAGCGCATCGCCGTCACTCGCACCGAAGGCCCCAATCGGTTCGGCATCATGGACGGCATCTACGAACTCGACGGCGATCGCTTGCGTGTGTGCATGGGCGAGCCGGATGAGCGGGCGACGGAGTTCAAGACCAAAGCGGGATCGCGGCTGATCGCCCTGGACCTCGTGCGGCTGACGGCCGTCGGCCCCATCGCGTTCGAGGCCGTGACCGGCCAGTTGGTGCAAACGGGCACGTTGGTCATCGATCGGCTCGGCAAGTTCGACTTGACCTACTCGCGTCCGTTCGCCGGCACGCCGACGTTCATCTTCCCTCGCGAGCAGTTCACCGGCCCCGGCCGTTTCGCCGTGCAGCAGTCCACGGCCACTGGCTTCGCGATCGAAGTCAGCGATGCGGCATTCACGCCAGAGCAACCCGTGCGTCTCGGATGGCTGGCCATCGGCACATCGGCTAAAACGCCCCAGTAGGGCCCGAGCAGGACCGCTCACCGTAGCCCGACGCGCAAGCGAGGAATAGTTGGCGATTCAAGCGAGGAATAGTTGGCGATTATGCCTCGCTGGCGCGTCGGGCTACGGTGCGAACGTGAGAATTGCTCACTACCAATATCCGCGGCCGACAGGCGTTGAGCCAATCGCGAGCTTACAATACGGGCATGTCCTCTCGTGCCAAAAACAGCAACCCTGACCTCGGTCACGCGCAGCGATTCGCCACGACTCGATGGAGCATCGTGCTCGCGGCTGGCCGGGCTGCTTCGCCGGATTCGCGTCGGGCGCTCGAATCGCTCTGCGAGTCGTACTGGTTACCGGCCTATGCCTACGTGCGTCGAGTGGTCGCGCGAGTCGAAGACGCACAGGATCTTACGCAGGGGTTCTTCGCGCATTTGCTCGAAAAGGACGCCATCGCCAAGGCGGACCCGAAGCGCGGGCGGTTCCGCGCCTTCCTGCTGACCGCGTTGAAGAACTTCCTCGCCAACGAACGGCACAAGGCCCGCGCGGAGAAACGCGGCGGCGGCCGAGCGGTGTTGTCGCTGGATTTTGATTCGGGCGAATCACGCTATCAGATCGAACCGTCGCATGAATTGACGCCGGAGAAACTCTACGAGCGGCGCTGGGTGCTCACGCTGCTCGATCGAGTGCTGGACCACTTGAGAATCGAACTGGCGGAAGCGGGCAAGGAGCGGCACTTCGAGAAGTTCAAAGCGGCATTGACCGGCGAAATGGGCAGCACGGACTACGAGCAAGCGGCGGAAGCACTCGGTATGACCGCGGCGGCAGCGAAGCAGGCGGGGTATCGAATGCGGAAGCGGTATCGCGAACTGTTCCGCCAGGAGGTTGCGCGCACGGTCGCCGACGACTCGGAGGTGGACGACGAGATCGGCCGGCTGCTGGAGACATTGAACGGATGAACGCAACCGTAGCCCGACGCGCAAGCGAGGGTGCCTAACGCTTGACTCAAATCGTAGCCCGACGGGCTAGCGAGGGATCGGAGCGCGGAAGGTCGATCGGGAAAGGATCGGATCCTCGCTTGCGCGTCGGGCTACGGTCGAACGAGCTGCGGACGCCTTGTGGACCGTAGCCCGACGCGCAAGCGAGGGTGCCTAACGCTTGACTCAAATCGTAGCCCGACGGGCTAGCGAGGGATCGGAGCGCGCAAGGTCGGGAAAGGATCGGATCCTCGCTTGCGCGTCGGGCTACGGTCGAACGAGCTGCGGACGCCTTGTGGACCGTAGCCCGACGCGCAAGCGAGGGGGATTAACGCGGCAGCGAGGGTCTTAAACCCAGTGTCGAGCGGTGGCGGTGGGAGAATAAGCCCCTCGCTGGCGCGTCGGGCTACGGTGAAGGAGGATGAGACATGGCCGCGTTTGATGTTGTCAGGAATCGACCTCATGAGCCTCCGATGCCAGATCCGCTCGGCTATTTTCTCACGTGGACAACATATGGAACTTGGTTGCCCGGCGATGAGCGGGGATGGGTCGAGAGTGGCAAGGGGTTTCAACCGTCCGACCCGGTTCGCAAACTCGAGGCCGAAGCCCGGATGACCGAAGACGCATGCAGGCTCGATGGCGAACAACGACTTCTTGTAGCAACGACGATCGCCGATCACTGTCGGATTCGCGGTTGGGAGTTGCACGCGGTGAACTGTCGAAGCAACCATGTTCACGTAGTCGTAAGCGCGAACCGCGCCCCGGACGACGTGCGAGACCAATTCAAAGCGTGGTGTACGCGGCGATTGAAAGAGCAGGAGCGCGCACGCCGGTCGGCATCCAGCCGTGCTGAAGCGACGTGTCCGGTTCGCACCAAGTGGTGGACGGACGGAGGTAGTCGACGTCGATTGTGGACCGAGGAAAGTCTCGAAGCGGCGATTCGATACGTTCGAGACGGGCAATAGTCCACCGTAGCCCGACGCGCCAGCAAGGGTCGTTGCCGAATGAACCAAACCGTAGCCCGACGCGCCAGCAAGGGTCGTTGCCGAATGAACCAAACCGTAGCCCGACGCGCCAGCAAGGGTCGTTGCCGAATGAACCAAACCGTAGCCCGACGCACCAGCGCGCCAGCGAGGGTGAGTCATTACCTTGCTCGTTTGTCGCTCCCTCGCTGGCGCGTCGGGCTACGGTGAGCCAATGGGAAGTTATTTTCGGACCAATTCCTTACCGAGCGGCGTTGGGTGTACAACCCGCCCGGCAGCCGGACCCCACGTCGTTGGTGTTGCGAGCGAGACCGTAGAACCGAACCGCGTGCCCGCCCAGCACCAGACATGAAACGCCAACCGCTTCCAACTCCCAGACCACTTCGGCAACGCGCGTGTCCGGTATCACAGCAGGCAATCCTCCCGCGGGCGGCTGCCGTGGGAACGGTACAGAACGAACAACGGGTGGCGTCCCAGCGCCTCGTCAGAAAGTGGGCTGGCGAGCAGGGCCAGCACCTGCCCGTGGGCGGAATCGAGGTACAACTCTTCCGCCTCGTGGACCGTCCTTGCCCGGCCGGTGATCAGCAATCGCTCCACCGGGTCGGTGATGACGGCCAGCAGGTCATCGGCGGCCTGCACGGGATTCTCGCAAGATTCGATCATGCAGGCATTGTATCACGGCCGGTCCCGAAATAGGGGGTCGCCCGAAATAAGGGGGTCGGGAGTCTTTTTCTCGGAGGTCGGCGATCACGTTGGTTGGCAGTTCCAAGAGCGTGGCAGCCACCGTGCATGGAATTGAAACCGGCCACGCGCGCCGTGCTGCGCCATGCCCATCTCATGCGTGCGCTTTACCCCTTCGCCCGCGTCTGTCACGCGAGGCTACATCGAGAATCCCGCCGAAGCGGCGTGTCCAATCAGGAGATCGTGCGTATCAACTTTCCCTCGGCTAAAGAGAGACTACGGCAGCTCGAAGCCGAGTATGCGGCCGCGCCCGACGAGCCGAATCCGACAGACGCAGCCCCGACAGACGCAGCCCCGGCCGACGACGCGCCGCCCGAAGACCCGCACCCGACCGAAGCCCAAGAAACCGTTGCCGACGAATGTGCTTCGGACGCTACTCCTCCCCCGCGCCGCCGCCGTCCACGCGCCCGGCCGAAGAAACGCCAAGCCGAGTTCTCGTTCGGCTCTGACCAGAACTGAAAAGCGATTCTGAGGTGCGACGATTCATTGTCGCCTTGGAGGGCTAACCGCCCACCGCGGCCGACGTGGCCGTCCACTTGGCGATCGCTTTTTCGAGTTCGGCGAGCGAGGTGGTGGCTTGTTCGATGGCGGCCTTGTCGGCGGCGAGTTTGTCGGCGGCGGCCTTGGCGGCGGTCGACAGCGCTTCGACCTGCTTGGCGGCGGCCGCGGCGTCGGCGGCGGCCTTGTCAGCGGCGGCCTTGGCGACGTTGTATTGATCGGTCGCGGTCTTGGCGGCTGCGGTCTGATCGGTCACGGCCTTCTGCGCTGCGGTGAGGTCGGCAGCGGCTTTGTCCGATGCCGTCTTGATCTGCGCGGCGGCGGCGGCGAGTTCCTTGTTGTCGGCGATCTTGTCGGCTGCCTCCTTCGATTTGACAGCGGCCTCGGCGACGATCTTGGCCTGCGCGTCCTTTTGCGTGGCGACAGCCTGCGCGGCCGTCACCGCAGCGGCGGCTTTGTCGGCAGCCTCTTTTGCCTTGCTCGCGGCGTCGGTCGCGGTCTTTGCACCAGTCGCCATGTCGGCCGCGACCTTCTGGGCGGCGGTAAGATCGGCGGCCGCCTTGTCGGCCGCGGCTTGTGTGGCGGCGATCGACTGGGCGATCGCGTCGCGCTCGGTCTTGCGCGAGCCCGCCGACTGTTTCGCGCGTTCGAGGCGTTCGGTGATCTGGACCTTGAGCCGTTCGACGTTCGCCTTGGCAGCGGCGAGGGCCTGGTTCGCCTGATCGGCGGGAACCTGATCTTTGGCGGCTTTCTCGGCGGCGGCCTTGGCCACCGGATCGAGCGCCGCTACTTTTTTCGGCGCCTCATCGGCCGCAACCTTGGCGGCGTCGGCGGTCTTTTGGTCGGCAGCGTACTTGTCGGCCGCGGCCTTGGCGGCGGCCGACAGATCGGTCACGGCCTTCTGAGCGACGGCCAGCTCATTGGCCGCCTGGTCTGCGGCGGTTTGGGCCTTGGCGGCGGCATCGGCGAGGTCCTTGTTGTTGGCGTCCTTGGCGGCGGCTCCCTTCGCTTTGGCGAGCGCCTCGGCGGCAGGTTTGCTGGCGATGTCCTTGGCGGCGGCGGCGTCCTGGGCCGCCTTGAGATCGGCGGCGGCCTTGTCGGCGGCGGCCTTCGAGGCGGTTGCGACGTCGGTCGCGGCCTTGAGCGCGGCGGCGGTGTCGGTCACAGCCTTCTGCGCGGCGGCGAGGTCAGCGGCCGCCTTGTCGGACGCGGCCTTGGCGGCGGCGAAGGCGGCGGCCAGCGGATCGTAGGCGGCTTGACGCGCCGCGACTTCCTTCTTGGCGGCGTCGATGCGTTCGGCGACGGTCGGCGGGTTGACGTCGAGGTTGCCCAGATGCTTGCCGTCGGCGGCGGCCCAGACGCGAATCTGGCCGGTCCAGTCGCCCGCGATCACGCGGCTGCCGTCGTGGCTGAACGCGACGCGCAGGGCCAGATCGGGCATGGCCTCGAACGCTCGCTGCTGTGCGCCGTTCTGGTCCCAAATCTTCGACACACGGTCGCGTCCGCACGAGGCGATTCGGCCGTCGTGTGTGAACTCAACGCTCGACGCCCCGCCGCCGTGCGCCCCCCAGTTTTTCACTTGGCCGCCGTTGTTCATTTCCCAGAGCTTGATCGTGGAATCCTCGCTGCACGAGGCGAGCAGGTTGGAATCGTTGCGCCAGCTCACGTCGGTGATGGCCGCGCCGTGGCCGCGCAGGTCGAGGTACTGCCGCGCGGTGTGCGCTTCCCATACGAACATGCCGCCGCCGCGGTCGGCGGTGGCGAGCAAGACGCCATCGGGACTGAACTCAAGCGCGTAGATCCAGTCGGTGTGCTTCTTGATCTCGTGCTGCAGTTCGCCGTCGGCGGTCGAGTAGATGCGGATCAACTTGCTCGAGCCGCCCAGCGCGATCATCGTCTGGTCTGAGCTGATGTCGGCGGCGAGCACGGCGTCAAACTCGTTGCCGACCTCGATGACGCGCTGGCCGGACTTCACGTCCCAAACGACCGCCTTGCCCGAATGAGCGCCGCGGCCGCCGCCGGCAAGCAACAGAGCGCCGTTGCGACTGAACTTGAGCACGTTGACGCCACCCTCGGGGAACGGCAAGACGCCGAGCAGTTCGAGAGTTTCGGAGTGATAGAGGAAGACCTGTTTCTGGCCGGCGACGGCGACGAGCGGGGCCCACGGACTGGAGGCGATCGCGGTGACGGCCGTCGTGCGCGCCGTACGCAGCACGGGGTCAAAGTCCACGGCCTGCGGCATCGGCGGCGGACCTTCGGGCTTGCCGACCGACGCGCTGGCCAGAGCCAGATTCACCTTCGGCTTGTTCGAGAGTTTCGCCTTGCTGCCGGCGTTTTCCAAGAGGCCGCCTTCGATCCACTTCTTCACGACGTCCAGTTGGGCCTGCGGCAGCTTGTCCGACTTGGGCGGCATGGCCGGCTGCTCGGCATGCGTGATCAGTTGATAGAGCCGGCTGCCGGCCAGGTCGCCAGCGAGCACGACCTCGCCCGATCCGCCGCCCTCCATGAGTGAGGCGTAGGTGTGCAGCGCGAGGCCGCCGTTCTTCTTATCGTTGTTGTGGCAGCCGAAGCATTTCTCGCGGAAGATCGGCGCGATGTGCTCGTCGTAGTTCGCCTTATCCTGAGCGGCCGCCGGCGCGATCAGGCACGCCAGCGTGGCAATTGTGAGTGACCACGAGCGGAGTCGAGTCATTGTGGGTCGCCTCGCATCTTGGATTCGAGTTTCGTGGTTCGGGTCAGGGTCTAGTGGTTGAACATGAACTCGCGCGAGTTCAGCAAGGCCCAGAAGATGTCTTCCAGCACGCGGGCCTTATCGGGTTCGGCCGCGATCAGTTCGTCGAGTTTCTTGCGTTCCTCTTCGACCGGCTTGCGGGCGAAGCATCGCAGGTAGAACTCATCGATCATCTCCTGCGGGGTTTTCTTTTCGGCGAGGCGGCGTTGGATCAACTGGCCGCCCTGAATCTTCTGGGTCGTCGTGTCGCCGTTCATTAGGTGCAGCGACTGCGACAGAGTCGGCTCCATTTTCACTTCGCACGAGCAGACGCTTTCGCGGGTCGCGCGGCCGAAGGTCGTGAGGAAATAGGTGCTGGCGCGGCCGTCGGCGATCTGTACGGCGCGGGCGCCGAGCGGCAGGCCCTGAAACTTGTTCTTGGTGTCGGTGACTTGGCTGATCACATCAAGCAGCACTTCGGCCCGCATGCGGCGGACCTGGGCGTGTGAGAAGTTGGTCAGGTCGCTCTCGTTGGTCGGGTTGGTCTGCGTCGCGAGCTGATAGGTGCGCGAGGTGCAGATGTCGCGGACCAGCTTCTTGAAGTCGTAGTTGTACTCGGTGAACTTCTTGCCCAGAGCTTCGAGCAGTTCCGGATTCACCGACGGGTTGCTGACACGCACGTCATCGACCGGTTCAATGATGCCGACGCCGAAGAAGTGGGCCCAAACGATGTTGGCCAGGTTAGTGGCGAAGTAGGGATTCTCGGGCGAGGCGAGCCACTTGGATAGCACGGCGCGGCGGTCCTTGCCGGCGACGTCGGGGACCGCGCCGCCCAGAAACTTCGGCGGCATGACGCGGCCGCCGACCGGATGATTCACTTCGCCGCCACCCGCATTGAAGATGATCGTCTCGCGTGGATCCTCACCGCCCTTGCGTCCGATCTGTGAAAAGAACGCGACGAACGAATAGTAGTCGTCCATCGTCCATCGGTCGAACGGGTGGTTATGGCACTGGGCGCACTGCATGCGCATACCCATGAACACCTGAGCGACGTTCTCGGCCACCTTCAGTCGGTCGGTTTCGAGCTGGTAGAAGTTCGTCGCCGCACTGGAGAACGTGCCGCCGCTCGCCGCCAAGAGCTGCTGGATCATCTGGTCGATCGGTACGTTGTTGGCGACGCGCTCCTGCAGCCAGTTGTAGTAGAGCAGCATGGCCTTGTAGCTGACTTGCTGCGTGGTGCGGATTTGCAACAGCTCGGCCCACTTCATCACCCACATCTCGACGAACTCTTTGCGACCGAGCAACTCGTCGACCAGTTTGTCGCGCTTCTTGGGGTCCTGGTCGGCGATGAACCGCGCGTACTCTTCGGGCGTGGGCAATGCGCCGACGATGTCGATGTAGGCCCGGCGCAGGAACACCTCGTCGCTGCATAGCTCGGACGGGGCAATGCGAAGCTTCTTGAGCTTGGCGTTGATCAGCGTGTCGACGTAGTTGTTCTCGGGCGGGTTGGGCCAAGCGAACTGCAGACCCTTGGGCAACACGATGAATTGCGAACCGACAGTGAACGTCTCGAAGCGAGCCATAATGAACGCCTCGCCCCGCTCGGCCGCCGTGACCACGCCCTCTTGGCTGATCGGGGCCGCCGTGTCGTTGTTGGTCATGAAGTAGGCGAGCGACGTGACGTCGCGATCGGAGCCGTCGGAGTACTTGGCCCGCACGACGATCTGCTGCTTGGAGTCCTTGCCGTCGAGCACGGCGTTCTTCGGGTAGATTTCCACGGCGACTGGCTTGGCGATGTCGGCGGCGTCGGCCGGCGCGCCGGCCTCGAGCCATCGGACCACCGTCTGATACAGTTCGCCGTTTTCGTCGAACCGCTTGCCGCCGGAATGCGGCACTCGGCCAGCCGCCTTTTCGAGCGTGAGGCTGTCGTGGACGATCGCCAGGTTGATGCGGCGGCCGTTGATCTCGCGGGTCAGTCGATAGTAATCGCCGTCGGGATCGAAGCCGAACAGCGACAGGCGGAAGCCGTCCTTGCCGCGAGCGGCGCCGTGGCAACTACCGGTGTTACAGCCGGACTTCATGAAAACCGGCATCACATCGAGCTTGAAGCTGATCGGCCGATCGGTTGTCGCGCTCTTGACGTGGACGGGAATCGCGACGGTCTGTCCGCCGAACTCAACCTTCATTTCGGTGTCGCCGTCGGCCACAGGGTAGAGCACGTTCTTGTCGAGCTTGACGAGCGCCGGATTGGCGAGCGTCATTTTGGCCTCGGCGGTCACGTCGCGCGTGATGCCGTCGGAAAACGCGGCCTGGACGATGAACGATTGGCGGTCGCGCGTCGTGGCCAGGTTGACGTCGGGCGGATAGACGTTCAGTGCCGTCAGCGTCGGAGCCTGGGCCGAGGCTGTGCCCGCGAGGAACGAGCAGGTGAGAACGGCCGGTAGGCACCGCAGGTTTCTGATGAGCGTTCGCATAGTCTTATGTTCCAATTCTCAAACCTCAAACAAACTCCAGTCCCCAACTCTTAACGCGGGCAGCGCCCGCAACCCGACGTGGCGGACGCTGCCAGCGTCCGGCGCCGACGCTGGTTACTTCCCTGCTGCTTTGGCTCGTTCCTGCTGTTCGAGTCGAAGCTGCTCCAGCCGGGTCAGGCGTTTTTCCGGCGGCTTGGCCGGCATCGGAGGCGGTGCGGCCTGGGCGACAGGCATCGGCGGTGGCGGCGGGGCGTTTGGTTTCGGGGGCAGCGGCTGGTCGATGCGCAGCTCCGTGCCACCAACGTTGTGAACGACCGGCTCGCCGTTCTGCGTGATCACAAGCTGGCAGAAGATGTTCTTGTGGATACCCGCCGGGCTGTCGGTCGCGGTGGTGACCTTGAACACAAGTTCCGCCTGGTCCCTGGCGAGGTCCATCTCGGGCGCGGCGACCTTGTGCGGCAGGCCCAACACGCGGACCTTGGCCGGACCGTCGAACGGAGTCGCGTGCTGAACCTTGCAGACCAGGTCGGTCTCTTTGCCCTGTTCGGTGGCGGCCCGCTCCATGTTAAATGCGACGTAGGGCGCGGCAACCTTGAGCGTGGCCAATTGCGTCGAGACCCAGACCGGGCCTTTCACGTCGGATGTGCCGATCACGACGACTTTCCAGTCGCGTATCTGAGCGCCACCGTTCGCATTGACCGGATACAGCGCTTCATTCTGGCCTTCGGGAATTGCGACGGACGAGGCCGCCCCGACGCCGGGCGGCAGGAACGGCATCTGCAGAGTGATCGGGGCCTTGAAACCTTCCTTGCGTTCGGCGACGACCTTGAGGTTCATCGAACCGTTCTGAACGAGCGGCACTTTCGGCTCAACCAGGCTGATCTTGAACGGCACCTCTTCAGTCACCGCCACGGGCAACTTGGTTGTGGTGTGGCCCCACATGACGGCCTGGTTTGGTCCGATGATCAAATCGGCGAAGATGCTGGTGCCGCCGCGGATGTTGGCGTTCGGATCGACGTGTCGGCCGGGGAAGTCGATGAGCTTGCCGCCGATCGGCGCGTCGGCCGCGGCCTCGAATAGAACGGGAATCGTACTCAGGTTCGCGGGCATCGCCTCGGCCGCCATTGTGATGCCGGCGGGCAGGTCCTTGGCCTCGAGCACGAGGTCGCCGCCCCAGTCGCGACGGGTCGCTGAGACCAACGTGGCGTACCGGTTGCCTCGCGGGACGGGAATGTTCTGCCGCTCCTGCGAGTAGCGGGCGACGCGCGGGATGCTGACCTCGACGCCGGGCTTCACGGGCGACACTTCGATGCGATAGGCGTAGTTCGGGCCGCCCTTGCCGAGGTGGTCGGTCACGCTGATCGCGTACTCTTTGTCTTCGGGCGCGGTGAAGCGAATGTAGCTGTCGGGTCCGGCGCCGTCGTCGTTGCCCGCGATCGCGCCGCCGCCGAAATGGTAGACGTACATGACCGAGTCGAGCGGCGATCGGATGCGCCGCGCGAAGCAGTGAATATCGAAGACCTGCCCCTTGGCCGCCTTGAACCGGAAGAAGTCGACGTCGCCCGCCTGGGCAATTACGCCGTTGAACGCGATGGGCGCCGGGCCGACGGTGCTGGTCGGCTGGTCGTTGTTCGGTTCGGCCTCGATCACGTTGCCGAAGTCGCAGAGGCGGAACGGATTGCCCGACGGCGCGATGCCTGTTTCGTCCTGGGCATGGATTGCGTACAGTTCCTGAGGCTCGGCGGGCAGCTTGATCTTGCGGGTAAACTCGCCGGTCACGTCGCCCAGGAACTTCACGTCGACCTCTTCGCCGAACTTGCCGCCGGCCGGGAGGATCGCCGTGGGGCGCGGAAACGTGCCAACGTGCAAGCGATACGTGCACGCCCCGTTGCCGGCGTACGACGACTCGCGCACTTGAATGATGTACTTGCCGTCTTCGGGAGCGACGACCGACGCGACGGCGTCTTGCCAGACGAGCGCCGAGTCGTCGCACGCGGCGAGTTCAAACCGTTTGGCGTCCATGATCGCCACGTACGGATCGAAGAGCGTCGTGCCCAGCCGCATGCCCTCGACCTCGGCCGAGATGCGCTGGCCTTTCTTGGCGTCGACGACGTAGTAGTCCACGTCCTCGTTGTCGGCCACGCCGGTAACCGTGACGCCGAGGTTGATCGGCTGCGGCGCGGCAAAGTCGCTGTTCGGTTCCTTCTCATCGACGTTCGGCAGCGCCCCGACCCAGAAGGTGCGCGTTTCCGAGATTCCCGAGGCGGTGCGCACCCGAGCGCCGTGCTCGCCGAGCCGACAGTCGGCGGCCACGTTCACTGTCACCTTCACCTGGCCGTCGTTGACGACCTCGAGCTTGGCGACCGCAAGACCGGGCGAGTAGAAGAAAATCTCCTGGGCATCGGCGAGCCTGCCGCCGTTGAAGAAGATCACGGCCTCAGTCCCACGCTGAACGCCGCGTGGTGTGACACTGCCGAGACTGGGCGACGACGCCCACACGACCGGCGCCGACATCGCGAGGGAGCATAACGCAAGGGACAAGACAAGGGCGAGCGGACGAGTGCGGGTTGTCATGGTTGGCTCACAGGGAGTGGGAAGTTCTCCTTTCCACGATGGGCAGGGCGGAAGCCCGGCCCACGGCGGCCGAAAACGATTCAACCGCAAGGGTAGCAGAGCATGAACGACTCCGCGACACTCGGCGTCCCCTGCGGTTGCGTGCGATTGCACTAAATGGCTTTGCGTGATCCTGGGAGTCCGCAGGGACAGTAGCCCGACGCGCCAGGAGGGACCGGCCTGATTTCTGGTGATTTCGCCATGTGCTCCCCTCGCTGGCGCGTCGGGCTACTGTCCCAGAATCGTGCAAGGCTATTTAGGCAATCAGCGCTTTGCGGACCTTGCCGCCGTCGCAAATCTCGATCGGCCGGTTGCCGGGCGCCATCAGTTCTTTATCGGCAACGATGCCAAGTTGGTGGTACACCGTCGTGGCCAGGTCCTCGACCGTCAGACCGTCTTCTTCCGGCTCCGAGGCGGTCGCGTCGGACTTGCCATAGATGAATCCCTTCTTGATGCCGCCGCCTGCGAGCACGACGCTGAACACCTTGGGCCAGTGGTCGCGGCCGGCCGTACCATTAATCTTAGGCGTGCGGCCGAACTCGGAGTTGACCATCACAAGCGTCGAGTCCAACAGGCCTCGGCGGTCAAGGTCGCGAATCAGCGCGGCGAACGCCTGATCGAACGCAGGCATCTGACTGTTGATGCCGCCGCGAATCTGATCGTGCATGTCCCAGCCGCCGTAGGTGAGCGTGACAAACCGCACGCCCGCCTCGACCAAACGCCGGGCCATGAGCATGCGCTGGCCGGCCGTGTTGCGGCCATACTCGTCGCGCAGCGGGGCCGGTTCGGCGCCGATGTTGAACGCCTCGCGAGCCGCTTGCGAGCTGATCAGGCTGTAGGCACGCGTGTAGAACGTGTCCATCGCGTCGATGTTGTCGGACTTCTCCTTAGACCGGAAGTATGCGTTGACCGCGTCGAGCGCCGTGCGCCGCGTGGCGAACCGCTTCTCATCGACGCCGCCGGGCAGGTTCAGGTCCTGCACGCGGAAGTTGCCGTCCGCCGGATCGCTTCCGAGCGCGAACGGGGCGAACGACGAGCTGAGGTAGCCCGTGCCCGCGAACTCGTTGGGTACGCTGGGGATGCAAACATACGGGGGCAGGTTGTTGCGCGGGCCGAACTCGTGCGACACGACGCAGCCCATGCTCGGAAACTGCAGCGCGGGGCTCGGCCGATAGCCCGTGAACATGTTGTGTGTGCCGCGTTCGTGAGCAGCCTCGCCGTGCGTCATCGAGTTGCAGATCGCGATCTTGTCAGAAATCTGAGCGGTCTGTTTGAGTGTCTCGTTGATGAACGCACCAGGAATCTTGGTCTGGATCGAACCCATCTCGCCGCGGTATTCGATCGGCGCGTACGGCTTGGGGTCGAACGATTCCTGATGAGCCAGTCCGCCGGGCAGGAAGATGTGGATGACCGACTTGGCCGGCCCCTCTTTGCTCTCGTAGAACTTCTGGTCGGCCTGCGCCGACTGCATCCGGAAGAACGAATCGAGCGTCAGGCCAAACCCGGCCGCGCCGACCTGCATGAACCACCGACGGGTCGGACGCCGAAAGTGAGCCGGATCATCTTGCCACGTCCCCTTGGTCGCAGACTGATTCATCGTCTTCTCCTTGCGAGGAAATTGGGCAGGCTCGCTCAACGGGTATGCGCTAGCAGGTCAAGCAAAACACAGTTGTCGCTAAGTGGCGGGAAACACAACGCAGCAGGCCCAACGTCACGGGCCGCGTCTTGGCGGGGCCTCCTCGGGCGTCATGTTCCGCAAGCAAACTACGCGAACCGGACGGCAATGTCAAGAGTTCGTTTATGCGACCAATGACCGGGGTGTGCGTGGCACTTTGCGCAGCCGCTTCGTTTAACGCCGAGCCGAAGGCGACGGCACTCATCTGCCTAGACTGTGAAGGTGAATGAACCAACGACTCGAGCTGAGAGCAGGAGCAACTCGTGGCTCCACCCCACTCTCAGCTCGGCGTGTCCGCTTGTCCCCGGACTTGGGTGGGCCTTCATACTGCGAGCTAGCGTAGGGCGACCGGGGCGGTGAGTTCGATCGTCAGCGGATTAGACACGGCGGTGTCGCCGCGAACGATCATTATCTCGGCCTCAGTCGGACTGGCCAGGGCGAGCGAGGGCAGCTTGATGCGGACCCCAAGGTCGTACCAACCGGTGATTTCGGCCTGCATTTCGAGCGAGCCGACTTGAACAAACACCTGACCCGGCTCAGGTCCGAACCCCTCACCGGCCAGGTTGATCTCGCCGCCCACCGGCACGACCGATGCATCGGCCGAGAAGATCGTCGGGTCCACGGGCAGGATATCGCCACGTGCGATGACCGCGCCGTTGTTGGCCTCGAACGCCTCGGGCAGTTCGCGATGGCTGTCGACCAGCACGTGCAGTTGCGAGAACGGCGTGGGTCGGCCGTCGGCGTCGATGCCCATGCGGCTGGCCTCGAACGGCAGGCGAATGTCCACGGCCTGCGTCTCGGCGGGTTCCATACGCATCACCCGCACGCCCGCCTGGGGCAGCCCGGCGACTGCATCGCGCGAGTTGGCCGCCATCAACATCACGTTGAACGGCGCGGCGATCGTCGCCGGGCTGTTGTTTCGCACCCACACGCGGAACCGCGGGCCAAGCTGCTCGTCGGGGTGACCCGGATCGACAAACCGTACGGCCAGCAGTTGCAGATCGAGTCGCGCGTCGATCACCAGCGGTTCGACATCGATCCACGTACCGCAGGACGCCACGGGCAGACTTACCCACACCGGATAATCCCAGCACACCCACGCCGCGCACGGGTCGTATACCCACGGTCTGCAAGACCACGGTCGCGGATCGAACCACGGATCGCAATGGAAGCCCCAGCTCCAACTCACCCAATCGCTCCAGCCGGGATACAGGCAGTGGCTGGGGAAGTAGCCCGGTCCGCAGTAAGTGATCGGAGCACAGCCGACGCCGAAGTTCACGCTCAACAGTCCGCTCAGATGATGGTCCTTCCAGCCGCCGTGGTGGCCGATCTTCTTGTGCAGGCCGAGCTTCAGCGCCAGGTCGCCCTTGCCGGACTTGATCAAGTCAAACTGCTTGTCCAGATGGAGCTTCTTGCCGAGGTCGCCCTGGGCGAGCTTGTCGAACTTCGCCGAGTTCAGCTTTACGCTCGGATCGACCTTGGCACTCTTGCCCGACGCCTTGCCGAGGCCCTTTGCGAGCCCCTTGCCATCGAGTCCTCTCGGTGGTTCGGGTTGCGGATTCAGTCCCTTCACGTCGGCAACGTTCGCCCGTTTCGTCTTGTCCTTGGATTCCAGCTCCGCTGGGAGTTGTAGTTTTTCGTGTCCCGACTTCGGATTCCGCGCGACGTCGATTTGTTTGCCGGATGAGCCAGCCTGCGGATCAAGCCGTTTGACATCGCCCGGTTTGATGTTCTTTATGGTCGGCTCCGAGGTCGAGCGACGTGCCTTTCCCGACGACTCGGTCTGTAGGTTCGACCCGGCGTTGACGCTTGGTTGGGTCGCCTTGCTCTTGGACTGGTTCGCCAGGATGTCGTTCGGCTTGTCGAGCTTGCCGGTCCGTTGTGATGTTCGTTCGCTGCCGCTGTTGCCGCCAAACTTCAGGCTGGCCTTCGGTTCTTGAGTTCGTGTGGTCTTGTCTTGTCGCGATTCGTCGCGCGACTTCTTGCCATCGGCTTGGACAATCGTAGGCGCCCATGCCAGCAAACTCGCCAGCACCACGCTTCGCCAAACGGGACGCCGTCCGAGATTCTCAATGACCGCCTTCATCGGTTGTTCCTCCGGTGTCGCTGGCCGCGCGGTGGCAAGTCGCTAGGTTGGTGCCAACGCGGCGTATTCATCCGACGTCGTGCCCAATCGCGACATAACTGGAAGCCGCCTTGCCCGTTCGGCTGAACCGTCCGTCGCGAGCCAATGAACCAAGCTCCTGGAGACTTTGCGGTCGGACTGATTGGGAGAGGTCAATCTGACAATTCGGCATGGTTCAAAAAGGTGTCAGGCACCGTTGTGCGAAGCACCCTTCGGGCCGTTCCGGCAACGGTGCCTGACACCTTTTTGAACCATGCCGACAATTCTGACTGGTCGAACACCGCTGCGACGCCCGCCGTGACCTGTGCGGTCCAGGGAATCTGCTACTACCATTACGCAAGACAGCGAGCCGGTGTCGCGGGACTTGACATGTGGTCCTTACAGGCCATAGCATCTTGCAGAACTAAGGCGTGTCCTGAGGGGCTACAGGCTGTCTTGCATGAGAGCTACTCTCATCCCCCTGAACGGCGGCGATCCGATTGAGATCGTTCGCGACATCACCGTGATCGGTCGCAAAGAGTTCTGCGACGTTCAGATCAACGATCCGAGCATCTCCAAGGTCCATCTCGTCGTCGTGCGCATGGACGGCACCTTGTTCTTTCGCGACATGGGCAGCACGAACGGCACCAAGGTCAACGGCCAGCGGGTCATTCGCGGCGCACTGTTGCCGAACGACCAGTTGACCATCGCCGCGTGCAAGTACCAGCTTCAGCTTCAATCCGACGAAATCCGGCCCCGCGAACCAGACGTTGCGGCTGTGGCACCTGACCCGCCGATTAACGGCTCCGAGCCAGACATACGGGTATTCAAGGCTGCGGAACTTGCCGAACAGGCCGTCGCGCCTGCCAGCCTGCGTGAAACCCCCGATCCCGACCAGTCGCTCGATACCGATCGTGAGTCGGGTGATGTCGCCCCACCCGCGGTGGTCCTCGAAGCGGCGGGCCCGTCGATCGCTCAGAAACGGTTTGACAGCGTCCCAGCTCCACAGTTTGTCGACTAGCCCGCTGATGACCGCCGAGCAGTTCACGCCGTCCGTCACCTCGACCGAGGTTTCGATCCGCGCCGTGGTGTTCGACCTGGACGGCCTGATGGTCGATTCCGAGAGCCTGTTCTTTCGGACGGCCGTGCAGTTGCTGGGCCGGCGCGGCAAGCAGTTCACACACGACCTGATGTGTCGCATGTTGGGCCTGCGCGGCCCTGAGGGTATTGAGGTGATGAAGCGTGAGCACGCGCTCGACGAGTCGTCCGAATCGCTCGCCGCCGAGGCCCGCGAGATCTTCTACGAACTGATGCCGACCGAACTGCGCACCATGCCCGGCCTGGCAACGCTGCTCGATTGTGTCGAGCAAGCGGACCTGCCTAAGGCCGTGGCGACCTCATCGACCCGCGCCTACACCGAGCGAGTCCTGGATCAGTTTGCGCTGCGGCCGCGGTTCGAGTTTCTGCTCACCGCCGCCGACGTGACGCACGGCAAGCCCGACCCAGAGATCTATCGCCTGGCTGCATCGCGCCATCGCGTCGCGCCAGCCGAGGTGTTGGTGTTGGAGGACAGCCCCGTCGGACTGGCCGCCGCCAAGGCCGCAGGCGCGTTTTGCGTGGTCATACCCAGCGCCTACACGCCGCACGCCGACTGGTCCGCCGCCGATGTCATCGCCGATCGGCTCGACGCGGCGGACCTGTTGCGACTCATTGCCCCGGCGAATCGGTAGATCGCAGCGCGCTAGACCTCCGGGTGCACCCAAGGCTCGCGATACGGCCGCCGCAACAAGCGGTTGGCCTCGGCGTCGTCTGCAACCTGATGTCGGGCGGCGTCCCACGTGAGTGTGCGGCCGAGCTTCATCGACAGGTTGGCCAGAATGCAACTGGCCGTCGAGATGTGACCCTGCTCGATGTCGGCGACTGGTCGGCCGCGCGACTCGATCGCCTTCAGGAAGTCGAGCATGTGATAGCGGATCGCCGGCGCCACATGCCGCTCCAAGTCCTTTTCGTTCTTGTCGACCGGATACTGGTCCAACTCGTACGTCACGTCGCGGTGGACCGGTTTCGAGTCGCCGAACGGCGTGAAGTCGTAGCTCATGACGCTGCACTTGAGCGTCCCCTTGTCGCCGTAGAAGGTCGCGCCCCAGGGGTACTTCGGGTCGGGCGCGTGGCCGTAGGTGCGGTGCTGCCAAACCACGGGGAACTCGTCGAACTCAAACGTCGCGGTCTGTGTGTCGCTGATGTTCGCCTTGCTCGCCTTGTCCACCAGAATGCCGCCGGATGAGCTGACGCGGCGCGGCCAGCCGAGGTCGGCCATCCAACGAACCATGTCGAGCATGTGAATGCACATATCGCCGACGATGCCGTTGCCGTATTCCATGAACGCTCGCCAGCGCCGTGGATGCGCGAGCGGATTGTACGGCCGCAGCGGCGCCGGGCCGGTCCACATCTGCCAGTCGAGATGATCGGGTGGTTCGGCGTCGGGCGGATTCTCGCGCGCTCGCATGTGGTAATAGCAGTAGACCTCAACCAGCCCGATCTTGCCGAGCCTTCCATCGCGCAGGATCGTGTCGCGCGCCTCAGCGAGGTGCGGCGTGCTGCGACGCTGGGTGCCGACCTGCACGACCCGACCGTGCTTGCGGGCCGCGGCCAGCATCGCCTGGCCCTCGACCACATCCACGCTGATCGGCTTTTGCACATACACGTCGGCCCCCGCCTCGACCGCGGCGATCATCGGTAAGGCGTGCCAGTGATCTGGCGTGGCGACCAGCACGATGTCGAACTCATGCTCCTTGATCATGGACCGATAGTCGCCGTAGGTGCGCGGCCGTTTCTTCGACGCTTGCCGCTCGGCGACGATGTCGGCCGCCTCGGCAAGCAGGTTCCGATCGACGTCGCACAGGGCCACGACCTCGACCGGCGCGACCTGAATGAGTCGCAGCAAATCGCACTTGCCGTACCAGCCGGTCCCGATCAGGCCGACGCGCCGAGTCTTCTGATCTGCCGCGCCTGCATGTACTCCAAACCCGAACGAGGTGAGCGCCGCCAATCCACCCGCGCCAGCGCCCAGACAAAACGCACGACGATTCATGGTTGGTCCTCCCTTGTTGGCGGCCATCGTACTGCGAATGGGTCTTGTTCTCAAACGCCCGCCGGGTTACATCTCTCTGCGAATCCACGGCTGCTGCCCAAGGGCGCGGCCGGCGACCGGGACTGAACGCGACCGCAAGGAGTTGCCCATGGCGCATTTCGACTCATCGCACGCGCCGATTCCGGAAACCGAATCGGCCGACGTAGCCGCCCGCAACGCCCGCTACGGCCTTGTGCTGTTCTTCCTCTACCTTGCCGTCTACACCGGTTTTGTGCTGCTCAATGCGTTCGGCGCCGAATGGATGCAGCTCGAGCTTGCCGGCGTCAGCGTCGCCGTGCTCTACGGCCTCGCGTTGATCGTCGCCGCGTTTGTGTTGTCGCTGGTGTATGGCTGGCTTTGCCGGAACCGCTAGAGACCGAGGAGTCGACTGCGTGATCTACGAACCGTCCGCGGTGGCCGTCGTCGTGTTCGCCGTCTTCGTGGCGATCACGTTGGGGCTGAGCTTCTACTTCGGCGCGAAGGCGCGGTCGGCCCAAGGCTACTTCGCCGCGGGCGGCGGCATCCCGTGGTTCGTGAACGGCGTCGCGTTTGCCGGCGATTACCTGTCGGCGGCGTCGTTTCTCGGCATCTGCGGCATGATCGCCTTCTACGGCTACGACGGGTTTCTCTACTCGATCGGGTACCTCGCCGGCTGGGTCGTCGCGCTGTTCGTCGTCGCTGAGCCCCTCAAGCGCATGGGTCGGTTCACGTTCGCCGATGCACTCGACGGCCGGTTCAACTCGCGCGGCATCAAGCTCGCCGCCGCGATCAGTACGCTGGTGATCAGCGTTTTCTATCTGATCCCGCAGATGGTCGGGGCCGGCGCGCTGATGCGCCCGTTGCTCGGATTCTCCCATGTGGCCGGCGTCATCACGGTGGGCGTCACGGTCGTGCTGATCGTCGTCACGGCGGGAATGGTATCGACTACGTACGTGCAGTTCATCAAGGGCGGTCTGCTGGTGTTCTTCTGCGCGCTACTGACCGTCATGATTCTGAAACGCGGCCTCGCGGTCGATCCCGGTCAATCGGGCGGCCGCAACTACCTCCCGCGCCGCGCCACGCTGGTCGCGAACCTGCCGCCGCAGGGCATGACGCCGCTCGAACCGGGCAAGGCCTGGGCCGGCAAACCATACATCCGTGCTCGCGACGCCGCCGATCGAATCCACGTGTGGCGCATCGAGTCGCCGCGCGGCGATTCACGCGACGCCGCGGCGATGGCGGTCGACTGCCAGACCGTAACGCTCGACAAGACCGGTCGCCGCCTGGTGAACGGCCTGCCGCACGGACGCGGTGAAGGGCAGTCGGACTTGTTGCCCGTCGGCAACATCGACGCGCTGCCGGACAATCAGCGGCAAACCGGCGCGGTCGGGCCGTTCCAGTTTCTCGCCGTGCTTGGGCGCAGCGAGATCGTGCAGTGGTCGTCCGAGAAGATCACGGAGGACGACGGCGCCGGCACGACCGTCTACTATCCTGCCACGCACTCGGGCGCCGACCTGTTGCTGCCCGGCGCCAGCCCGACGTTCAAAGGAGTGCGCGGCGGCCGCTTCATCGACAAGCTCGACTTCCTGTCGCTGATGCTGTCGCTGTTCGCGGGCACGGCGTCCTTGCCACACATCTTGATTCGATACTACACGGTGAAAGATCAGGCGTCGGCCCGCAAGAGCACCGTCGTCGGCATCGCCAGCATTGGGGCCTTCTACATTCTGACGCTCTACCTCGGCCTCGGCGCCATGATCAGCGGCAATCTCGATGTGACGAACTCGAATATGGCGGCCCCGTTGCTCGCGCGCACGTTCGGCGAGTTGCCGTTCGCCGTGATTTCGGCCATCGCGTTCACGACCGTGCTCGGTACGGTTAGCGGCCTGATCATGGCGGCGTCCGGCGCAGTCGCGCACGACCTGATGGCCAACGTGATGCAGATCGGCCTGACCGACCATGAAAAAGTGCGGGCCGGCAAGATCGTCGCTGTGGTAGTCGGCGCGGTTGCGATGGTGCTCGGCGTGCTGTTCGAGAAGATGAACGTGACGTTCCTGGTCGGCTGGGCGTTCAACATTGCCGCGTCGGCGAACCTGCCGTCGCTGGTGATGCTCTTGTTCTGGAAACGGACGACGAAACAGGGCATCACCGCGGCGATCGTCGTCGGCATGCTCACGTCGCTGGCCTGGGTGCTCGCCAGCGCCCAGACGTTCAAGGACGTGTACGGTCTGCCGCCGGAAACCGCGCTGGTGCCGTTCAGCCAGCCTGGAATCGTGACCATCCCGCTTGGGTTCGCGGTGCTCGTCGTGGTCTCGCTGGCAACCGGGCCGACAGCGAGAGAGCAGCCGGTCGTGAAATCTGAGTGAACGTCGCACTACAATTGAGACCGACGGTTTAGTACCGCTCCACACTGAATAGGGTCTGAAATCGGCTTCGGTCGTTTAACCCGCAGCCGCAGGCGAGGCGTGGCTGGCGTTGGTTGTGCCTCGCCTGCGGCTGCGGGTTAAACGAATTCAAACCCTTTCAGTGTGGAGCGGTACTTCGGTGGAACGACGCGCATGTTGCGGATCATCGGCGGCGAACAACGCGGGCGGAAAATCGACGTTCCGGCGGGCGGCCAGGTGCGACCGCCCACCGACCGCGTGCGCCAGGCGATCTTCAACCTACTGAGGCGGCTCGTGCCCGGTCGACCGGCGTTCGATCTGTTCGCGGGGTCGGGGGCGCTCGGGCTGGAGGCGCTCAGCCGCGGCGCCGCGCACGCGACGTTGGTCGAGAACGACGCTCGAGTCGCCGCCACGCTGCGCCGCAACGTCGCCCACCTGCACTACGAACACGCTGCGACCATCGTCGTCGCCGACGTGTACCGCTGGATCGATCGGTCGGCGGCGTGGCCCGCCGGGCCGGCCGTGGTGCTGATCGCGCCGCCGTACGCGCATTTCGAGCGGCGGAGAGACGACCTCGAGCGCCTCTGGGGTCTGTTGGTGCGCGACACGCCGAACGACACAGCGATCGTCATCCAGGCGCCGCAAGACTTCGATCGTGAATCTCTGCCTGACGGCGCCGACTGGGAACTGCGTCGCTACGGGCAGACGCAGGTGGTGATCGGACAAACATGTCGGACCCGAGACGCCAATTCGCCGTCGCCGTAGTCGACCGCTTGCAGCAGGCCGGGCACCGCGCGTTGTTTGCGGGCGGCTGTGTGCGCGACCTCGTGATGGGTCGCGCGCCGGACGACTACGACATCGCCACCAGCGCTCGGCCCGACGAAGTGCAGCGACTGTTCCGCCGCACGATCGCCGTGGGCGCGAGTTTCGGCGTGGTTGTCGTCGTCGGCCGACGCGACGAAGGACAAGTCGAGGTGGCGACGTTCCGCACCGAAGGCCCGTACTCGGACGGGCGGCATCCGGACCGCGTCGAGTTCAGTACGCCCGAAGCCGATGCCGCGCGTCGCGACTTCACGATCAACGGCATGTTCTTCGACCCCGTGCGCGACGAGCTGCTCGATTTCGTCGGCGGCCGGACCGACATCCAGGGCCGTGTGCTTCGTGCGATCGGCAATCCGCGCGAGCGGTTCAACGAGGACAAACTGCGGCTGTTCCGCGCCGTCCGGTTCGCCGCGCGGTTCCAGTTCGAACTCGACCCGGCCACTGAAGCGGCCGTGCGCGAAATGGCCGGCCAGATATCGGTCGTCAGCCCCGAGCGCATCGCCCAGGAACTGCGCCGCCTGCTGGTCGATCCGAACCGCGTAGTCGGGCTGGGGCTGGCCGACCGAGTCGGCCTGTTGCCGGTGATCTTGCCGGAGGTCAGCGCGATGCACGGCGTGCCGCAGGGCAAGCCCGTGCAGCCGACGGGCGATTTGTGGGACCACACCATGCTGGTGCTGGAGAAACTCGACGACGCCTGGCGGGCGACCACGCGATCGCTCGGCCGCCCGCACGCGACGACGCCGCCGAGCTTCGCGCTCGCGCTGGGTGCGCTGCTGCACGATGTCGGCAAGCCGGCGACGATGGATCGCAATGGCGGGCGGCTGACGTTCTACCATCACGAGCACGTCGGGCGCCGCATCGCCGGGGTCGTCGCGCGCCGGCTGCGCCTGTCGAACGCCGAACGCGAACGGACCGAATGGCTCGTCGAGTTCCACCAGTACCTGAGCGACGCCAAGCAAATGCGGCTGGCCAAGCTGAAGCGCACGCTAGTTCACGAGGGCATCGCCGAGCTGCTGGCGCTGCATCGCGCCGACGCGATCGCTTCGACCGGCACGGCCGAGCATGTGGATTACTGCGAGCAACTGCTGCGAGAGTTGCCTCAGACGGAACTCAATCCGCCGCCGCTCGTCACAGGTCACGACCTCGTGCGCCTCGGGCTCGAACCCGGACCGGCGTTCAAGGACATTCTGGACCGCGTACGGGAGGCTCAACTCGACGGTGCGGCACAGTCGAAGAAGCAGGCGATCGCGCTGGTGAAGAAGTTGCTGGAAGAGAGTCCAGACGCCGGGCAGGCAGAATGAGAGTTGAAACACAGAGGCACAGAGAACACAGAGATCATGAACCAAGCACGAGTGCACGACGCACTTTGCCCAGGTGTTTCGTTTAACGCCGAACCGAAGGCGACGGCAGGCAGTTGTCCAGATAGTGCCGTCGCCTTCGGCTCGGCGCTAAACGACTTGCGCACGCCAAATCGCAAACCGCGTCGTGCGCCCACCAATCGCCTCTGTGGCCTCGGCGCCTCGTGTTGCCATGTTTTGTCCGCACCGCCCAAAGTGCCGCCCAGAGTGAAACTCGGGCGGCACGCACTCGTCGCAGCCGGTAAACTAACGCCATGAGCAAGCTGACTGATCTGCGAGAGATTCTTCGGTACGTACCCAGTTTTCGCGAGAGACTGTTCGTCATTTCCGTCGACGGCCAAATGGTCGAAGACGAGCATTTCGCGAACCTGCTGTTGGACATCGCGCTGCTGCGGAGTCTGAACATTCGCGTCGTGCTGGTGCACGGAGCGAGCTACCAACTGCGGCGGCTGGCCGACGAGCAGCACCAGGCGATCTCGAACGCCGACGGCGCCGGCGTCACCGACGAGGCGACGTTGCGGTTGGCGCTTACGGTGTCGAATCGCCTGACCCATGAGATCCTCGAAGGGCTGGCATCGGCCGATCTGCGTGCGGCTTGTACAAATGCCGTGGTGGCGCACCCGGCGGGAATCTTGCGCGGCGTAGACATGCAGTTCACCGGTCGCGTGGAACGTATCGACGCCGAGTTTCTTAGGAAGCTGCTCGACCAGAACATCGTGCCGGTCGTGCCTCCGCTCGGGTTCGATGGCGAGGGCCGGACTTTTCGCGTGAACTCGGACCAGGTTGCGGTCGCTACGGCGCTCGCGCTCGGTGCGATCAAGATTCTGTTCATCACGCCGCGCGACGGGATCGAGCGGTCGGGCAAGCTCGTGCGCCAGATCGCCATGGCCGAGGCGGAGGAAATGCTGCGAAAGCACCGGGGCGAACTGGCGCCCGAGATGATCTCGAAGCTCGAACACGCGGCCAAGGCGTGTCGCGGCGGGGTCGACCGCGTTCACATCCTGAACGGGCGCGTCGACGAGGGGCTGCTCGGCGAAGTCTTTTCGTCGGAGGGCGTCGGCACGCTGATCTACGGCAACGAGTACCAGGCGATCCGGCCGGCGATCAAGAAGGACGCTCGCGCGATTCTGGCGCTGATCACACCGGCGGTCGAGAACGAGGAGTTGCTGAAGCGCACCCGCGCGGCCATCGAGAAACAGATCGCGGATTACTTCGTCTTCGAGATCGACCGCAACCCGGTCGGTTGCGTCGCCCTGCACTCATACCCGGCCGAGCAGAAGGCCGAACTGGCCTGCCTGGCCGTCGCGGGAGTGCATGAGAACCGCGGCGTTGGCCGCAAGCTGATGGCGTTTGTCGAGAAGACCGCGCGCGAGCGCGGGGTGCGCGAGCTGTTTTGCCTGTCGACTCAGGCCGGCAACTATTTTGTCCAGAAGGGCGGGTTCCGCGAAGCGACGCCCAACGACCTGCCACCCGCCCGTCGCCAGCAGTGGGACCAGAGCCGGCGAAACTCGCGCGTGCTCGTCAAGAGTTTGGTAGCCTCGGACTCGCCCGCGCCGGCGATGGAGCCGGTCGGCGCGGGGCGCGGCACTACTTGAAGAACCCAGCCTCAATCCATAAACCCGATGGAGGAACATCCGATGACCGAACTGACTCGCCGATCGTTTACGCACCACACGCTTGGCTCGCTCCTGACCTACTCGCTGCTCGACACCCTGGCCGGTGCGGACCTGTTCGCCGATGAGGTCAAGCCCGTCACGGTGAAGTGGCTTGCCGACGTCAATCGGTTGGGAAGCGACGCGAAGGGACAGAAGCTCAAGCAGGTCGAATGGCAGAAGAAGATCGAAGAGCTGTTTGCCAAAGTCGACCTGCCCGACCTGCTGCGACTGATCGACTTCGATCGGTTGGCGGCCGGCGTTCAACTGGTGGACAAAGGGGAACGCAGCCTGAAGATCAAGTTTCCCGAGATCGAGGGGCTTCCGACGAACCTGGTGTTTGGTCGCCAGGTTTTCGCGCTCAAGAAGGGCCGCTCGGTCGTGCCGCACGGCCACAACAACATGGCCACCGCGTTCCTGATCCTCAAGGGCGACTTCCACGGCCGGCACTACGACCGACTCGAAGACGAGCCTGACCACTTCATCATCAAGCCTACGATCGATCGCGAGTTCAAACCCGGCGGCTGCTCGACCATCTCGGACCACAAGGACAATATCCATTGGTTCCAGGCATTGAGTGAACCCGCGTTCATCTTCAACATCCACGTGACGGACATCGTCCCGAGCAGCGCCAAACCGACAGGCCGCGTCTACCTCGACCCCAACGGCGAGAAGCTGAAGGACGGCCTGGTGCGGGCGAAACGCCTGAGCTACCAGAAGGCGTACGATCTGTACGGATAGGGGTCTGTTGATTTAGTCGTTTAACGGCAAGCCGGAGGCGTCGGCACGTAAGGATTTGGTCCGAAATAACTTCCCTATGCCACACAAACCCGAAGCGTCAGCGAGGATCGGAAAGATCGGTTGTCCTCGCTGACGCTTCGGGTTAGTGTCCCCACCGATATCGGGAAGTTATTTCGGACCAATTCCTAAGTCCAAATAATATCGTTAACGCCGACGCCTCCGGCTTGCCGTTAAACGACCGGCCGGACACAAAACCAACAGGCCCATAGTCTGGGGGCGTCGCACTTCGCGTGACCTCGCAGGACTGCACTCCTAATGCGGGCTGCGCCCGCAACCCAACGTGGCGGACGCTGCCAGCGTCCGGTGCCGACGCTGCCAGCGCCGGCCACGAACACGCGCGCACGGCGCGCGCATGTGACTCTAACCTTCTCTTGGTCAGCATGTTGCAGCCAAGCGGAGGTTGTTGCGGGCGATGGCGGGAAAATGGGTGAGTGGGGATTTTCCAGAAAGTCCGAACAATCAAATCACGATACTAGAACGGAGGAATCGGCTTGTAGCAGTCGGCGCGAAGCCGCGCCTCATGGTCCCTCGGAACGGAGAACAGCGATGAAAACTGCAGTGCGTCACCGAGTGCTCGGCGCGATCGCGGCCGTCGGCTTGTTGGCGATGAACCCGGCGGTGTGGGCGGGGCGTCCGGAAAAGAACAAGCCTGCCTCGCCCGCGTTGGCGGAATCCACCAGCCTGCAGACCGAAATCAGCGTTCCGGCGGGCTACTCCCGTTCCATGCACACGCGCAGCGATATTGAGCGCGTCTTCGTGTCTGATTCCGAGATTCTCAGCCTCTCGCAGTCGGGAGCGCGTGACGTGACCATCGTCGGACTCAAGCAGGGCAGTTGCACTGTCCAACTCTGGATGAAGGACGAGGCTGAATCGATCAGCCTGCTCGTTCAAGTCGAGCCGGCAGCAACCACTTCGGTCTCCGCTGTGTCGCACGAATCCAAGAAGGGACCAACGCCGGCCGTGGCCATCGACGATCCTGACGTGACGCCGGCCGGGTCGCCGTCGCAACCCCGCGCGGTCGCCGGACCGGGCCTGCCGATCGAAGCGAACACCAACTACGTGCAACAGGTTCCAGCGTTGTCGATCGAGACGTCCAGCCCGATCGCCGCCAATGTCGGACGCATCGTCGAACAGCAGATTCTGGTGAAGAACGTCGGATCGGTCGCCGCCGAAGCCGTCGAGATACGCGGCACGCTGTCCATCACCTGCGAACTCGTGGGCACGCAGCCCAAGGCCGAGGTCGTGGACAACGCCCTGGTCTGGCGACTGGGGACGCTCGCCGCCGGCGGCGAACAGAAGCTGACCGTGCGCGTCAAGCCGGTCGAAGCCGGTGAACTCGAATGTCGTACGTCGCTCAGCTTCAAGTCGGTCGCCGCACTCAAGGTGCAGGTGCGCGAACCCAAGCTCAAGCTCACCTGCGATGCGCCGCAGGCCGTCACGGTCGGCTCGGAAGTCCGCTTCGCGATGACCGTGATCAACACCGGCTCAGGTACGGCCGAGGGCGTGAAGATTCGCCAGGTGCTGCCCGGCGTGGTGCAGGCAAGCGCCAAGGACGCCGCGCAGCCGCTCGTCATTGACGTCGGAACTCTGGAACCGGGCGAGTCGCGCATGGTCGAGACCGTCTCACGCGCCGACGCCTCGGGCACCGTGAAGATCAACCTCGTCGCGGAGTGCCAGGGCCAGGCCCGAGCGACTGCCGAACACACTCTGCAGGTCCAGGCGGCCAAGCTCGACCTCACCACCGAAGGCCCTGACTTCCGGCTGCTCAACCGCAAGGCCAGCTACCAGATGTTGTTGACCAACCGCGGCAACGCCATCGCCACGGGTGTTCACCTGATGGTCGGCCTGCCGGAAGGTCTGCAGTACGTCGACGCCGAGGGTGATGCGATCTACGACCCCGTGAAACGCACGGTGGCGTGGATCGTCGGGGCGATGGAGGCTGGCGCGAGTCAGGAGTTTACGCTGACCGTGCTGCCGAAGTCGGAGGGTGAGCACATGCAGCGGGCCGTCGCGTGGGCCGACCACAACCTGATCGCCAAATCGGACAAGGTCACTCGCGTCGAGGGATTCAGTTCGCTGACCATGCAGATCGGGGAGAGCGAAGACCCGATCGAGGTCGGCGGCGAGGTGGCCTACCAGATTCAGATCGCCAACCGCGGATCGAAGGCGGCCGAGCATGTTCAGGTGACCGCAGTCGTGCCGACCGGCATGGAACTCGTCGGCGTCGCGTCGCCGCTGAAGTATGAGACGCAGGGCCAGGCGATCGTGTTCGACGCGATCCCGGCCGTCGCCGCCGAATCCACCACGGTCGTGCAGGTACGGTTGAAGGGGGCCAAGAAGGGCGACCAACGGTTCCGCGCCATGATGCGAGCGCCGTCGCTTTCGACCGCCGTCGTGACTGAAGAAGGCACGATGGTCGTCGGCGAATAGCTTCGAGAAAAAAAAACGCCTCCGGAAGCGGCTGATCCCAGGGGGGGCGGGGGACCGCGGCCGCTTCCGAGAGGACCGATCTTATCCAAACTGATCTGACTGTCCCATCGCGTGACCGCCGCCACGGTCGCCGCACGGGGACGTGACTAAAAGGGCCACTTTAGCATACTGCACTGGCCTCTTCAGGTTCCGGCCCCGCAGTGGCCCTGCTGCTCCGCCAGGAAAAAAAAGACGCACGAACGCACCAACGCTCGAACCGTAGACACGGACGACTTGCCGCTGCAGAAGTGAATCGGCTCGCCACAGTCCGCATCCTTTCAGACTGTCTTGCTTGCGCCGCTGCCACGCCTCATTGTGAGGCGGCTTCCTTAAGGAATCCCGCCGAGCGGGTCAAGGGAGAAAGTTACAAACCGAGCCACGCGCCGCGTTGCGACGCACCTTGCAAGAGTTCGTTTCATGAACGGAGTCGGGTCTACGTTTTTTCGGATTTGGCCGATCTGTGTCATTGGAATGTGAACGACTGATTTCGGCCAAATCCGAAAAACGTAGCCCCGACCCCTTCCCCTGTTAGATTCGCAAAGTGTGCCGCACGCCCGAGCCACGCGCCGCGCCGATCCTATGGAATCCGAAACTCGGCGGCGGCGTCTTCCCAACCGGCCAACACGATGCCCTGGTCGGCCGCCTTTTCGGGAGCGAGCCGCACCATGCGGCCCTCGTCGTCGGCCCAAACCACATAGCGCGAGCCGCCGCGCAACACGAGCAGCAGGCGTGTGAGCCGCGCGTCCTGGCCGGCGTGCTTCACGACGTCGTCGCCTTGTCGTGTGAGCGAGAACGTCAACCGCTGCGGCGGCTGAACCGGATGAACCCACAGGCCCGCGAATTCTTGCTTACCGCCCTTGCGCCGATCGTACCGGCGGACCGCCAGAACGGAGTCGGTCCAGTCCGGCGCCGATGTGACGATGACCGCGGCCGGGCAGTCGAACTCCTGCGCGGTTCCATCGTGTCGCATGACGCGGGCCTTGCCGTCGCCGGCCGACACGGTCGCCTCCTGGCGATCGCCGCCACGCTGGGTCGACACGCGGGCTTCCGTTAGAACCCCCTTGGCGTCGTACGACGATTTGACCGTCAGGCCGGCATCCGATCTGCCTGTGACGCTCGTGATGGTCGTGCCCTGCGGGCCAGAGTCGATCCGGATTTCTGCCTCCGTCGCAAACCCGCTGGCCGTGCGACGCAGATAACGGATCGACTCGTGTTTCTCGTCGGCGATAGATGCTGAGCCTGGCTGGTTGGCATTGGCATCTACACCAGTTCGATACGGGGGCAGCCGCGAAGCGGCGTGAGTCGATAGCCAGGGGCGTAAGCCTGGCTGGTAGGCCAAGGCGATCATCGACACGAGCAACAGAAGGCTCATTGGCTTGCTCCAGGTTGACCGGGCCGGTAGGTTGCACACAGCATAATCGTCAGATGCCGTGAGTCAAAAGTCCCAATCCATGCCGCCCGCAATCGCCGAGGTCGTCAGTCATGTCGCTGCGGCGCGAGCCGCCTACGTGCATGTTCCGTTCTGCCGACGGCGCTGCGGCTACTGCAACTTCACGCTCATTGCCGGCCGCGACGACTTGATCGATCGGTACCTCGACGCGATCGGACGGGAGCTGTCCGATCTTGGCCGCGTGCGCGAGATAGACACGCTGTTCATGGGCGGCGGGACCCCAACGCACTTGCCGCCCGACAAGCTGCGGAGGCTGATTGCGAGCGTGCGACGTTGGTTTGTGCTGACCGAGTCGGGCGAGTTCACCATCGAGGCGAACCCCGCCGACTGCACACCGCAGCTCGTCGAGTTGCTCGCCGAGTCGGGCGTCACCCGCATTAGCCTCGGCGCCCAGTCATTCGACTCGGCCAAGTTGCGGGCGCTCGATCGCGATCACTCGGCCGATCAGATTCGGCGGGCCGTGGCGCTCTGCCGGCCGGTTGTTTCGTCGATCTCGCTCGACCTGATCTTCGGCGCGCCGAACGAGTCGCTCGAATCGTGGGACGTGGACATCGACGCCGCGCTGCAACTCCGGCCGGACCACCTGTCGACCTACGGCCTGACCTACGAGCGTGGCACGGCTCTGTGGACGAGCTGGCACAAGAACGCGGTCGGTCGCATCGACGAAAGGCTGGAGCGCGACATGTTCGCCCTGGCGATTGACACGCTGGCGTGCGCCGGGTTCGAACACTACGAGGTGTCGAACTTCGCCCAGCCTGGACATCGCTGTCGTCACAACGAAGCGTACTGGGCGGGCGACGAGTACTATGCCGTCGGCCCCGGAGCGGCGCGGTACGTGAACGGCGCGCGCGAGGTGAACCATCGCAGCACGACGACATACATCAAACGGGTCATGGCCGGCGATTCACCCGTGGCCGAGTCCGAAACGCTGTCGCCCGATGATCGTGCCCGCGAGACGTTGGTCATCGGCCTGCGCCGCATGCGTGGAGTGAATCGGTCCGAGTTTCGTCGCCGCACCGGATTCGATCTCGATGGACTAGCCGCAGCGGACTTTCGCCGGTTCGTCGCACAGGGACTGCTCGAAGACGACGGCGTGAACCTGCGGCTCACCCGTGCCGGACTTTTCGTCAGCGATTCGATCTGGCCCTACTTGCTGCGAGCTTGATCTACGATGCGAACGCACCGACGCCCTCGACGACACAACTCACGGCGCAGCACTCCGCCGGGCGAGCATGTGCCGGTCATGCTGCCGCACGTCATGGACGTCTTGTCGCCGCTTCCCGGCGAAACGGTCGTCGACTGCACGCTCGGTCGGGCCGGTCACGCGGTCGAGTTGCTTCGCTGCGTGGGACCGACGGGCAGGCTCATAGGGATCGACTGCGACGGCGAGAGCATCGCGGCCGCACGAGACCGGCTGGCCCAGGCGGGCGCGAACTTCACCATTCGTCACAGCAACTTCGCCGCGCTGGGCCAGATCGTGGGCGAACTCGCGCCGGCCGGCGCTGACATCGTGCTTGCCGACCTGGGCATGTCGAGCATGCAGGTGGACGATTCCGACCGTGGTTTTTCCTACGTGCGCGACGGGCCGCTCGATATGCGAATGGACCGGTCGCGTGGTCGCACGGCGGCACAGGTGCTGGCTACGATCCCGGCCGCCGACCTGGCTGCGGCGATTGCTGAGTTCGGCGACGAACCGCACGCCGAGCGGATTGCCGCCGCGCTGGTCGACGCGCGCAACCAGCATCCGATCACACGTACCAGCGAACTGATCGCCGTCATCGGTCGGGCGCTCGACGTCGCGGTGACGCGCGAGACCGGCTGGCAGCTTCAGCCGCATCGCGGTCGGTGGCGGTCGCACCCCGCGGCACGCACATTCCAGGCGCTCCGCATGTTGGTCAACCGCGAACTAGCGAGCCTTCAAGAACTGCTTCGCGTGCTGCCTCAATGCCTCCGTCCCGGCGGCCGCGCGGCCATCATCAGCTTTCACAGCGGCGAAGATCGGCTGGTCAAAGCTGCGTTTCAGGACGGCCTGAACAAGCGTGCCTATGAGGCCGTTGGCCAAGAGCCGGTACGCGCGAGTGAGGCAGAGAAGTTGGCGAACCCACGCGCTCGGTCCGCGAAGCTGCGCTGGGCCAAACGGCCGCTCAGAGAAGCTCGCTGACCGACACGGTGACGTCGGGCAAGGCGGCGACTTGGAGTTGCTGGGTTCGAGTCGCGGTCTGGACGTCCAGGTACTTTCGGGTCGCGTCGGGCTGACGATGGACTTCCACTCTTCCGGCCTGCAGATCGACAATCCACAGTTCCCGCACACCAGCCTCGGCGTAGAGCGGCAACTTAACATCGCGGTCAAAGTCGATGGACGTATCGGCCACCTCGATCAACAGGACGATGTCACTTGCCTGGGGTTTTCCAGAGGCGTAAAAGTCGGGCGTCGGGCGGAGCAACGCCACGTCAGGTTCGGGTTCACTATCGACGAGGCGGACGGGATTCTGAATGCTGACGATCGCTCGATCGCCGATGCGCCGGGACAAGATGTGATTGAGCCGATTCACGCACGCACAATGTTCATCGCCGATGGACATCTTCTCGATGATCTCCCCCCGAATGAGTTCCACCGGATCATTTTCGGTCAGAATACCCGCTTGGATCATCTGCTCGTAGTCGTCGACCGAGAACCGGTGGCGAACGATCGCTGCCGACATGATCTTGAATCTCTCCTGTTGATGGATGGCGACATATTCTATCATGCGTGCCATTGAGAGCCAGTTCCAGGAGCCACGCAATGGTCGAGGACCTCTCACGGCGACATGAGCCGTTCTCGCAGCTCTTCGAGATGCCGGGCGGCGATTGGGGCCGCTTTCGTCTGAGTGATGCACAGGTGAGGTTCTTTCATGAACAGGGCTACGTGTCGGGCGTTCGCGTTCTTGACGACGCCCAGGTAGATCGGCTGCTGGAGGAACTCGGGCCGCTCACTGATCCGGCGCATCCAGGTCACGATCTGTTTTACGAGTTCCACTCGAACGAGTCGAAGGACCCGAACACGGTTCTGTTCCACGCGCTGGGGGCGTGGCGCATCTCACCGGGGTTCCACGATATTCTCTGGAACCCGGCGTTCACCGTGCCGGCGTCGCAACTGCTCGACGGTCCCGTGCGGTTCTGGCACGACCAACTCTTCTGCAAGCCTGTGCGGCACGGCGGCGTCGTGGCGTGGCACCAGGACTATTCGTACTGGACTCGCACTGAACCGATGACGCACCTGACCTGCTGGATCGGCCTCGACGACGCCACGCGCGATAACGGCTGCTTGCACTATGTGCCGGGTAGTCATCGGTGGCGACTGTTGCCCGTGACCGGACTGGCTGGCGACATGGACGCGATTCAGGCGGTGCTCAGCGACGAGCAGAAGCGCGCGTGGAAGCCGGTCGCAATTGAACTGAAGCGCGGCCAGGCGGCGTTTCACCATCCGCTCATGGTTCACGGCTCGTACGAGAACCGCACCGATCGACCGCGGCGTGCGACGGTGATCAACGCCTTCCGCGACGGCGTCCGATCCGCATCCGACGAGCCGCTGCTCGATGGCGTGCCGCCGGTGCCGGCGGGCGAGCAGATGGGCGGCCAGTTTTTCCCGCTGTTGTTTGATCCGGCCGCGGCACCGTAGGCGGCCAAAAGAAACCGGGGCCACGGCAGCGTGGTCCCCGGTCTGAACTGCGGCGTCTCTGGCGGGAACCGCAGAACCTTAGTACTGCTCCACATTGAAAGGGGTCCGAATTCGTTTAACCCGCAGCCGCAGGCGAGGCATGCCTGGCGTTTTTGTTGTGCCTCGCCTGCGGCTGCGGGTTAAACGACCGAGGCCGATTTCAGACCCTATTCAATGTGGCACAGCACTTAGCTTAGCTGAACAGTTCCGCGATCGGCTGGGCGTTGGCGTCCTGGTCCACGACCCAGTACGGACGGCCGTTCGGCGTGGTGTACTGGCGGTCGCACGGGATGCCGAGCGCTCGGTAGCACGACGCCATC
>Ga0185317_100090_pt1 | contig 36909 bp, 35 predicted proteins | sample DevilsHole_FD_128020 | JGI IMG/M metagenome (GOLD analysis project Ga0185317, IMG submission 128020) | Groundwater microbial communities from Devils Hole, Nevada to study Microbial Dark Matter (Phase II) - Devils Hole (SPADES assembly)... | ecosystem: Environmental > Aquatic > Deep subsurface >...
CAGGCGGCTCGCCTGCGGCTTCCTTTGACGACATTGCAGGCGGGCCGCCTGCACTACGCTCCCAAGGAAGTCGTAGTGCAGGCGGCTCGCCTGCGGCTTCCTTTGACGACATCGCAGGCGGGCCGCCCGGCACTACGCTCCCAAGGAAGTCGTAGTGCAGGCGGCTCGCCTGCGGCTTCCTTTGACGACATCGCAGGCGGGCCGCCTGCACTACGGCTAACGACGTTCCAGCCATACCGGCTGCGTGAATGCACCGTTGGCGGCGATGTCCCAGACCTCGAAGCGCGCCCACGTGCGCCCGGCCAGGTTCGGCTGCAGCGAGATCGTTCGTTCGCCGAACGGGCTGGTGTCGGCTAGGTCGATTCGCTCGCGATGGACTCTTGTGCCGTCGCCCGAGACGACCTCGGCGAACCGAAGCGGGAAGGTCCAGTCGATCGTCGCGTGCAGGTCGGGCCGCTCGCCGGATCCAATCGTCAGCGTCTCGCCACTCTGCCGGCCGCCGACGCGAAAGTCGCGGACGCGCACCTCGCCGGTCGTCACGAAGAAACGGCCGGCGCTCAGTGCGTCGACGATCGGCTGCCAACCCTCGTCGTAGCGCGGCAGGCGCTCGAGCCGCAGGTAGTTGACGTTCATATGGCCGAACAGTTCGTGGGTGTGGTCGATCTTGAACACGTCGACCTCGCCCGGCATGTACTTGTGCTGCCCCCAATTGGCCATGTCGCTCAAGAGGTCGAGGCAGCGCTCGCCGAGCCGCTCGCGCGACAGGTCGGCGGGCATCGCCTTCCACGCCGCGCCGAGCCAGAAGGCGGCGAGGTAGAAGTCTTCGTGGCGGAAGATGTCGGGCGTCCAACTAGACGCCTTGATCCGCGGGTGTGCGACCCACGCCAGGCCGCGCTCGCGACGGATCAGCTCCATCATGTCCGCTCGGTTGCCGACGCGGTACAGCGTGCCGTACTGCGGATGCGGCTCGGCAAACGGTTGAGTCGGCTCACGCTGCATCGTCCAGTACACCGGCCGCGGAAACAGACTCATCCAGTGGCCGGGGTGCTTGCCCGGTTCGGAAAGGCCCAGATATTTGTTCGCCTCTTCACCCGGAATGAACAACAGCTCGTCATCCGACAGCCGCTTGCACTCGGCGAACATCGACTCCATCTCGGGCAGCCGCAGCGGGCCGGGATCGTTCGGATGGCCGTCGCCGTGGAACTCGCCGAGATGCACGGCCTGGACGCCCATGTCTTTGAACATGCGGACGAAATCAGGGACGGGAAGCTCGCGGCCGGCGGCGCGTTCGGCCATCGCCGCGACCGCGATCGCCATGTGCCAATGACTGGTGAATGTGATGTGGCCGGCGAGCGGCGCGAACCGATCGCCGCGCGTGTAGCGCAGCGTCTCGCTGAGCGCATCTTCCGCACGCCCGCGGGTCAGCAGATAGAACACGCCGAGCCGGTGCGCTGCGCCGGGCGGAGCATTGAACCACGGCACCCAATTGCCGCCTCCGTCGGGGTTCTGTCGCACGCCGAATCCGAACGGCACCGCTCGGTCGTGATGTCCACGACCCATCCAGACAAACTTCAGGTTCGTGGTCAGATCGCGCGGAAACTGGAACTGGTGCGGAGGCGGGAAGCAGGCCAGCGACCCATCGGCCGACTCGGCGACGATCGCGCGATGGCGAACCGCGAGCGGCCGATCGGCGGCCTCGCTCGCCGCCACGGTACGTTGCAACTTGCCCTCAGTGTCCATCCAGGCGATGTGCTGCCAGCCGGCCGCGTCGCCTACCAAGCCGGCGTCGTAGATGATCGCCCGATCGGCCTCCTGAGTGGTAACGACCGCCTCGACGTAAACCAGCCGGCTGCCGGCGTAGAACGTGAACACGAGTTCGCCCGCCATGGGACCGATCGCAAGGTCGCCCACCGCGACCGATGCACGATGCCCCTGGCTGGTCACGCGCACGCGGCGCAGGTTGAGTCGCGACGCGTAGGTCGCAAACGGCCGCTTGGCCGGCGTATCGAAGAACACGTTCCAGATGCTCATCTCGGGCGGTCGGCCGGGCGGCGGCTGGCGCGTGCCCACCGTGACGAACGTCGTCGGCTCGACGTTCTCGACGATCGCTCGGCCGGCATCGTTGGTGCTTGTCGCGGTCCGCATGCTCCTGATGAGCGGCCGGCCCGCTCGCAGTTGAAGCTCGACACGTCCGAACTCGCCATCGGTCATCGGCCACCCGACATGCAACAGGTCGCCATCGACGCGCAGCGCAACCCCGCAACTCGGCGAATAGCCGGAGAGGTCCACAGCGACGTCTTGCCCGGCAACCGCGACGGGCCACGTTGCAGCCAGAGCGATGAGCGTCACTTTGAATCTCATGACGGGTGGCCTCGACGGCAGGTTGTGAACCGCGACGGCGAGCGGCTCAAATCCGTACGAACACTCTCTTGCGATACATCCACCAGCACGCCAGCCACAGGGCGACCAGGACCGAGACCGACTCAATGATCGGCCCCAGCGTGCCGGCGAAGATGTGCTGGCCAATGTGGGTCCGCAGCGCGCTACGCACCCACGGCTTCAGCAGTTGCGACATACAGTACATGGCAATCGAGTTCATGCCCACGACAACGAGCGGAAACGACCAGCGACGCAGTCCTTCCATGTCGATGACCCAGTAGAACGCGGCGAGCATCCACAGCGTCCAGCCTGTGCTGAAGACGGCGAATGACGGCGTCCAGATGCGCTTTACGATCGGGCACAAGGTCCACGCAGGATCCATCACGAAGCTGGTCGGCCCAGAAACTCGCCACACGAGCCACTCGACCGCGCTCATCAGCCGATTGGGCCAGATCGTATGGTCGACGACGAGGCCGAAGAGCAGACACGCGCCGCCGGCGACGAACAGCCGGTTGCGCTTCGAGCGCGGTTCGCGGTCGCTGCGGAGCAGTTCGCCCGCCATCACGCCGAAGATCATGGTGGCCAACGACGGCACGAAGTTCAGGGTCTGGTATCCGCCGTCATTGAAGTGAAACGGCTCACCACGCGGGAACAGGTTCAGGAACCACTGGTCGAACGCCGCGGCCGCGTTGGCGTTCTTGTTCCAGTGCGCGGCGGTACCCAGGAACAGTTCCCAATCGTCGGGCACGCCGACTGTCTTCCAGTCGAAGTCGTCGGGTGGTACGGGATACAGACGGAACAGCAGCCAGTAGCCAACCAGTATCACGGCCGCGGCGACCACCTGCACCGCAAGCCCACGGCCGAGCACGAGGTACAGCAGGCAATAGCCCATGCCGATCTGGGCGAGCACATTGGTGAACACGAAGTTTGTGCGCGTCGCACCGTTTGAGCTGAGAAACACGCCAATCGCGACGAGCACCGCGGCCCTGATCGCGGCATGGCCGGCGATTCGCCCGCGCGCTTGGCCCTTTGCCACGCGGCTCGCGTACGAGTACGGCAGTGCTACGCCGACCATGAACATGAAAGACGGCTGAATCAGGTCCCAGAACGAGCAGCCGGTCCATGCGACGTGGCTGAACTGGTACCCCAGCACATCCCACACTCCCGTCCAGCGGCTGGCGTCGTCGATCTTCGCCGCCACCGCCGCGAAGCCGAACCCGCCCGAAGCCATCACCAGCATGATGAACCCACGGTAGGCGTCGAGCGATATGAGACGTTCGGTGGTCGGCGTTCCCGGTGCGTTCATGGCTTGACACTCGCGGCGTTCGATTCCCAGGACGTCCAAATGATCGGCAAGAAGTCGTGGCTTTGCAAGAAGCGGCCGTAGTCGGGGGCCAAGGGTGTGATTCAAAGAGTAGGTAGGCTGAGTCAACGTCGCCGCCGGAGGAACTCGAACAATTCCCGACCAGATCTTGGCGACGTTGACCCACCTTCCGGAACGCCCACCGTGCTTTACGTTTCGGCGGCCAGTGCCTACACTGAGTACCGCTCCACATTGAAAGGGGTCCGAATTCGTTTAACCCGCTGCCGCAGGCGAGGCACAACAAGCGCCAGCCATGCCTCGCCTGCGGCTGCGGGTTAAACCACCGAGGCCGATTTCAGACCCTATTCAATGCGGCACTGTACTGAGTTCGTCGGGGGAGAGTGCCTCGCACCAACGCCCGTGACAGACGCTTTCGTGGAGATAGTTCCATGGCACAGGCCATCGTTGATCCGGAGGAACTGCGACGTTTCGCCCACAGCCTGAAGCAGTTTAACCTGGAGTTGCAGAACCAAATGGGCGTGCTGCACGGTCAACTCATCGGACTCGGCGCCACCTGGCGCGACCAGGAACACATCAAGTTTTCCGAGGAGTTCGAGCATACACTGCAGGCGATCAATCGATTCGTCGAGGCGACCGAGGAGCACATCCCGTTTCTGTTGCGCAAGGCCGAGCGGGCCGACGAGTACCTGCAGCAAAGATAGCAGCCGGCTCGACCGCCGCCGCATCTGAATCGTGACCGTCGTGTGGGCAACGACGACCAATGGTAAGGAGCCCGTATGGGGCCGACAGTTCGAGTGACGTCGATAGATGCTCTGAAGGATTTTCGCGAGGCGATGTGCTCGTTTTGCCAAGCCGCGCGCGACGCGATCTGTGCCGTTCAGATGGAGAGCCGCCGCGTGCTCGACTGGGTCGTCTACGATCGGCCGCGCTACTGGGAGCGCCAACTGCGCGAACGTCAGGAGGAGGTCGCCCAGGCACAACAAGATTTGTTCCGCGTGCGGCTTACCGGCGGCAAGGATCGGCACCCCGACGACATTGAGCAGCGCAAGGCGCTGGCCCGCGCCAAACAGCGCGTCGAGGAAGCTCAAGAGAAGATCGAGCTTGTGAAGAAGTGGCGGCATGTGGCGCAGCGGGCCGTGGACGATTTCGACGGCCGAGCGCAACGACTTCTGGAACTAGTGGAGGGCGACCCGCCGCCGCCTGTGCTGTTCATCGACCGCGCGCTGGACTCGCTCGAGTCGTATCTCGCCGTCGCGCCGCCGGTGGTCGAACGTGCCGCTCCCCCGACCGCGCCGTCGATGGCCCGGCCGGCCGCAGAACCGGTCGCGCCCCCCGCCGCTCGCGAGGCTGATCCGGCGCCGGACCGACCGGACACAATCGCCAGCGCCGCTCGGCCGGCGGAGGTGCAGCCATGAGTCTCAGCACCGGTTCCGGCAAGCTGGCGTTTTCGTTCAAGGCGCTGCGCGCCCAGTGGGAGCTGACGCAGAACGACTGGAAGGATCAGGTGCGCGACGACTTCGAGGCTCACGTCTGGGCCGAACTGGAAATGGAACTCATGGCCAGCCTGAACGCCATCAACACGCTTTCTCAGGTGCTCAACAAGGCGGAGCAAGACTGTGAGTGAATCGAACCCGATCCATCGCGAGCGTCAGATACTTCGAAACCTCGCCAGCCTGGCCGCTCAGCGAGTGGAATCGCAGCAGCGCGTCGAGGCCGAGTTCGCGGCGCGCAACAGCGCGGCCGAGGCCGAGTTTCAGGGCGCCGAGCAACGCATCACCGCCACGTTCCAGCGGAACCGGGACGCCACGAGCGCCGAGTACGACGACGTCCGCCGCAACGCGAACCTGAGATTCGAATCGGAGACCAGCGCGGCCGAACGCGAGTTTGCGGCGACGCTGGACAAGGCTCAGACGGCCTACAACACGGATGTCGAAAGGACTCGCCGCGAGTGCGATGAGGCGCGCTGGGAGGCGACCGCCGTAGCCGACGCCGCGCGAACCGCGGCCAAGGAGCAGTTCGCCGCCGTGCAGACGGTCATCAACGCCGGCCTCGACCGACTGCGACGCGTTGAAGACGAGGCCATCCGCGTGCTCGACCAATGGAATCTTCGGAGCGTTTACTCGCCGACCGACCTGGTCGACAATCCGAGCGACAACGCCGACGACGTGCACCGCAAGGCGGGCGAGTCCATCGGCCAGGCCGAGGCGCTGCTGCGTCAACTCGCGCAATTGCGGTCGCCCCGACTTCTCGCCGGACGCCGGCTGCGTTGGATCCTCCTCGGCCTGTGGCTGGTTGCCCTCACGCCGGCCGTCGTTTGGCGCGATCGCTGGCTGGCCATCGTGGCGGGCGTGACCATCGCTATGCCGCTCGTCGGTTGGCTGGGCCGCCTTATGCTGGTCGCGCTGGCCCGGCGACTGGTCGACCGCGTACACAATCCACTCTGCCAGGCGATATCGGACGGCGAGCGCCTGAGCCAGTTTCATCTCGCCCGCGTCGAAGCCGAACACAAACGGCAGTGCGACGAGATACAGCAACGCCTGAACCGCGAAGTCGCTCAGATCGAGGAGCGTACGCGAGTCGGCCAGCAGAAACTCCGCCAAAGGCTCGACGACGCCACGATCGACGCGAAAAACAAGTACCCGGCCCTGCTCAACCAGATTCGCCAGCGCCGCGACACGACGCGTGCCGACGCCGACCGTCGCTATCCGCAGTTGCTGGCGAAGCTGGCGCAACAGTTCGACGCCGAGTTAAAGGCGGTCACCGAGGCCTATCCGCGCATGCTCGCCGAGAGTCGCGCCACCTACGAGCGCGAGTGGGACGCGTTCGCCACAGCTTGGCGCACCGGACGCGACCACGTTCAGTCCGAGATAGACGCCGTGGTCGCCGAGTGCGGCCGCCTCTTTCCCGACTGGCGCTCAGTGGCCGCCAGCGACTGGGCGGCGCCGAAGACGCTCCCGCCCGCGATCCGCTTCGGCGCCTTCCACGTCCCGATGAGTCAAATCCCTCACGGCCTGCCCGACGACAGCCGCTTGGCGGTGGGCCTGCCGCCCGACTTCAGCCTGCCCGCGCTGCTGCCGTTCCCCGCCGGCTGCTCGATGGTCGTGCGGTCGTCTGATGAGGGCCGATCGCGAGCGATCGAAACCCTGCAACTCGCGATGTTGCGGTTCCTCACCTGCGTGCCGCCGGGCAAGGTGCGGTTCACGATCATCGACCCGACCGGCCTCGGCGAGAACTTCGCCGCGTTCATGCACCTGGCCGACCATGACGAACAACTGGTCACGAACCGCATCTGGACCGAGCCTCAGCACATCGAACAGCGGCTCGTCGACCTGACGGAACACATGGAAAACGTGATCCAGAAGTACCTGCGCAACGAGTTTCAGACGATCGAGCAGTACAACGCCGAAGCGGGCGAGGTCGCCGAGCCGTTTCGCATCGTCGTGGTGGCGAACTTCCCGGCAAACTTCAGCGAATCGTCGGCCCGCCGCCTGTTAAGCATCGCCAATTCGGGCGCTCGGTGCGGCGTGTTCACATTGATCAGCGTCGACACGCGTCTGCCGCTGCCGTCGAGTTTCCAACTGGCCGACCTCGAACAGAACGCGGTCAAGCTCGCGTGGAAGGACAAGCGGTTCGTCTGGACCGACCCCGACTTCGAACAGTTCAGCCTGACGCTCGACAAGCCGCCGCACCCCGACACCGTGACGAGCATCCTGAGCGTCGTCGGCCGCAAGGCGAAGGATGCCAGCCGCGTCGAGGTGCCGTTCGAGTTCGTCGCGCCGTCGCCGGCCGAGTACTGGACCGGCGCGAGCCACAAGGGCGTCGCCGTGCCGCTCGGCCGTGCGGGGGCGACGAAACGCCAGTTCCTGCGGCTCGGATCGGGCACGTCGCAGCACGTGCTGATCGCCGGTAAGACCGGATCGGGCAAGTCGACGCTGCTGCACGCGCTGATCACCAACCTCGCGCTCGCCTACAGTCCCGAGGAGATCGAGCTGTACCTGGTGGACTTCAAGAAGGGCGTCGAGTTCAAGACCTACGCCAGCTATGAGCTGCCGCACGCGCGGGTTATCGCGGTCGAGAGCGAGCGCGAGTTCGGCCTGAGTGTGCTGCAGCGGCTCGACGCCGAGTTGAAGCGGCGCGGCGACCTGTTTCGCCAGTTCGGCGCCCAGGACGTGGCGTCGTACCGCGAGTCGAACGGCAACCAGCCGCTCGCGCGCATTCTGCTGGTCGTCGACGAGTTCCAGGAGTTCTTCGTCGAGGACGACAAGATCGCTCAAGAGGCGACGCTGCTGCTCGACCGCTTGGTGCGGCAGGGCCGCGCGTTCGGCATTCACATTCAGCTTGGTTCGCAGACCCTGGGCGGCGCCTACTCGCTGGCCCGCAGCACGCTCGGCCAGATGGCCGTGCGCATCGCACTGCAGTGCAGCGAGTCGGACGCTCACTTGATCCTGAGCGACAACAACACCGCCGCACGCCTGCTGTCGCGGCCGGGCGAGGCGATCTACAACGACGCCAACGGACTCATCGAAGGCAACAACTTCTTCCAGGTCGTCTGGCTCTCGGAAGACAAACGCGAGGAGTATCTGCGTCGCATCCAGCAACTGGCCGAGCAGAAACAATACCGGCCGCCGGCCCCGCAGATCGTCTTCGAGGGGAATGCGCCGTCGGAGGTCCGCAAGAACCATCTGCTCGATCGACTGCTCGATCGTAACGATTGGCCGGCGGCGACGAAGGTGTCGTACGCTTGGATGGGCGAGGCCGTGGCCATCAAGGACCCGACCGCTGCGACGTTCCGGCCGCAGGGCGGCAGCAACCTCCTCATGGTCGGTCAACAAGCCGAGGCTGCGATCGGCATCATGTTCTCGACGGTCGTCAGTCTTGCCGCTCAGCATCCGCCCGCGACCGACGACGCGGCCGGCGGCGTACGCTTCTACGTGCTCGACGGCTCGCCGATCGACTCGCCGCACCGTGGCATGCTCGCGAAACTTGCCGAGGTCGTTCCGCACCCGATCAATGTCGGTGCCGCACCCGATGTCGCGGCGGTCATCGGCAGCGTCGCTGACGAAGTCGAGCGGCGTCAGCAATCGGGTGAACAGGAGCTACCGCCCATCTTCCTGCTCGTCTACGACGTTCAGCGGTTTCGCGATCTGCGCAAGGCCGACGACGACTTTGGGTTTTCACGCCGCGGCGAAGAGAAGGTCGTCAGCCCAGCGAAGCGTTTCGGCGCCATCCTGCGCGACGGACCGGCGGTGCGCGTACATACGATCGTCTGGTGCGATAGCCTGAACAATCTGAACCGCACGTTCGATCGGCAGACGACGCGCGAGTTCGACATGCGCGTGCTGTTCCAGATGAGCGCGGGCGACTCGAGCACGCTGATCGATTCGCCCGCCGCCAGCAAGCTTGGGCTGTACCGCGCGATCTACTTCAGCGACGAACTAGCCGAGGTCGAGAAGTTTCGCCCCTACGGTCTACCGAGTCGCGAGTGGTGGAAACACGTCCAAGACCGCCTCGCGGCAAAACAGCCCGCCGCCGTCTAGCCGGCCGCGACCGGCGCGGAGTATTGCACCCACGTGGATGTCCGCGACAATCCCTGATCGAGAAAAACCTGCGTGCGACGCTCGGCGCCATCGACTACGATTACCAACTCCGCGTCGCACGGCGGGTGGTCGATCGACTGCCGCAGGAAACACCGGTTGCCAACACACTGGCCAACGTCTAGGCGCTGGCCGTCCAAGACCAGGTATTGCCGAACATCGGCCGAGTAACTCGATTGGTTGCTCATGCTCTACTTGCGTCAAGAACTTGAGAGACACGCTCGACAGTATTGTGCGACGAACGCAATCTGCCTGCAACAGGTTCTCGGTTATGGCGCACAAGGCGTCGTGTACTCCACCGATCGTGAATCCGCGATCAAGGCCCACTGGCACGCACTCCTGCCACTCGAGCGTCGCCTCGCCCACGCCCGTCAGGCCCGTGTCGGTCGTGAGTCGAATGAACAGGTAGTTCCGCAGGCCCGCGTTGGCCAGTAAGGTCTCGAAGCGCACGATCTTCATGGCGATGACTGTATGCGACGGCATCGAACAACGCAAACCTGGCGGTTCCGCAAGCCGGTGCCGTGGGTTAGAATCCTGCCCGATCAGTTCCGAGGAAAGCAACGATGCAACCGTCTTCATCGGTGGTCACGAGGCGAGCGATGCTTGGCGGCGCGGCGGGCGCGCTGACGGCGGGATCCGTAGGAACTCTCGGCGCGATCGCCGCCGGTCCGCCGCCGCTCGATCCGCCCCAGCGAACGACGCCGGCGACCAAGAAGATCGCCGTGGTGACGACAGCGTACTACTACCTGTCGCACGCTTACCACATCTGCGGCCGGATCCTGTACGGGTACGCTCGCGGCGGGCAATACCATCACAGCGACCTGGCGATCGCCGGCATGTTCGTCGCGCAGCAGGGCGACGGCGACTTGAGTCGCGAACTCGCCCGCAAGCACGGCTTCAAACTGTACGGCGAGCCAGCGGCGGCCCTGACCGACGGCGGCGACCGGCTCGCCGTCGATGGCGTATTGCTCATCGGTGAGCACGGCGACTACCCGTACAACGCCAAGGGTCAGAAGCTCTACCCGCGTTACCAATTGTTCCAGCAGATCGTCGAGGTGTTTCGTCGGTCGGGCCGCAGTGTGCCGGTGTTTTGCGATAAGCATCTGTCGTACGATCGCGGCCAGGCCCGCGAGATGGCGGCGACGGCCCGCGAGTTGGGCTTTCCGCTCATGGCCGGCTCCAGCCTGCCCGTGACGTGGCGTCGCCCGGAGCTGGAACTGCCCGTGGGGGTCAAGATCGAGCAGGCGCTGGTGGCATCGCGCGGCGAACTCGAGATCTTCGGCATCCACGCGATCGAATCACTGCAGTGCATGGTCGAGCGTCGCACGCGCGGCGACCAGGGCGTTCGAGCCGTGACGTGCCTTGAGGGCGACGCGGTTTGGAAGGCCGGCGACGCGGGCGTCTGGTCGTGGGAACTGCTCGCACACGCGGTCGGTCGCAGTCCGTCGCGCAACGTGGGAGAGATTCGCGAGAACTGTCGGCACTTCAGGCCGGCCACCGGCAATCTGAAGTTCGTGGTCAGCCCGGTGGCGTTTGTCGTCGAGTATCGCGACGGCCTGCGTGCGACGGTGCTCATCCTGAGCGGCCACGTCGACGACACGACGTTCGCCGCTCGTATCGCCGGGCAGCGCGACCCGGTCGCCACGCTGTTCTACTTGCCGCCCCCGCCGGGCGCGGCCTTCCTTGAGGCGATCACCACCAAGATCGAAGGATTCTTTGCCGCGGGCCGTCCGCCGTATCCGGTCGAGCGCACGGTGCTCACCGGCGGCATTCTGGACGCTGCCTTGGAATCGCGCGTGCGCGACCACGTGCGCATCGAGACGCCGGAACTCGACATTGCCTACGGGCCGCCAGCGGACTCGGGCTTCATGCGGGGCGACTACGTTCCGCCCGTTTGAACGGTCAGAAATCGATGGAGCAGCGGTGAGCGCCGCGGACGCACGAGTTCACTGGGCGAGCGTGACCCTTCGAGCGGGTTTGGCGTTCATCTGGATCTACGAAGGACTCGTGCCCAAGCTGCTGGCGCCGCTGACCGAAATGGAGCGGGCCGTCGTCGCCGCATCGGGCCTCGTACCCAACGGCATCGAGCAACCGTTCATTCGCGGCCTCGGCGTGCTCGAGATCCTGCTCGGCGTGCTCGTGGCCTGCGGCGTCTGGCTGCGGCCGCTCTGCGTAGTGCAGGCCGGCGTCGTCGGCTTGTTTACGGTGATCATCCCAGTGACGCATCCGACGATCTTGTCTCACCCGTTCGGCCTCTTGACCAAGAATGTCCCGATCCTCGCGGCGATCGTGGCGCTGTGGCTGTTGTCGCGCGACAGACCCGACGCCGCAAGCGACTCGGGGACTACTGAGCGGCCAGGCTCTCGATGAGTGTCAGGAGTTCCTTCATGGGGAATCTGGAATCGCCTCGGCGCGTAGGTTCTTCCACCACGGCTTCGGCCGCCGGTGAATCTCGTCGGCAATTCGCATGCGACGCTGGCGTTCTTCGGGCGTCAGGTGGCTCCAAATCGCATCGACCGTGCGCAGCAGGTCCGCAAACATCTGCATTCGCTCGGCCGGCGACTTGCCCACGCTGCTCGCCGCGTCGGCGATGATCCAGTCCGGGTCGTTCGACATGGTGTATTCGGACATCGATGGTCTCTCCGTCGCTGTGCGGCAATCATACCTCCGATGTCCGGCAGGTCACGCTTTCCCTCGGATCGGCACAGGCTGCGGAATCCGGTCGATCAATTCGACGGCGACGTACGCGACATCTGCCTGCGTCAACTGGTGTACCTCGCCGTCGCGCTCGGCCTCGACGCTGACCCGGACGCTGATGGACGTATCGCCGACGCGGACGACGCGAGTCCAGAAGCTGACGACGTCGCCGACGAACACCGGCTTGTGAAACTCGACGCTCTTCATCGCCACCGTGACCAGTCGCTGGTCGGGCCAGCCGGCGCGGCGGATTTCGTGCCGCGCGCCGACCGCGCCGGCCTGGTCGATGTAGCTCAGGATCACGCCGCCGAAGATCGTGCCGTGCGGGTTGGTGTCGCGCGGCATCATGGCGGCCTTCAGGGCGAGGTGGCGTCTCGACGGCAGCTTGGGCATGGCAGGCTCCTGGGTATCAACCGTGTGAGTGTAGCGGCAGCGACACGCCCACGAAAGCTGGGTGTATTTCCGTAGCTGCGCCTCGCTCGTTTAACCCGCAGCCGCAGGCGAGGTCGTGTTTGATCCGTGCAATTCGCACGATGCCGACCTCGCCTGCGGCTGCGGGTTAAGCGAGCGACGAATGCAATTACGGGTATGCACCCACGAAAGCTGATAGAATCGCAACCCGCGAGTCGACCACCCAGCGGCAGGGCGCGACAGGGCAGCAGCATGAAAATGGTCTTACATCCACCGGTCGAACCGGACCGCCTCGACAAGATCAAGGCCGCGGCCGGCGGCCTCACGATCGTGAACGCGCCCGATGAGGCGGCGGCCGTGCGCGAGATCGCCGACGCCGAGGCATTCTTCGGCAAGATCACGCCGCCGATGCTCGTCGTCGCGCGACGCCTGCGCTGGGTACAGACTGCCACCGCCAGCCTGGAACACTACATGTTCCCCGAGCTTGTCGACTATCCCTGTACTCTCACGAACATGCGCGGGCTGTACTCGGACGTGATCGCCGATCATGTGTTCGGCTACATCATCTGTTTCGCCCGCAACCTGCACCGCTACATCCGCTACCAGGGGTCGGCTCACTGGGCGCCGGTGGGCGGCGAATCCGAACGGTCGACGTTCTCGGCCGGGCCGAGCACGGTCAGTGGCATCGACCGGGCGCACATACATCTCGCCGACGCGACCATCGGCGTCGTCGGACTCGGCAGCATCGGCGGCGAGGTGGCTCGGCGAGCGCTGGCGTTCGGCATGCGCGTGCTGGCGGTCGACCCGACACGAACACACGCGCCCGATGGCGTCGAATCGCTCTGGAAGCTCGACCGCCTGCCCGATTTGCTCGCGGCAAGCGACTTCGTCGTGGTGGCCGCGCCGCACACGCCCGATACAGTCAAGATGTTCCGACGCGCCCAGTTCCGGCAGATGAAGCGGTCGGCGTATTTCGTCAACATCGGGCGCGGCGCGATCGTCGACCTGGCCGACCTGGCCGCTGCGCTCCGGTCCGGCGAGATTGCCGGCGCGGGACTCGACGTGTTCGAGATCGAACCGTTGCCGACCGAACATCCGCTGTGGCGCATGGAAAACGTCATCATCACGCCGCACGTGGCAGGCTGCTCGCCGCGCATCGCCGAGCGGCATCTCGCGGTGTTGCTCGACAACATTCGTCGTTTCGTCGCCGGCGAGCCCCTGTGCAACGTCGTCAACAAGGCGAAGTGGTATTGAGCAGATGACTCTCTGGGAAAAACTCAACCGCCGAATCGTCTCGTGCGACCGCTGCCCACGCCTGCGCGAGCATTGCCGGCGCATCGCCGCAGAGAAGCGGCGGGCCTACCTCCATTGGGAGTACTGGGGCCGCCCGGTGCCCAACTTCGGCGACTCGCGAGCACGGCTGCTGATCGTCGGACTTGCCCCGGCCGCGCACGGCGCCAACCGCACAGGCCGCATGTTCACCGGCGACCGCAGCGGCGACTGGCTGTATCGTGCGCTGCACAAGGTCGGCCTCGCCAGCCGCCCAGCCGCGCAATCGCGCGACGATGGAATGCAACTGAACGACTGCGCCATCACGGCCGCGTGTCACTGCGCACCACCCGCCAACAAGCCGACGCCGGACGAAATCGCCCACTGTCGCGGTTGGCTGCAAGAAACAATCGACCTCTTGCCCGTGCGCGTATTCCTCGCGCTCGGTCAGATCGCGTGGCGGACGGTACTGGACGAGTCGCGGCGCCGCGGCTGGCTAACCGGTCCGTCACCCCGGTTCGGCCACGCCGCACGAGTGGAACTCGCGGAGGAACGTTGGTTGCTCGGCAGCTACCATCCCAGTCAACAGAACACGTTCACGGGTCGCCTGACCGAACGCATGTTCGACGACGTGTTTCGGATCGCGCGAGGGTTATTGCAGCGTGTCTGACGGATCAAAAACCCTGGGTACACGACGCACTTGGCTCTTAGGCAGCGAACGTAGCGGATGTGGCCGCGGAAGGGATGTGTGCCCAAGCAGGCGCGAGGTCCTCACAACCGACCCAATGTCAGGCTACCACGGCCGTGGGCAGCTCCTTATACTCCACTCGATCGGCTGGGGCAGGCGGCATCGTTGACCACAGGGCCACAGTTGTGTCGAGAATCTCCGGCGTCACTCCCGATTGCACGCGTTCGACGACCGTCACTTGGAGCGACGGCCGAGTCTCGTCGATCGAAACCGCCAAGTTCGCCGTCGGCTTGCCCGTCGCATGTCCCGGGTTCATTGACGTTCAGGTGAACGGCCTCGGCGGCATCGCGTTCAACGATCCAGCGCTGACGACTCCCCAAGTCGAGACGGTCACACAGCGGCTCTGGGAGACGGGCGTGGCGTTGTATTTCCCCACGCTGATCACCGAGTCGTTCGACAGCCTGTCGCGTGGACTGGCCGCACTGGCTCGGGCGAAGCGTGAGAGTCCGGCCGGCCGGTCGATCTTGGGCATTCACCTCGAAGGGCCGTATCTCTCGCCCGACGACGGACCGCGCGGCGCTCATCCACTCGCGCACGTGCGCGACCCGAATTGGGATGAGTTCCGCCGCCTGCAAGACGCGGCCGAGGGGTTGATCCGGCTCGTGACGCTGGCGCCCGAACGGCCGGGGGCGATCGACTTCATTCAGCAGCTTGTCGCCACGGGCGTGCGTGTGTCGATCGGTCACACGGCCGCTGGGGCCGACGCGATCCGCGAGGCGGTCGCCGCCGGGGCCACGATGGCGACGCACCTCGGCAACGCCGCACACGATCAATTGCAGCGGCACCGCAACTACGTCTACTACCAACTCGCCGCCGACGAACTCTGGGCCAGCCTGATCGTCGACGGCCATCATCTGCCGCCCGAACTGGTGAAGATCTTCGTTCGCGCCAAGGGTCCGGAGCGCACCATCCTGGTGAGCGACGCGACCCAATGGGCCGGGCTGCCGCCGGGCGTCTACCCGTGGGGCCACTGCGACATCGAGGTGCGCGACGACGGGTTCATCGGCGTCGTCGGCCAGCCGCGACTCGCGGGTTCGGGCCTGTTGCTGTGGCGCGGCGTCGAGAATGTCGTGCGATTCGCGGGCGTGAACTTGGCCGACGCCGTGCGTATGGTGACTGAGCATCCCGCACGGATGCTCGGCGACTTCCCGCGGGTCGGCGCGATCGAACCCGGGGCCGACGCCACGTTCACCATCGTGGAATGGAATGAAGCGACAGGCAGCCTGGGCGTGCTGCGTACGATCGTCCAGGGCGAGGTCGTCTACTGTCGAAACGGAGCTTGATGCGATGGCGCGAACTTCGCGGATTGCGGCACTGGTGTTGGCGGCGGCCGGGTGGGGCGTGCAACCGGTCGGCCAGGAGCCGCCCTCGCCGCTGGCGGCCGTCGTCCAGCCGCTGATCGATGGACATCGCGGTAAGGTCGCCGTCGCCATCAAGCACCTGACTAGTGGCGCCGGCTTTCGCTGCCGCCCCGACGAGCCGATGCCGACCGCGAGCCTGATCAAGCTCGCCGTGATGATCGAAGTGTATCAGCAGGCCGCCGAGGGCAAGATCAAACTGCAAGAGCCGGTCACGCTGCGCGACGAAGACAAGGTTCCCGGATCGGGCATCTTGACCCAGCACTTCTCGGCGGGCGCGTCGATCCCGCTGCGTGACGCCGTGCGGCTCATGATCGCGTACTCCGACAACACGGCGACCAATCTGGTGCTCGACAAGATCGGCATTGCCTCGACGTCCGCTCGCATGGAGGCGTGGGGGTTCCCGAACACCAAGATTCACTCGAAGGTCTTTCGTCGCGACACGTCGTTGTTTCCCGAACGCAGCCGGCAGTTTGGACTCGGCTCGACGACGGCCGGCGAGATGATCGGCCTGGTCGAAGCGATCCACCACGGCGACCGCATCGCCGAGGCGGACCGCGCGACGATGATCGAGCACCTGAAACGTTGCGACGATCGCGACAAGTTCCCACGCCTACTGCCGCGCGGGACGGTGGTCGCCCACAAGACCGGCTCGGTCGATCGCTCGCGTACCGACGCGGGCATCATCTACACCAAGTCGGGGCCGGTGGCCGTCTGCGTGCTAACCGATGAGAACGAAGACGCTCGCTGGACCGCCGACAACGCCGGCGACTTGCTGTGCGCCCGCGTCGCCCGCGCGGCTTACGACTACTTTTCGAACGATACGCTGGAAGCAAGCCCTCGACCTTGATATCTTGCGACGGCGCGCGACGGGACAATCGCGGCCCGAGTGCGCGGAGGAGCCATGTTCGTTTCGATCACGTCGACGCGCGAGGTACTGGCCGGCCCGGACGCAGAGATAAACTGTCCGGCCTGCGGCGAGATGAACGTCCCCGCGCAAACACGCCAACAGACCGAGCGGTTCTATCTCTACGGACTGGTACTTGTTCAGCGAGTCACCGCGACGATCGTCACTTGCGGCGCCTGCGGACTCGAATTGAAGTCAAAAGTTGGAATCGACCAGATTGACCAGTACACCGCTCGCGACCTCGATCTGTACCTTGCACGAAACGTGTCGTTCGTCGTCAAGTTCATCGCGTTGGCCAGCCTGCTGCTGTTCTGGGCTCCGATCGTTGGACTGGTCCTAGCGGTGATCGGCCTCGTCAGCAGCAGCGGCGGCTGGACACGAACGGTGAGCTGGGTCAGCTTGTTCCTATCGGGCCTGCTGACGGCCTTGTTCGTGGCGCTACTCGCCATCGATCCGTGACCACGGAGCTGCAAAGAATCGGAACGCCGGTATGGTCGAATGGAACTCGTTGATCAGGGCCATTCACGATTCGGGGCGCCAAGTGGCGATTGCCGTCACGGGAGGCGGCAGCGGTGCGATTGCCGAGTTGTTGCGGGTGCCGGGCGCGTCGCGGTCGGTGGTCGAGGCGGTGGTGCCGTACGACTTTGCCGCGCTGGTCGAGTTCCTTGGCCGCGTGCCGCAACAGGCGTGCAGCCGGGAGACGGCCATGGCGATGGCCGAGCAGGCCCGCGACCGGACTCGCTGGCTCAGTTCGCGCAGCGGGCCGGCGATCGGACTCGGCGCGACCGCCAGCCTGGCGAGCGACCGACCGAAACGCGGCGAACATCGTGGCCACATTGCCGTAGCCGACGGTGAGTCGATTCGCACGTGGTGTGTCGTGTTCGATCAAGGTGGCCGCGACCGAGCAATCGAAGAATCGCTGCTCACCGAGGCGATCCTGATCATCCTAGCTCGAGCGGCCGGCGTCGCGGCGGCCGCTGACCTTCCGCTCGAACGGGTGCTTGGCCCCAATGACCGGATCAGCCACACCGCGCAGCCGAGCGATGCGATCGCCCAACTAGTCGCCGGCGACCTTGAGCGATTGACCGTGCTGCCCGACGGCGCCTGTCTGGTCGACGCGCCGGTGCCGCGTGGCGTGCTCGCCGGGTCGTTCAATCCGCTGCACGCCGGGCACGACGAGTTGGCTCGCATCGCCGGCTCAATAATCGGTGGTCGCGTGTCGTTCGAGATTTCGGCGACCAACGTAGACAAGCCGCCGCTTGACTCGGCCGAACTGCGGCGCCGCTTGCGTCCATTCGCCTGGCACGCCACGGTCGAACTGACCCGCGCGGCCACGTTCCGCGAGAAGGCGCGGCTGCTGCCAGGCACGACGTTCGTCGTCGGCGCCGACACCGCCGAGCGGATCGTGCAGCCGAAGTACTATGATCAGCCAGGCGACGCCAGCGACCTGCGCCGGCCGCAAGGCGAAGGTGAACGACTCATGACTGAAGCGCTCGCCGAGATCGCCGCAAACGGCTGCAGGTTTCTGGTCGCGTGCCGCCGCAATCGTCTCGGCCGCGTGATCACGCTCGGCGACATCGCCGTTCCCAACTCGCATCGCTCGCTCTTTGCCGAGGTCCCCGCCGACCAATTCCGCTGCGATCTATCCTCGACCAAGCTGCGCGGGTAACATTTCCAAGCTGTTGGTTTCATCAGCGACGACATCGACCAACGCACAGGAGCCGCCAATGCCCGCAGGTTTCGCCGGTAAGTTGCTGCGAGTCGATCTGACAAACCGCACGACCCGTGTCGAACCGATCGACGACGTCGTGTTGCGCCGCTACTTGGGCGGCGGGTTGCTCGGCGCGTACTACTTGCTGCGCGAAACGCCGGCCGGAATGGATCCGTACGACCCGGCCGCCCCGCTGCTGTTCATGACCAGCGCGATGAACGGCACGTCGCTGTCGGGCGCGAACCGATACTCGGCGATCGCCAAAAGTCCGCTCACGGGCGGTTTCGGCGAGACCGAGGCGGGCGGGTTCTGGGGTCCGGCGCTCAAGCAGGCGGGCTTCGACGGCATCATCATCACTGGTCGGGCGACGCGACCGGTCTATCTGTCGATCTGGGACGGCCAGTGCGAGTTTCACGATGCGACGAAGTACTGGGGTCAACTTTCCGGCGAGGTCGACGATGGCATCAAGGACGATCTGGGCGATCGTCGCGTGATCGTGCTGCAGACCGGCGTGGCCGGCGAGAATCGAGTCCGCTTTGCCGCGATGGTGAACAACTGCAAGCACTTCCACGGCCGCTGCGGGCTGGGTGCGGTGATGGGGGCGAAGAATCTGAAGGCGATCGCGGTCGGCGGCAAGCAGAAAACTACGCCGGCGAACGGCGAGTTGGCCCGCGATATGATGCGGCACTACACGCAGAACTACGACCGCACCAAGGACGCGATGCACTTGTTCGGCACCGCGCGTGGCGTGCGGATGCTGCAGGCCGAGGGCATCTTGCCGACCCGCAACTTCCGCGACGGCGCGTTCGACGACTTTGAGAACATATCGGGCCAGCGCATGGCCGACACGATTCTGACGAAGCGCGGCACGTGTTACGCCTGCGCGGTCGCGTGCAAGCGCGAGGTGACGGTCGAGGAACTTGGAGTCGATCCCAAGTACGGCGGCCCGGAATATGAAACACTGGCCGCCATCGGCTCGTTGTGCGGCGTCGGCGACCTGAAGAAGCTTGCGCTGGCGAACCAGCTTTGCAGCCAGTACGTGCTCGATACGATCTCGACGGGAGCGGTGATCGCGTTCGCCATCGAGGCGTTCGAGAAAGGGATCCTCGCCAAGTCCGACACCGGCGGCCTCGCGCTCGACTACGGCGACCCGGACCTGGCCAACCGGTTGATTCCAATGATCGCGCGGCGCGAGGGGATCGGCGATCTGTTGGCCGACGGCGTGGCCCGCGCGGCCAAGCGGCTCGGTCCGGCGGCCGAGGCGTTCGCGTTGCACGTGCGGGGCCAGGAAATCCCGATGCACGAGCCGCGCGGCAAGAAGAGCCTGGCGCTGGCGTACGCGACCAGCCCGACCGGCGCGGACCACATGGAGGCGCCGCACGATCCGCTTTACGAAGGCTTCTTCGCCGGCCCGCACCCGCTCGCGCCGCTCGGACTCGTCGAACCCGTCGACATGCTCGACTTCACGCCCAAGAAGGTCCGTGCGTTCACGTACGCGCAAAAACTCTGGAGCGCCTACAACCTCGTCGGCATGTGCTGCTTCGTCGGCGTGCCGATTGGCAAGCTCGACACCGAGACGCTCGTCCGCTACATGAACGGCGTCACCGGATGGGACCTGAGTCTGTGGGAAGTGCTGAAGGCGGCCGAGCGCAGCTCCGCGCTATTCCGCATCTACAACCATCGCGAGGGCCTGGCGACGCCGGCCGACGGATTGCCCGCGCGCATGTTCCAGCCACTTGAAAATGGGGCCCTCGCCGGCGAACGAATCGAGCCTGACCAGTTCCACAATCGCCTGGCCGACTACTATGAAATGATGGGCTGGGACCGGCAGACTGGCCTGCCCCATCGGTCGAAGCTCGCGGAACTCGATATCGAGTGGTCGGCCGAGTTTGTTTGACCGCTCGGGGGACGCCGGCGAATCCAACCGGCGAGTTCAACCACAAAGGACACGAAGAGCACAAAGGGGAGCGGGGCAGGGCGGAAGTGAGGCTGTTACGGCCCTGTAGTGGGCAGGGCGAAATTCAGATTTGTTTCACAGGAGAACCTTCATGAAAGCACTGATCGCGATGATGGCCGCGTGCGTCGTGTTCGCCGCGGGTCCGGCCGCAAGAGTCGATGACCCACTGGAACCGATCCCGGCCGAGTTGATTGAGAAGGTCGGCAAGCGGCTGATCGACGAGACTGCCAAGTTCGACAAGCCGCAGGTGAAAATCGAGGCCGAGTTGTCGAAGGCCTACGGTCTGCACAAACCAGGCGAGGCCGGAATGTTGGTCGTGCCGCAGAAAGACTTGAAGGAGAGCGAAGAACTCGCGGCGAAGTTCAAGTCCGAAAAGGGCGCACCGCTGGCCATTCTGTTCACGTACCGGCTGACTCCCGTGGTCGACGGCAAGGTGGCGGACGACAGCCGCGTGCGCGAGATCAAGTTCATCGACGACGAGGGGGCCGCACGGCCGGTACAGGCGCTGCTGCTTTCGGTGCGACAGATTGGCGACGACTACCGGCTGTACGCTTGGGGCTACGAAGACAAGCCGCTGGTCGACGCGAAGTTCTCTCAGACCGACAGCGGCGGCTCCGAGCCGGTCGGACTTTCCGTGAAGGATCTGGACGAAGGCACGCGGCAGGGCACGCTCGTCGTCACCGTCTTCGGCAAGTACCAGGCGAGCATCCGGATGCAGCACAAGGCCGAGTGACGGAAGCAGGGCTGAATCGAACGGAACTTGAACCACAAGCGACACAAAGGGAGGGGTAGGGAACGAGGGACCCGTTGCCAATCGCATTCCACGCGGGCGGTGGGTCCGCCCTTTCTTCTGGCCTTTGTGCTCTCAGTACTGTGCCGCATTAAGTAGGGTCTGAAATCGGCCTCGGTGGTTTAACCCGCAGCCGCAGGCGAGGTATGGCTGGCGCTTGTTGTGCCTCGCCTGCGGCTGCGGGTTAAACGAATCGGACGCTTTCAACGTGGAGCAGTACTCAGCGACCTTGGTGGTTGAATCTCCACTCACGACCATGACGCCGACCGAACGACTGAAGGTGAAGGCCCGCGAGTTGGGGTTCGAACTCGTGGGCGTGGCGCCGGCGGTGACGCCAGAGGGCGTGACGCACCTCAGCGATTGGCTCCATCGCGGGTTCGCAGGCGAGATGCGTTACATGGATCGCCATGTCGCCGCGCGAGAACATCCGCGTCACGTGCTTGACGGCGTACGCAGCATTGTCGTGGTCGCCATGAACTATCGCACGGCTGACCCAGAGCCGCCCGGTCCGTTCGACGGGCGCATCTCGCGCTACGCCTGGGGCGACGACTACCACGCGGTGATGAGGGACCGACTGCGGCGGCTCGGCGATTTCCTGCACGATGCATCGCCCGGCTGTCGTACGCGAGCCGTCGTCGACACGGCACCGCTGCTCGAGCGCGACTTCGCGCGACTGGCCGGCGTCGGTTGGATCGGCAAGAACACCATGCTCATCAACAAGCGGCTGGGCAGTTGGATCTTTCTGGGCGCGCTGCTCACCGACCTCGAACTGGATTACGACCAGCCGCACACCGCCGACCACTGCGGCACGTGTACTCGCTGCCTCGACGCCTGCCCGACCGACGCATTCGTCGGGCCACACCAACTCGACAGCCGGCGGTGCATCAGTTACCTGACGATCGAGCTGCGCGGCGCGGTCCCGCACGACCTGCGGAGCGAAGTGGGGCAGTGGCTGTTCGGATGCGACGTCTGCCAGGATGTTTGCCCGTGGAACCGCAAGGCCCCGGCAGGATACGAGGCGGCGTACCTGCCACGGTCGCCGGGCGGCGTGGTCGATGCGCGGGCGATCGCGGCGATGTCTGACGATGAACTGCGCCGCCTGGTCCGCGGCACGACGCTCACTCGCACGGGGTTGAACGGTCTGCGTCGCAATGCGGCGATCGTGTTGGGAAACTCGCAATCGCCAGACGCGCTGCCTGTCCTTCAGCAGCTCGCGGCGCACACGGACGCGCTCGTGGCCGAGGCGGCCCGCTGGGGCATCGACCGCTGCACCAGCAGCGACGCGACGGCGACGAACGCGACGATCGCCGAGCCGGTGAACGCACCGTACGCTTGAGCGTACTTGTGTCCGACTCCGTCCGCGAGCCAACCGCCCAATTCGCTCGACGTGCTCGCCATCAAAACGAACGCGACCGCGAGAGCCGCCCAGACGAGCCGGCGCCTCTGCGTCGGGCATGTCGCACGGCCGCAATACGCCACGAGCACCGCGTAGGGCAAGGCCATCGTGACGAAGTGATGCTTCCAGCTACGCTCGCTGACGAGCAACATCGCGATGAAGACAAGCGAGTACTCACACGCCAGCCGCCAGTCCCGGCGATCGGTCGTCGGCGTGCGCGCGAGCCACGCGACGACACCGAGGATCGCCAGGAACGACGTCTTAATAAGGACCAGCACGGCGGAGCGATCGAGGCTCAGCAGATTGGCTCGCTCCGTCGCGCCGCCTGACCACTCGATCGCCGGACTGTCGGTGACAAGCCTCATCACCAGGCCAGCAAGCGATTGATTTGTCTGGATCGTCTCGACCTGCCCCTCAATGACATAGGGCCAGATCATCGCGCCGCACCACGATCGCAACAGCCATAAGTTGCGATCGAAGCCGAGAACCGGTGCGGGCGCGATCACGAGGAACAACGCGAGACCACCGAGGGCCGCGGCGACCACACGCCACTGGCGCTTGTACGCGAAATAGGGAATGAACAGCGCCGGCGTGACTTTCAGCGCCGTGGCCAAGCCGATCGCCAGACCGGCGGCCCCGTCGCGACCGCAACCAAACGCCCACAGTGCGGCCGTCACGATGAACAAGATGACGATATTGATGTTGCCGTGATCGAGATCGCTGAGCAGTGGCCGGGCGACAAGCAAGATCAGGGCGGCCGTTGCCAGCGTCGATAGTCGGAAGGCGTCGCCGGTCGCGAGTCGGACCGACCAATGGAGCGCGACAGCCGCCATCGCGAGCTTGATCGCGAACCACAGCAAGGCCGACGGCACGGGCGGCAGCAAGGTGAGCGGGCGAAGCAGAATCGCAGCGAGCGGCGGATTGGGGAACGAACCATCGACGCCCGGTTCGTTGTAGACGTTCTTGCCTTGGACCAGCAGCTCGATCAGGCCGCGCCACCTCACGATCGCGCTGGCAGAACCCGCAGCCTTGAATCCATAGTCTATCGCCGCGACGACTACAGCGATCGCCACGATCGTCCAAAGTAGGCGACGCATGGCCTCATGGCGGTCTGGCAATAGTCCCGAGCGAGTCATCCGCCCGCCCTCCGTAGCTACGGGAACTCGTTCGACGATCACGCACAGGCGCGAGCGGCCTCGGCGGGGGCCGCAGGCAGGCTGAGAGTGACCGTGGTGCCCGCCCCAGGCTTCGACTCGACCAGTATCTCGCCGCGATGGTTCTGAACGATGCGCCAAGCCTTGGACAACCCCATGCCCAAGCCCCGCCCGGCTTCGCGCCCGGAATAGAACGGTTCAAAGATATGTTGCCGCTGATCGTCGCTGATGCCGCCGCCTGCGTCGGTGACTCGGATCGCCACGCTCGACCGGTCGCCGCCCGATGCCGAAACGCACATCGCGCCGCCTGGCGATGAGGCCTCGATCGCGTTGCGCACGATGCACTCGACGGCGAGCGCAAGCTGATCGACGTCGCCCTGCACCCACAGCGAGTCGCCCGGGGCCACTTCGACGGCTACTTCAGCCTCCGCGCAGTCGGCCTTCGCCTTGGCCACGGCGCGGTTGATCACCTCGCTTACCGCCGTTGGCTTTACATTCGGTTCGGGCGGCCGGGCGAACATCATCAGGTCAACGATCATGCGATGAATGCGCTGAGCCTGGGCGATGATCGTCTCGAGCGACTTGCGGCGCCGCGGGTCCGACTCCTCGACCATGAGCAACTGGGCGCGCCCGGAGATGACCGCGAGCGGATTGTTGATCTCGTGGCCGGCGCCGGCGGCCATTTCGGCCAGTGCGGCGAGCTTAGCGTCTTCGAGCCGATCGGCCGCCTGAGCCGCCTGTTCGCGCAGCGAGGCGGCGAGCGTGTGAAGCTGCGACTCGAGTCGCGCGAGGTGGGCGCCCTGTGCCATCCAGGTGCTGCACAGAGCGATCGCTTGCTGTTCGGTCTCGGCGTCGGGCACGGGTCTAAACTCGTCGAGCCACACGAGCACCTCGGCGATTGTCTCCTCAGCAGCGGCCAGCGCGATGCGACGGTAGGGGCGCTGTTGCCAGGTGGCACGCAACTGCGCGACAACCTGATCGGGGTGCGGCTTCACGTCGCCGGGAGTCAACTTGCAATTGAGCGGGCGAGCTGTGTCGCACCAGAACGTGCCTTCCGCTAGTGTGCCGTCGGCGTTTCGCACGTAACACAGCGAGCCGAGCGCTCCGAGGGCGTGCGCGAACGTCTCGGCCACGAGCGCGGTGAGTTCCGCCGGCGCCGCGTCGGGCGGCAACACGAGTCGCGAGTCCCACGCGCGACTCCGCCAGCCGTGCAAGGCCTGGCGAGTCGCGATCTCGCTGGCCATTTCCACCGCACGGGCCATCAGCATCTCGGTGGATTGGCCGCCGTCGTTCAGCGGGTGGGCCTGCAGAAAAGTCGTCGCCTGCCGCACGCCGCGCGACACAGCGGCCGAGACGGCGTCGCCGTTTTTCCACGGCAAGGCCCACGGCTCGGGGCTCACGATCTGACGGAGTCCGAATTCGCAGTCGCTCACGAGCAAGTCGGCCTCGTGGACCAGATCCACCAGCGCGCGGTCGGACAACCCGTCGGGCATGCTCGTTTCGCCCTGATGGTGCCAGCACATCACTTCGTGCAGCCACTGGGGCAAACACCAGCGCGCCGATAGCTGGTTGGCGATACTCGTGTGCGTTGCGCCGAGCCGATCGCTCTCGGCCGCCAGCGGATCTCCGGCGTCGTGCTTCTGACCCAGCAGTTCCGCGAGTGCGTTGGGCGCGACTGCAGCGACAGCCAACAGCCCGACGTTGTGCAACAGGCCGGCCAGAAATGCGGTCTGCGGGTGATCGTAACGTCGCGCTCGGCTGAGCGATCGGGCCGCGTGGGCGGTCGCCAGCGAGTGAATCCACACCTGATCCACAACCGCATTGGGTTGCAGCCACTGCGTCGGACTGGCCATGGTCTGCTTGACCAGTTGCAGCAGCGCAGCAGGCGTGGCAAAGCGAACCAGTTGCGGGACGCCAATCTTGCCCTCACGCAGCGGGCGGGGCGCCAACCGCAACAGCGCCAGCGCCAACGCCGGATCGACCGCTACCAACCGGTTCAGTGCCGGAGGGTCGGCCGCGTGCGGGCCCAAGGCGAGATGGTGAACCGATTCGCGACGTAGCGGCAACTGACCGAGTTGCCGCAGGTCCGTGAGGATGCTCGTTCCAAGCACGATCCTTGCTCCTAAGTACTGCTCCACATTGAAAGGGGTTTGTTTAACCCGCAGCCGCAGGCGAGGCATGGCTGGCGTTTGTTGTGCCTTGCCTGCGGCTGCGGGTTAAACGACCGAAGCCGATTTCAGACCCAATTCAATGTGGCACAGTACCAAGTCGTCGTCCTTGACCCGAAGTCTTGTCTGAACCTGGAAACACCAACGCCACCAGCACACATTCGTTGGAAGCCACACAAAGTGGATGCGCCTGCCACTGGCCGTCCCTACGACAGGCACACCCCGCACGGCAGCAGAGAGGAGTGCCGCGACCCATTCTCCTGTTGCGACGGGATGTTACCGGCAACAGGTTTTGTGGTCTAGGCCTCTGCTTTGGCCGTTTCCATGTCGAGTTGCTTGCACATGTGGTCGATGAGGTCCTCAACGTCAAACGGCTTCTGTACGAAGTCGTTCGCGCCGGCCCGCTTCAGTTCGTGCACCTTGTCCTGCTCGACCATGCCGCTAATGCAAATGATCCGGACGCCCTCGAGCGTGGGGTCAGACCGAATGAGTTTGCAGACGTCGCGCCCGTTGATGTCGGGGAGCATGACGTCCAGCACGACGATATCGGGCCGGTACTCCTTGACGACCATGCCCGCTGCGAAACCGTTCGTCGCGACTCGTACTTCAAAACGGCCGTCGCTCTTGAGCACGTCGGTGATCAACTCCACCAACTCCTCGTCGTCGTCCACAAGCAGAACCCGACGCTTGCCGCTCTCCAGAGCGTCGGTCGGGATTCCATTCTCCTTCATGAACTTGTAGAGCAAGTCGCGGGGGATCCTGCGAAAACGAGAACCGGGCACTCGAAAACCCTTGAGCTGGCCCGAGTCGAAACACCGAATGATCGTCTGTTGGCTTACCTTGCAGATCTTTGCCGCTTCGCCCGTCGTAAAAACGGTTTTCATCGTGTCCACCCTGATCTAGCCGTAGGGGCTAGGCTCCCCTCGAACCGGTCCCACGCGTCCGCTGCGTGGTATCCGACCCGAGGCATCCATGTTCAGTTCTAGTTAGAACCACGAGCGACACATCCCCGCCGCTCAATCCCTCATCTCAGGCAGCCGACATGTTCCAAAGTAAGACTGGAAACTCTTGTGAGTTTACTGAGTTTGACATTTCCAGGCCGATTATAGTGAAGGTGGTAAATCTGTCAACTTGAATGAAGGATGCGTAAACCGCGTTGCTTGAGCGGGTTGAGCCGTAGATGCGACTGATCCAACGCCCTGGTGGTCTCGTTAAGGCGAGTGGGATGGGGAGGCGATGTGTAAAGAAACCTGAACAGGGCCATTCGCACCTACAGTGGTGTGGCCGCCGCGACCGAGTAACTGCCCCACATCGACGAGTGGGGCGGGCCGAACACGTTCCCGCACTTTTCGATCGGTGGGGCACACGCCGGCAATACGCCGTTCCAGTGGACGAAGCAAGTCGCGTCGCACTTCGGGGGCACGCGGAACCCGATGATCATTCACTGGCTCGACCGGATCAAAGCGAAGGGTGAAGTCCGCTCGCAGTTCCATCACGTCATAGACGTCGCCCCGACGGTGCTCGAAGCGGCCGGGCTGCCCCAGCCCAAGTCCGTCAACGGCACGCCGCAGCGCCCAATGGACGGCGTCTCAATGATGTACACGTTCGACGACGCCAAAGCGAAAGACCGCCGCACGACGCAGTATTTCGAGATGTTCGGCAACCGCGCGATCTATCACGACGGTTGGGTCGCCGCGACCCGCCACTCGATCCCATGGCTGAATGTTCCACTCCCGCCGTTCGACCAGGATCGCTGGGAGCTTTACAACGTCGCCGACGATTTCAGTCAGGCCAACGACCTCGCGACGAAGAATCCGCAGAAGCTCAAAGAGTTGCAGGACGTGTTCATCGCGGAAGCGATTCGCAACCACGTGTTCCCGTTCGACGACCGGCGTCGAGCGATTCAACGCCGCACTTGCCGGCCGGCCGGACCTGATGGGCCCGCGCACGTCGCTCACTCTGTACGAGGGCATGACCGGCATCGCCGAGAACGCGTTCATCAACATCAAGGGCCGGTCGCACACGATCACCGCCGAAATCGAAGTGCCGCGCGACGGCGCCGGCGGCGTCATCATCGCCCAAGCCGGCCGCTTCGGCGGCTGGAGCCTCTATATGAAAGACGGGCGCATCCACGAAGTCTACAACTTCGCTGGCCTTGAGCGCACCACCGTCTCCTCACCGGCGTCGCTCGCGCCCGGCCGGCACTCGGTGCTGTACGAGTTCCTCTACGACGGCGGCAAGCCCGGCTCCGGCGGTACGAGTCGCCTCTGCGTGGACGGCAAGAAAGTCGGCGAGGCCCGCGTTCCACACACCATGCCCTTCGCCTATTCCGGCGACGAAGACATCGACGTCGGCATGGACAATGAAACGCCGGTCACCGAAGAGTACAAAGTACGGGACAACAAGTTCACCGGCCGGATTCACAAAGTGACGGTCGAGGTGAAGTGAATGCGGTAGGGTGGGCATCGCCCACCAATTGAGTTGTGGGCAGTGCCCACCCGACACAGAAGGTGGTGGGCAGTGCCCACCCGACCCCTACGCCGGAACGGCTAGAAATCAATCTTGCCGCGCAGGCCGATGATCACTGCCGGGTCGGGATCTTTTACGCCCAGCGCGGGCGCACCCTCGAAACCCTGGTCGATGATTTGCAAATCGGCGGTGAGGTGGAACCACGGCGTCACTTCGATGTTGTAGAACAACTCAACGCCGTCAGTGTCGCCGAAGAGCGAGCCGAGCGCGGGGCCGAACTCGTCGGACGCGGCGAGGTGGAACTTGGCCGGTTCGTCCGAATGGACAACACCGTACAAGGAGAGGACCGCGCCGACTGTGACTGTGAGGCTAGTCCGTGCCCGTAGCATGCGAATCATCGAACGGACCTCCATGCCTGGTCGCCGAGCGAGAGAATCTCTTGTGGACTCCACCGTAGAACCCTGCGAGTACTATCGGCGCCCGCCTTGCATCGCGTTGATATGCGGGGCAATTGTGGATCGATAATGCGCCGCCGGATGGCCGAGACCACCCGAAGAATCGACGAGACCGTGAGAATCGTTACGACCGAGCAGACCAGCGCCAACTCTGCTAAAATCACTGCGACGAACTCCCGGTTATCCACCTTCCACAGGAGCCACAGCCCATGTCAGTGTGTACCCTCGCGGTCGTTGTCCTACTTGTCCCAATCACCTCTCAGAACCTAAAGGCACGCACATGGACGGACTCAACCGGAAACTACTCCTTCGAGGCCGACCTAGTCGGCCAAAGTGACGAGATGGTTGTGCTACAGAGGCGCAACAAGGAAAGGGACCTGGTGGCAATGCCCATCGATAAGCTGTCGAAGGAGGACCAGGAGTACTTGACGACGAAGGAGGCGACCGAGTCGGTTCGCCGCTCGGCTGATGGACAGCAGACGTGGACGATGCGGAGCGGACTGAAGGTGATAGGACGCGTGGTCGAGTACGGGCGGCGCGACATTACTATTCAGCGGAAGCGTGGCAAGACGTACGTCAATGATAGACTGCTCAGCAACTTTCCTGACCTGCAACAGAAGATGCTTCCGAAGATCGTCGCACACTTTGAGGGGACCGATATCGAGGACGAGAAAGATCTGGACGCGTGGATCGTCAAACAGAAAGGAGTGCCTCGGACTTTCACCGTCGAAGGGGTGATGCTGGAACTGGAGAACGGCGACGTGTACGGCGTGCCGTTCTTTTTCTTTTCGCCCGATGACGTCCGAGTGCTCGAGCCTGGTTGGCAGCGATGGCTCGCCGCGGACAAGAGACGCGAGCAGAAGGAAAACGTTGCTAAGGAGAAAGATCGCGAAGAGTTGATGCTACGCGCGGCAGCTCAGGCGTATCAGCGCGACCGACAGATGAATCAGCAGGTAAAGATGATGGAGTTGGAACTGCTTGCGACTGCCGCCGGCGCGACCAACCTGTGGGAGGTACAACTTCACCCCCAGCGTGGCACTGCCGGCTACCCGCGCACCGTGGTGGTTCCTGGGAAGAACAGCAACGACGCCAAGCAAGTTGCGATGCAGCGATTCTCTGGATACGTCGCAGGCTCGGTCGCCCAGGCAAATCGCGTACGATAGCGGCCGGCCAGGGCTGGAGGGGTTCGCGCGCCCGGACGAAAACACACCGGTGGCCGGTTTCTCGTTCGACGCGCGACTTGGATGGCACCGACCACGATCGAGAGCGGTATTCCAACGAAGTTGGAAGCGGGGACCTTTCCAACGAATTTGCGACATTCTTTCAGTTACCCCGTTGACTTTTGGCCCTCCGATTACTTATCTTTCTGCCCTCAGTTGGACGCAACTTTACAACCATCCAGCACAACAAGGAGAGTACAGTGGCTAAGAAAGCAGCAGGAAAGCCCGCTTCTAAGTCTGAAATCCTCGCCGCGTTAGCGGGCAAGACGGAGCTATCGAGAAAGCAGGTCGCGTCGGTACTTGACGGCCTGTCGGACCAGATCGGCGCCGCATTGGGCAAGAAGGGCCCCGGCGTGTTCGTGATTCCCGGTCTGGTGAAGATCCTGGTCCAGCACAAGCCCGCTCAACCCGCCCGCGAAGGCATCAACCCGTTCACGGGCGAAAAGCAGATCTTCAAAGCAAAGCCCGCTCGCAACGTCGTCAAAGTACGACCACTGAAGAAGCTCAAGGCGATGTGCTAGCGCCGCCGGCTTCCTGTGATTTCGCCCAGCCACGGATCGCGCGGCCGTTTCGAGTTACTCATTACAGCCGACGATCCGTGGCCGGTCCTGCGCTCGGATCTCGCCGTTCGTTGACCGTGTGAGACGTCCCATCTATAATCCCGGTCGGGCGACCCAGGGAGCACGTCTGCTATGCCCAACCGCTGGTTGGCGATCGCTATCTGCGCGTTCTGGGCGGTCACGATGGCTCTGCTCATTGAACGGGACGTACTGCCACATTGGAAGCTAGGCCACCGGCCCGACTTTCGCGCCGTTTCCAAGGTCGCGCCCACCGCGGAACCGGTGCGATGGTCCATCTGGTATTCCGATCAGCGGGTCGGTCGGGTCCAGACGCAGTGGCTGGCCAAGTCCGACGAAACGATCCTGTATCGCAGCGAAATGGAACTGGACCAAATTTCGTTCATGCCGCCGATGGGCATCGCCTCGGCCGAGAAACTACGATGCGAAAGCACGTTTCACATCACGGCCGATCGCAACCTGCGTTCGTTCGAGATTTTCATCTTCTGGGGCGACTCCAGACCCACGGTCACCGCCCAGGGCAACCTCGAGGGCGACATCATGAAGGTGAGGTTCCGAACGGGCGGGCTGGTACACGACGAGCAGTTCTACTACGAGCCGCACAGCCTGATGACCAGTTCGTTGGCCCCGATCGGCAAGTTGCCCAACCTCGCCGTCGGACAGAAGTGGCAGCATCGCGTGATGAACCCGCTGTGGAAGACAGCGGACACGGTGCGCTGCGAGGTGACGAGCGAACAGGTGATCACGTGGCACGGCGAGCCGACGCCGACCTATCTGGTCGAGCAGCGCTACGGCACACTTCGCGCTCGATGCTGGGTCGCCTACGACGGCACGGTGCTGCGACAAGAGATTCCGCTCGGTCTCGAACCACTGGTCTTGGAGCACGACTAGAGGCGACGCGATGATCGAACTGGTGGAAGTCACCAAACGCTATGGTTCCAAGACCGCGGTGGACGGCCTTTCGCTCGAGGTGCGTCGCGGTGAACTGGTCGCCTTCCTTGGCCCCAATGGTGCGGGCAAGACAACGACGATCAAGATGATCTGCGGGCTGCTTCGACCCACCGCGGGCAGCGTGCGACTGGCGGGTTACGACGTGGCGGCCAACGGACGCCAGGCGCAGCACCTTCTGAGCTACGTTCCCGACCAGCCCTACCTGTACGAGAAACTGACGGGACGCGAGTTTCTGCAGTTCGTCGTGGACATGTACGGCGTCGAGCCGGTCGCGGGCCGGCGCCGCATGGCCGAGTTGATCGATCTGTTTGAGATGGGTTCGTACATCGACACGTTGACCGAGAGCTACTCACACGGCATGAAGCAGCGAGCCGTCTTCGCTGCCGCCCTGCTGCGTGATCCGCAGGTGCTCGTGGTCGATGAACCCATGGTGGGTCTGGACCCAAAGAGCATGCGGCTGGTGAAGGATCTGCTTCGCGCTCGAGCGGCGGCCGGCGCGGCGGTGTTCATGTCGACGCACACGCTCGATATCGCCGAACAGGTGGCCGACCGGATCGCGATCATCGATCGCGGCCGACTCGTGTCGTGCGGTACTCTCGACGACCTGCGCAGCAAGATGCAGATGCAGGGACCGCTCGAGGACATCTTTTTGCGCATCACCAGCGACGCTGGAGAGGCATAACAACTCATGTCGGAATTGAACGCGGCACTGAGCGGCCCCGCGATCGACGGCCCGGCGTCGGCGACGCCGAACGAGCCGGCGATCTTCGGGCGCCTGCGATCGCGGCTACTGCGCAACCACGTCGCCTCGTGGCTGCGGCATTCGCGGTTGCGCCTCGCCATGATCTTTGTCTTCAGCGTGCTGTTTTGGTTCTTGCTGTTTGGGTTGTTCTTCGAGGGATTCTTCTTCGTCGGCAAGCACTTGCCGGTAGGCAACGAGCTGATCGGCGTTCTGATGAGCCTGTTCTTCATGTCGTTGCTGGTCATGCTGGTCTTCTCGACCGGTCTGATTCTGTTCAGCTCGCTGTTCAAGTCGTCCGAGGCCGCATTCCTGCTGGTCACTCCCGCGCGGCCCGACCATATCTTCGCATACAAGTTTCAGGAGGCGATGGGATTCAGTAGCTGGGGGTTTCTGCTGCTCGGCAGCCCGATGATGACGGCCTACGGAATCAACCGGCTGGCGCCGTGGTGGTTTTATCTCCTGTTTGTGGCGTATTTCGTGGCGTTCATCGTGATTCCCGGGGCGACGGGCGCTTTGGCGACGCTGCTGGTTGTGAACTACTTCCCTCGCCGGCGGAAACAAGTGGCGGCGCTCGCCGGCCTCGCAGTGCTTCTTGGGATCACATGGTGGGCTGTGCGATTGATGCGCACAACCGGAGGCGACGCACTGACCGAATCGTGGCTGGACGGCATGCTTGCGCGGTTGCGCTTCAGTCGCGGGCCGCTCTGGCCGAGCCAGTGGATGAGCGAGGGCCTGATCGCTGCCGCGGGCGGCGATTGGCAGACGGCGGCGTTCTACTTGATGGTACTGGCCGCGAACGCGGCGTTTCTGTATGTCGTGGTCACGTTTGCCGCCCATCGTTTGTTTCGCCGGGCGTACTCGAACTCACTGACCGGCCAGGCAACTCGTCTACCGCAGAGCTGGTACTGGATCGACCGAATCTTCGACCGAGTCTTCTTCTTCACCGACCGTTCGATACGACTACTGGTGCTCAAGGACATTCGCACGTTCCGGCGCGACCCGGTGCAATGGTCTCAGTTCCTGATCTTTTTCGGACTCCTCGCGCTGTACTTTGTGAACATCCGCCGGCTGAGCTACGACTTGCACAGCCCGTACTGGCGCAACCTGGTCAGCTTTCTGAATCTCACGGTCACGGCACTCATTCTGTCGACGTTCACAACGCGGTTCATCTTTCCGATGGTCAGTCTCGAGGGTCGCAAGTTTTGGATTCTCGGCCTCTTGCCGCTGCACCGCGAACAGATTCTGTGGGGCAAGTTTGGTTTTGCCGCCGGCGGCGCGATGATCTCGAGCGAGTTGCTGGTAGTCCTGAGCGACCTGATGTTGCGTTTGAACTGGGGCATGGTGCTGTTGCACATGATCACCGTGCTGATCCTGTGCATGGGGTTGGCAGGCATATCGGTCGGGCTGGGCGCCAAGTTGCCGAACCTGCGCGAGGACGACCCGTCCAAGATCGCGGCCGGTTTCGGCGGCACGCTGAACCTGGTGGTCAGCATGTTGTTCATCTTCCTGATCGTGGTGCTGTTGGCGTTGCCGTGCCATCTGTACTTCGCCGGCCTGGAATCGCAGCGTCGTGGCGTACCGATGCTCACTGAACTCCAATTCCAGTCGTGGATGGGCGTAAGCATCGCCGCGTCGGTCGCGATCGGCTACGCAGCGACCGTAGTGCCGCTACGCATCGGCGCGCGGGCGTTCCGCGAACTCGAGGTGTAACTGAACGAAGCGCGAGCGTTGCCGCTGAATCAGTGGTCCACGACGTCGGACAACCGCGAAACGCTCAGCACAATGTCCCAGCGCACGCTCACTTCCTTGCGATTGCGGCGAATGCCGTCGCGGGCGGAACGAAGCACGTAGACCTCGCGCGTCGATTCCGAGTCGCGCAGGTCATGGGCGTCGGCGTCGGTCAGCACCAGGAAAGCGTCGCCCGCCGACCTGAGCGTCCCCACATACACAAACGGGGCGGCCACGTCCACTACGACGTCGTGGCCGATCATGCACTGCAGTTCGTTCGACGCGCTCATCACGACACTCCACTGGAAAACCGCCGGACTCATTGGTACTTTACCCGCCCGCAACGCGATTGGCGAACTCATTGATCGGAGGGACTGAGCGGCGATGAGCCAAATCTCGAAGGAAGCAGTGGCGGGCGTCTGGCCCGTAGACTACGGCGAGGCGCACATTGCCACGGCTTGGCCGTCCATTTCAGCCACCGGCCTGGGGCGATTTCTCGGCGGCCTCTATAGCATGCCGTTGCCGCTCGGTCTGCTTCTGCACTTGGCCACACTGCCCCTGCCGATCATCTGCGCGGCAGCCATGTACGTGATGAGCGGCTTCAGACGCTACACGCTCTCGACGACCCGCATTCGCGTCAACCGCGGCATCCGCGGCGCCAGTCGCGCCGAGGTGGGCTTGGCCAACCTGGACGAGGTCCGACTCGTGCAGCGCGCGGGCCAGCCATACTACTTGGCGGCAGACTTGGAACTCGTCTCGGGCGGGCAAACGGTGCTGACACTCGCGGGAGTTCGACACGCGGATGCCTTCCACCGCAACATCCTGCGGACGCGCGACGCGCTCGTGCTCGTCAAACAATGTCGCGACGCAGAGGCCGCCGCTCTTGCAAGCTAGCTCAGTCACTCGTTCATCGTGCCCGGTTCGCGCGGCGGCGTGGTTGCCTGCAGCGGCTCGATCATCTTGCGCAATCGCTCGCGAGCTTCGGCCGGCGCCGCCTCGGCCTTACCGACCAGACGGGCCACGTCGTGCGGGTCATGATAGGTGTAGCGGCACATCAGCGATACAAACCACATCGACTCTTGCACCGTGGCCTCGACGCTCTTGTGAAAGATCGGACGCATCGCCTTGGCCAGGACCTTCAAGCTCCCTGAGTCGACGCGGACGAACGCCATCGCCTGATGCTTGACGTACTCCTTGCCGTCAGGCTCCTTGAAGTAGACCGTGCGCAGCACCACGACTGATTGCGTTTTCAAGCTGCAGCCCAACAACGGGCCGTGGTACTCGCCCTCGGCGTAGATCACCGAGAGCTCCGGAGTCGTGTAGATGAACTCCCACTGCCCTTTGCTGCCTCGGCCATCGGCGCCGCGATAGTGCCCGGGCGCGACCTCTTCCAACTCGGCGCTGGTGATGCCCAGGCCTTTCCACAGTTCCAGGGTCAGACGCGGTTCGTGCAGCAACAGGGAGTAGAGCTCGCGACTGCTCACGAATACCTCGCTCGGCGCGCAGTGGTAGAACGTGGGTTCGGCGACGATCGCCTCTAGCTTGCCGCGCCGTTTCTCGTCGACGTTCTGCCACGGCACGAGTGCTCGCGCCTGTTCGGCTGTCGGTGAGCCGGCCGCGACCGCCCGAGGAATGAGTATCAGAGTCACTGCCCAAAGCAACCGGTTCACTCTCGACCTCCCTGTCGTGCATGTGTACTTAGCTTAGTACTGCTCCACATGGAAAAGGGGGGCCGAATTCGTTTAACCCGCAGCCGCAGGCGAGGCACAACAAACGCCAGCCATGCCTCGCCTGGCGCCGGCCCCGCTTGTTGAAGTTTGACGCCTGCACCTGAGCCGGCGCCTGCCGCCTGTCGTCAAACGAAGCGGCACTCACGGTTCTTCAGACGAAACGGGAAGTTGTTTCGGCCCCGTTTCTTATCGACCTTGAATCGAAGGAACATCGAACGAAGTGGCCCGGCTGGCGGAACGGTCGCCACTCGACGGCAATTCGCGTTGAGCAGGTAAGCCGGGCGAGTTGGCGCCGCGGCCGAGCGGCCGAAGCCCGGCGGGCGTGCGCCTAGCGTTCTGGCGACGCGCGGTAGGTTTGGGTAGTATTCGCCCGCAAAATGCCTCAAAAACACATGCCTGCATCCCCAGAGACACCCCGAGCGCCGGTCACGATCGTGCTCGGCACGCGTAACCGCAAGAAGTGCGACGAGTTGGTCGATCACTTGGCGGGCATACCCATCAGTTTTCGCACGCTCGCGGATTTCCCCGCGGCGCCTGAAGTCGTCGAAGACGGAGTGACGTTTGTCGAGAATGCGCGCAAGAAGGCTACGCAGCTTGCCGTCGCGCTTGGCGAGTGGGCTTTGGGCGAAGACAGCGGTCTCGTCGTCGATGCGCTCGGCGGCCGGCCCGGCGTCTATTCGGCCCGTTATGCCGGCGAGGGCGCGACCGACGAGGCGAACAATCGCAGGCTGCTGGACGAACTGGCCGCCGTCGCCGACGCTAAGCGGACGGCGCACTACGTTTGCACGGCGGTGCTGGCCGATCCGACGGGAGCGATTGCGGCCGAGGTCGAGGGTCGCTGCCACGGCGTCATCGGACGAGTCGCTCGCGGCACTCAGGGATTCGGCTACGATCCGCTGTTTATCATCCCCGAATATCATCGGTCGTTTGGAGAGCTTGGGCTGCTCGTGAAGCGTCACCTCAGTCATCGCTCGCGTGCGATCGCGCGTTTGCGCGACGTACTGACACACATACTGTCGCGATCGAGCGGCTAAGGATTTGGCTCAGAATAACTTCCTCGTTTAACGGCAAGCCGAAGGCGACGGCGATCGGCCAAGTCCGCGCGACCCACCGTCGCCTTCGGCTTGCCGTTAAACAAGTGAAATCGGGAACTAATTCCTGACCAAGTACTAA
>Ga0185317_100091_pt1 | contig 36836 bp, 25 predicted proteins | sample DevilsHole_FD_128020 | JGI IMG/M metagenome (GOLD analysis project Ga0185317, IMG submission 128020) | Groundwater microbial communities from Devils Hole, Nevada to study Microbial Dark Matter (Phase II) - Devils Hole (SPADES assembly)... | ecosystem: Environmental > Aquatic > Deep subsurface >...
GGGCAATACGAGTAAAGGGAAAAATTTGCAGCCACAGTGGCAGGCCCCTGCGTGTAATCTTCTGACCTTGTAATAGAACAATCTTAGCAAGGCACCGGCGGCGAAAAGCGCTCCCCTCACCCACCCCCTTTGTTTGGGCCATTCACCGGCAGCTCCACAGTAAAGCAGGTCAAACCCGCCTCACTGCTGACCTGTATCGAGCCTCCCAAGCGTTCTGTGAGTTTCTGCACCACAGCCAGTCCAAGTCCAGTCCCGCCCTGCTGCCACTGGTCAGCTTTGGGAATCCGGTAAAACTTCCTAAAAATTTGCGATAACTCTTGTTCCGGAATATCCGCTCCGGAATTGGTCACGCTCATTTGCAGGCGGTCGCCGGTGGTACTAACTTTCACGGTAATTCCTTCGCCTGCCGGCGTGTACTTGCAGGCATTGGTGAGCAATTCGCGGAGGATGCGCCCCACAAGCACCGGATCGCCGGCGAAAGACGGCAAGTCAGCAGGCATGTCGATCTCCAGAGCTTGCTGCTGTCTTTCGGCTTGACCGCGAAAACTGCGCACGATTTCCGGTACAAGTCGGTGCGGGTCAATAATCGCCAGTGCCCGGGGGTGAGAGCCAACATCCAGCTGCTGCAACTCCAGCAGGTCTTCGATCAGGCGGATCTCTCGCTCGCACTCGTTGCGGACAATCTGGAAGTAGCGAGCCACTTTGCTGCGCTGCGCCTCCGGCTTAGCCAGGTCGGCGAAAAACTCCCTGTCCTGATTAAGAGAGATTGCCAGCATTTGGATGGCCATTTTCATATTCGCCAGCGGCGTCCGCAATTCGTGGGGAACAGTACTCAAGAAGTCCTCTTGGAGGCGAGCGAGTTTGTCCACTTCCGCCTTGTGGGTGTGCGCGACTCGAGCCAGTCTGGCTTGACGAATTGAGATCGCGCTTTGAGTTGCCACCTGCCGCACCAGCCGGATCTCTTGCTCGTTAAACACTTCCTCTGGCGGCTTGACTAGCCATAGCTCGCCGAGTACCTCTTGAGAGTGGAAAATAGGGCAAACCAAGATGGAGACTGCACCCAAGCTTTTGCTGGCACCGATGTGGCCAAACTGAACATCCAGGCCGAGCCGCAGCTGGCGGTACACCTCAGGAAAGTTGCCCATCAGCGGCGGAAGCTCCTGTGAGAGGGTATCGGAGGAGGGGTACTCGCAACACCTTGTGAGAGTGGTTCCGTCAGGGCTGTAGGTACAGGCGCGGCAGAGAAGGACGCTGTTGCCTCCGGCAACGCCCAAGACTGGGAGCGCCAAAGCTAATTCCCGCACCGCCGCTTGCAAAATCTCCCGTTCATCCAAACTGTCGCGGAGTTTGTCAGTGATGCGTTCAATCGCGGACATTGCCTCCTGCGCCTGCTGCACAGAAGCTGTGCGCTCCTCCACTTGACGCGCCAGTAAAGTGCTGCGCTGCAGCGCTATCTCCAGCAGTCTCGATTGCTCCACCGCCATCTTCACCGGCGTCACCTGTGAGCTTAGCAAATCAATTTCAAACTGCTGCCACTGCCTTGTTTTGCCGCACTGGTGCACCATCAGCAGTCCCCACAAATGCCTGTCCGGATCTTGGAGAAGAACGCTGTCGCCTGCCGCTTCGCTATCGGGCGGAAGTGGAACTTCCGACTCGGCGTCATGCGAAAGGCACTGCCAACTTTTTGTCAAGATAGGCGCGACCAGCATCGACTTGATATTAAAGAAATCCAGCAGCTGGATTTGATTGGAATCCAAACCGGCTGAGTGGATATCCTCGATAGCCTGAATGCGCCCCAGCTTATACTGCCGCAGGTATTCGTTCTCAGTGCCCCAGGGCAGCTGCTGCCCGGACGCCGGTGCGCTAACCCCAAGCACGAATCCCAGCATGGAAGGCCAGCCCGGCTCCACAGATTCCACAACCACTGAGCCGGGCTTATCTGGCAGGCAGCGATAGACAACAGCCCGCTCGGCTTGCAAAAATTGCCGCACGACAGCCACGCTGGTATTGAGAATCTCCTCCATATTCAGAGAGTGACGCATTTGCTGGAATTCAGCGTCGAGCCGGTGCAGCTGCTCCGAAGCAGCCCCCAGCGAAAAAGCAGGCTGCCCCACAACTGCGCCCTTGAGCTGGCTGGAGCTGATTTTCTCCGGCTGTTCGCCGCCACCAGCCACAGACGAGATCGACTCCCTCTCAAGGCCGGTGCCATCAGCCAGCCACTGTCCCACATCGCCGACTTGGGGCTGCACCTGTTGCTCCTGCGTCGCCGCAGCCCTAGGGCAAAGCATCGCTTGCTGCATAGCGGCTGCCAGAATGTCGGCCACCTGGCAAGCCAGTTTAATGTGTTCGGCAGTGAACGCCCCCGGAGTTTCGGCGGTCACTTCCAGACAGCCCAGCAGGGGCGGCCCACTGAAAAGCCCGTCCTCAGGCAGTCCCAGCAGGGGGACATGGAGGTATGAGCGCACCCCTTCTGCAGCGAGGGCCAATGTCGCCTTTGAGGGCGTAGAAAGGGGCAAGATGTCTTCCACCAGGTAAATTTTTCCCTGCCGCAGCTGTGGGATACTGGCAAACATTTCCAGCGGCTGGCAGGCTCCCCTCCCCACAGGCGGTTGCTCCTGCGGGGACGGCGCGGAACAGCCCCTGATTTTGGTGGCGAGTACCTCGGCGACGCCAGCTTCCAGGTCGAACTTGACAATACTGGCCCGCCGGCAGGGCCATTGCTCAATCTGGCGCAGCGCCCAGATGGCAAGCGCCTCCAGCGCTCGGTTCGCTTTCATCGATTGAGCAATCTCTGACCGACTCAATTGGCTTGCGGTGTTCTGCATCAATCTCTCCTCTGTATGGAATGCGCTGCCGGTGTGCGGGCTAGATTTGGGTAAGCTTCCTCCGTTTTCTGAGTTCTCCGTGGGTGGCACGGACTCGACTCTTGAAATTCTCAGAGTCCGCAGGTAGCCTCCCCTGGAATTTGCTGAATAGTCAGGACGCACGCGGTTAACTCGTGACGCCAGTGCGGGATGGGAAAAGCTTGCCGGTAGGGATAGTGAGGATAAGTCTGTGAGTGACTCTCTAATTCTTCTCCTGTTGCCACCGCCCCATGATTATCACTATTTTAACTTTCAGATATTCTCCATATTTCACTCCCATTAAACGCAAAATAATATTTATGGAATTGATGAAAATATAGGATAAAAATCCTGACATGATGGCTGCAAAATGCAAAGTATTTGATTTCTTATCCCCATTCTTTTGTGGGATGGCAGCTCCTATAGCTGAAAGCTGCCCCAGTTCAGGAAAGCTTGCTCCCGCCAATGCCGGCAGCAGCACATGCGGGTATGCAATCTCTATCTGTTCTGAAGAACCAAAGCGCCGCTAGTGAGCTCAGTGTTAAAGATGCAGTCATTCTGGGCATTTATTCTCCTCAGTCCCTGTTCTTCTTGATTCAACCCCGCGGCGCTCTTGCGGTAGGCTATACGCCTTCCCGCTTTCTTGCCGCACAGGATAGGCGACAGTGCCCCCTGAAACGCCGGTCAAATAAAAAAAGTGAGCGAAAGCCTCCGCCCGCTTGCAGGGGGGGGAGCGAGTGGATTGACACTCTCACCCCTGGAAAGGGTGATACAGATGACCTTTAAGCCAGCTGAGGGCGAGTGACTTGCCTTCTGGCTGGGCTGCCTGTAGCAGCACGATCTGGCTCTTTTTTGAAATTAGCGCCCAAATGTGAAGAACTCGTGAAGAAAAAGCGAAGATGTGCTTACGAGCCGCCAAGCTTATGCTAAAACGTTATGGCTGAGATTTTCTGGCGGAAGTACAGGTCAATATTTGGGAGGCTGTCGGTTCCGTGCCGGCAAGAAAGCGGCAAACGACCTCAAGTTGGGAAAAACGGATTCGCCGCACCGCGCCCCAAGAATCGCTCCCAACAGCAAACGCCTCAGCTAGGGAGTCTTCCGTGGAACCTAAGAAGGCATCTTGATTGCGCCTCGAGTTGCCCTCTCTCCATTAACTGATTATATTATATTAACTAAAGTTGCTACGAGCGCAGTGAATCAGGCGAGCTCCCCCCTAACCCCCCTTCAAAAGAGTTTTCAGTACCTCAATCATATGAAACCGCTATATATAACCTAAGTTGCTCCCTACAATTTTAAGCATCTAGATACCCCCAAACCCCTCTAAAAAAGGGTGGCTTTGAGATGTTTCCCCCCTTTTTCAGGGGGGCTAGGGGGGGCTCTCACCTGAGTCACTGCGCTCGTAGCAAATTGAGTTATAATGCTTTTTAGGAAAAGTATGCTAATTTTTATTAAGGGCGACTTCAGTCGCCCGGTTAGCTTATCCCCTTGTTTGAAGCCCGGGGGAAAGCGGGAAAGTTTCTCAATCAGGAAAAGGGGTTGCCTGTGGCTTTGAATGTCGCCGGCGCAGAGCCGGTGCTTTAAAAGCTCCAGGAGAGAACTTTTGCCACCTGACCTGCGAGACTCATCGGGTCAAAGGGCTTGGCAATCACCCCCGCCACTCCCAGCTCAGCGAACCTGCGCTGGTCATTAGCCTGTACCTTGGCAGTTAAAAAAATCACCGGTATCTTTTGGGTCTTAATGCTCAGCTGCATCTGAGCGTATGTTGTGGGGCCATCCATATCAGGCATCATAACATCCAGCAGGATAGCATCAGGCTGCTCGGCTTTCGCTTTGTCAATTCCCTCACTTCCCGAACGGGCTGTCAAGACTTCCCATCCCCCCACCATCTCCAAACTGAGCTGGGCGACTTCCCGGATATCGTCTTCATCGTCAATCACCAGGATGCGCTTGGCTACCATAACTTTTTTTCCTCCTCGTTTTTTTCAAAGGCGTTTAAATGCTTTTTTGTTTGATATACTAGCATTCTCAATGCCGAGCGAGCAAGTAACTGTATTCTCCTCCTAGCGTCTAACCCGCAAATTACTTCCCCTGCTGAATTTTAAATTAATTCGTTTTGATGGCGCAGTCGTTACAGGGCAGCTGCGCTTGATATCTGCGCTCTCCCGTGAAATATTTGATAAGCCCGTCACAGAGCCGGCATTTTAATAAGGGCTGACGGCTTTTTCTTAAAAAAAGTAAAAAGCAATTTAGATGTAATACACGCTTGCCGGCCCTTTTTTTTCACCCTTTTCGGCTGCTGCCAGCTGGCAGCAAATTGCTCAGTGCGCCGGCAGCACGCAATTGCGCCCAGCGGCCTGAGCTTCATCAAGTGCGGCGTCGGCTGACAGGTAGAGGGCTTGCAGGTCAGAACCCTGGCGCTTGCATTCGGCAACACCGGCACTGAAAGTGGCCCGAAACGTCTTGCCACTGGAGCCAGTGAACTCCTGCTGGCTGAAACTGTCGAGCAACTCCTCAAGACGCCGCACCCCATCAAACTTGGTGATGCCATACATACCAGCGACGAATTCTTCACCGCCCCAGCGAGCCACAACATCCTGACTGCGGAAGTGGCGCTGCAACAGTTCGCCCAAGCGGCGCAGCACAGTCTCACCGGCAGCCTGACCGTAGAGTTCGTTAATTTCCTCTAGCCCGTCCACATCCAGAACAGCCAAGCACAGGGGCTGGCTGTATAGCTCAGCTAGGCGAAGCAACCGCCCGAGGTCTTGAATCGACTTGCGCCGGTTGGCCAAGCCGGTGAGGGGATCGGATTCAGCCACACTCCTGATCAGCTGGGTGCGTTCCAGGCGGTTAAGGATGCGGGTGACCAATTCCGGGCCTGCAACGGGCTTGGTCACATAGTCATCGGCACCGGCGGCGAACACCTTGTCCAGGGTTTCGGCATCGCTGTGGGCGGTGAGGAACAGCACCGGCAGCCCGCTCCAGCAGGGGTCGCTGCGCACCACTTGGCACAGTTCAATACCGCTGTGCGAGGGCATTTCCACATCGAGAACCAACAGGTCTGGCACAGTGCTTTCCAAAGTATCCCAGAACAGGTTGGGATCTTCCAGAGTTGTCAGCTTAAAGCCCCAAGGTTTAAGCAAAGCCCGCAGCGCTTCCAGCACTTGCAAGTCGTCATCCACGATCATCACTTTGGACTGATTGGCGGCGGGGCGCTGCAGGGCGTCGAGAACCGCATCCATCAGCAGCGCCGGCGAGACGGGCTTTTGCAAAAAGGCTCGCCCGCCCCTTCTGGCCACTTCCAGGCGGTCAGTGAATCCATTGCCAGCGGTGAGTGCCAGCACCGGCACCTCAGGGGACTGGCTGGTCAGTTCGCTGAGCAACTGCAAACCTTCAGTAACTGTTTCAGCACAGGACAGGTCGATAACCACCGCATCGGGCGGCGCAGAGGCGAAAGCCTTTCTGGCGGCGCACCAGTCGGGAGCTACTAGATCGCGCATTCCCAGAGAGCGAGCCTCCTTGCTGAGTTGCTCCGCCAGTGACTGGTCACTGACAATCAGGAGCAGTGACAGCTGGTGGTGCGGCGTAAACGCGCGGCTGGCGGTCTGACCGGCAGCCATTGCCGGCTGTCCGCAGGGAACGGCCCGTGACGGTGGGGACTCCAGCTGGCTGCGCAGCGAATCCACCATCTGCCAGAGGTGGTTAGCTCCCTCTTGACTCAGATCCGGCTTGATCAGCGCCTGTTCGATGTTTCGCGCCAGCTTGGAGCCTAGGGGGAAGCCATAGGTTCCCAGGGAGCCGGCAAGTTTGTGGGCTTCCGAGATAGCGCTGTTGCGGAGTTCCTCGGCCAGCCCACCTTTTTCGAGAGCGGCAACCGCCCTCTCAATGGCAGCCAATCGCTTTTTGCTGGGTTCTTTGAACCGCTCCCACAATTGGCTCACCGCTGCTTCTATTTTCTGCTGGGTTGCTGCCGGTGACAGACTGTCTAGCGCTTCCTTCGCAGCCTCTGACAGACTCGCTCTCCTGTAGCCAGTCTGGGTTGCTGGTGCCGGTCTGTCCCGATGTCCGGCACTTCCAGAGACTCGCTCCCCACCACCGTTTGACTCTCGGGCCGCCGGCAATAGCTCCCCCTCCTGCTGCGCCCTAGGGGAAGGGGCAGCCGGCAATGGGGGTTCGGGCTTGAGGCGATAGCCCAGTCCGTAAACAGTCTCGATTAAATCAGCGGGCGCACCGGCACTTTTGAGTTTCTGCCGCAAACCTTTGATGTGGGCTCGGACTGTTTCTTCTGCCGGCGGCTCTTCAAAAGACCACAGCTGCTCGAGAATCGCACTGCGGCTGAATACCCGATTGCTGTTGCGCATGAACAGCTCCAGCAGTCCGTACTCTTTCGGCGTCAGGTGCAGCATACCATCGCCGTAGGTAACTTCACAGGTACTGGGGTCGAGGCGCAGGGCACCCCACTCCAGCACCGGCGGTAAAGGAGCTTTTCCCCGGCGCAGCAGGGCTCGAATTCGAGCCGCCAACTCACAAGCGTCAAAGGGTTTGACCATATAGTCATCGGCACCGGCGTCGAACCCCATGACTTTATCGCTGCTGCTGTCTTTGGCTGTTAGCAGCATAATTGGCACGCTCATGCGTGCCGAACGCATCCGCCGGCACAGGCTAATCCCGTCCAGCTTGGGCAGCATCACGTCTAACAAAATCAAATCGTATGTAAACGCCTCTGCCAGATCCCAACCCTTGAGGCCATCCTTGGCCACGTCGATAGTGTGGTGCTGTTCGCTCAGAACTATCTCCAGGGTTTTCGCGAGATGTTCGTCGTCTTCTATTAGTAGAATCTTCATCTTGGAAAGCCGGTTCACGCATCTTGTCGCCTTTGAGCAAACAGCTGAATTTTTTTACTTTCCAGCATGCCAGCTTTTTTCAACACCCTTGAGGCGTCGCGCTGGCCAAACCTTTTCAGCTCTTGCTATCTACTTCTGACTCGCTCTCTAGCCGGCAGAAGTGCCTGACTCTTGAGTGCGAGCGGATTCTGTTCTGTGCGGGCTTTTCGCAGCGCCAGGGATATTGCAGGTCGAACGGCCAAGATCCCCCTCACCCCCTCCAGAGCCCACTTTCGGGTGAGGGCGAGCGAGACGCCACCGCAGCGGTTTGACCGGGATTAGCTGATCCCGATTCTGCCGGGCTGCCCATCCGGAATGCGAAAGTTCTTTCAGCAGGCGGCAGGATAAAAATATTTTTAGCCAGCCGAATCCAGTCTGCATCGATTGAAACAAAGCCCTTGGCTTTTAACCATGTACCTTCTGTAATCACGAAGTAATCACCTCTTAAATTATTTGACTTATTCTACTTATTAGGGCTTTCAAAAATTTAATATCCGGCACTTTATAAAAGAAAATATATCTTTGCGGTTAAGCAAAAATTGGATTTTACGCACCGGATGGTGGTGGGGTGGGCGGGTTCACTCCAGATGGAAAGCTGGCAATAAAGGATGTCTGTAAACCCGCCCCTACTTGAGCGGGCGCTTTCTTACAAATGCCGTTTGAAATCCAGTCTGGGCGCTACCCCAAGCTCGATGCAGCCCCTGAAGCCGCCCCTGAAGTTGTAGGGGCGGCTTCACTCCAGATGGAAAGCTGGCAATAAAGGATGTCTGTAAACCCGCCCCTACAGCCACTCAATGCCAGCTCTCCTGACTCATTCAGTCCAAGCAGCCCCTGCAACTATAACGCCGGCAGCATCCATACCAATCTTAACTCTGCTGTTCTGGAAGCGATCCTGTTTTGACATTTCCTAAATTGTAACAAATATTTTATTATTTTACCTCTCTTTTGTAAAAAAATGTAAATTGTGCGTTAGCCCCATTTTTCTTGGATACCGACTTGCAATCAAAGGAATTGCTTTCCGTATTTTTACTGAGGGGCGGGGTGCGAGCTAACCGCTCTGCCAATCTTTGGCGCTCAAATAACTGGGCGAGAGGTGCCACCGGTTGACTCTACGCCCGAAAGCAACCCAGTTGCCAGCTGCCGGCAACTGCACCCCTTCCCTCAGGGTGCCGCTGCACGCGCCAGTTGTGGGCCCCCCAGATAGCTAGGGCCATTGGCCATCTCACCTTCCGGGGAGGGGCAATTACCCCCTCAGTTATTAATTTTTGCTATTTTTGCCCAAATTTGCTAAAATCTATACCACCAACAAGCCAGGGATAATTGCAGGAGAAGAAACATCAGTCTTAGGTATAACAGGGCCAAATTGTCCGGCTAGGCAAAAGCCCTAAACAATTTTACCCAACCTCTAATTATATAGCAGCAGCTCATATTGGGCACGGACATTAATGGCATGGCGCATGGATCGGGGCGCATGGATCGGGGGGCATGGGAAAGACTCACAGATGCATGCGATGATGCCCAATGCCCACTGCCCCAATGCCCTTATAACCCTGATTTTAAAATAATTGACTCCTGCTGTATCCTTTGAACTAATAGTTCATAAAATTATCGCTCCCAATCTGGTTTAACGGCACCCCATTGAGAGTGGCAAGCAACTCATCAGTACCGGCAATTTTGATAGTAGTGGCACCGCTTTCCAAGGAAATTGCCAGTTGCGGGAATTGCAAACCACCGGCCAAGATTAGGAAATCAATGCCATTTTCTGTCCTCAGTGATTAGAAAACTGCCCTTGCCTGCTGTCAAGATGAACTTATCAGCACCGGCACCGCCAGTTAAGGTGTCGTTGCCATTCTCAAAGCCCCCCTTTTTTAGGGGGGGGGTGGCGGGATCTGGATGCTGAGACTTGTAGGTAGCAACTTGAGTTGTGGTAATCTGATAAACCCCATCCAATCAGGGGTCAATAATAATAACCTTTGCTCCTTCCAGCACGCCAATAGCGAGCTTCTGGCAAGCTTACACTCGCGCATCTATCGCCACCTGCATCCCGTCTCCTGGGCGCGAGACAGTGCCGGTGAGGGGTTGATATTGCAGTTAATTAGGCATTACCTATGTACATATTTTTTGGGAATTTTATAGCTTTGCTCAGATTAGTGTGCTATGGATAAACTCGGTAGTGCCGGGGGCACACCGATTATACGAAATTTTGTTTATGGGCCTCACGTACATCCAACTGAGAACCGCTATATCTCAATACCAAAAGTTATTATATGTGATGTCGAGAGCAGCGAGTAACAAATTGGGCCCTTTGGGCTGCGCGGGGGGCGTCAAACCGGGTTTCTTTTGCGGGACTTAACTCTTTTTGACCTTCCACCGCACTAGAAAGCCAGTTTCTTTGTGTCGTGGGTGGGTTAGAAACCGGGTTTCTTTTGCAGGAATTAGCTCTTTTTGACGTAACTCCGCACAAGAAACCCGGTTTCTTTGGTCTGTTTGGGCTGCGCGGGAGGAGTCAAACCGGCATCACCTACATCTCTCCGCTCTCACAGCAATCATCTGCGGCTGTTTATACGCCGCGTAAATCTGCCACATCGCCCGTTAAGCCTTGGCCAAATTTCGGACTTTCCCGGCGCGTGTATAACAGGCGATAAATCTTCAGGAGTTAGGTTTAAGGTATTAAATTTCAGGTCTTAGGGGAAAGCCAATGCCCGATGCGATGATGCGATCTGGCGATGATGCCCAATGGGAAGGTGCCCCCAAATCCGAGATAATTGTCAATATTGGTGGCAGCGCCGGGGCAAAACGACTCCCTAGGGCCACCAATATTGGCCAAAAATGAACCTCTGGCAGAGGGGATCAGCGATGAAACCCAGATCGTTTTTTTCTATCTTGGCAGCCGGCGTGCTGGTGCTGCTGTTAATTGGTGCCGGTGGCTTTTACTGGCTGACAGCGAACAGTCCGCTGGCGCTTTTGCGGGGCGGAGTGACAGCCAGCCCAGCTGCAGCGATGTTTGTGCCTTCGGGCGCACCGGCTATGGTGTCTTTGCTCGTCAATCCAGACCGGCTCGAGGCGCTATCCGAATTGCTGGCGTCACCTTCCCAGCGCCGGCGTGAGCGTGCTGAACTCGAGCAACTCAAACAAAACTTGCTGGGGCTTGCCGGTTTGGACTACAACAAAGATGTCCAACCCTGGCTGGGGGAAGAAATTACCGCAGCTTGCACCTCCACAGACATAGACCGGAATCCGGAAAACGGCATGCAGCCAGGGTATATCCTGGCCCTGTCCACGCGAGATAGCTCCCGCAGCCGAGAATTTTTGCAGCTGTTTTGGGGAAACAAAGCCAGTGCCGGCAAAGATTTGGTCTTTGAGCCCTACCGAGGTGTCACCCTAATCTACAGCAGTGCCGGCGCAACCGCCGCCCCAGGGACATCTGTCCGAGATGTCCTGCCAGCCAGCTCTCTGGCCACAGCAGTGGTAGCCGACCAATTTGTCCTGTTTGCCAATCACCCCAAAGTGCTGCGCGACGCGATCAATAACGTCGCAGCGCCCAACTTAAACCTGAACAGTTCCAGTTCCTACCAGCTGGCTTTGAACCGGCTGGATCAGCCTCGCATTGGTGTGGCCTTCCTCAATCTCTCCCAGCTTGCGGCCCTGACAGGTAACAGCCTGGAAGTTAACCCGTCTGCTGTCACCTCTGCCCAGTCGCCCAATATAGCCCTGGCTGCAGGATTGAACCGGCAGGGGTTGCTGGCGCACACAGCGGTGCTGATCCCCGACTTGCCGGCACCGGCGGCTCCGAGCTTGTCCGAGCCTGTGGGAGCATTGCAATACGCCCCAGAGTCAGTGGCGCTGCTAGCAGCCGGCTCGGATTTGCGCGGGCTGTGGCAGCAACTGGACACCAGCATTTCCGGAGAGGGGCTGCTCAAAAAACTGCTTAGCCAATCCCTCACCGCCCTCGGGGAGCGCTGGGGAATCGACCTGGCGCAGGATATATTTGAGGGCGTTAGAGGAGAGTACGCCCTGGGATTGCTGCCAAACCGCCCAGATGGCACCTCCGACTGGATTTTTGTCGCCCAAACCACCCCAGAACTGGCCAAGAGCGTTGAGCGTCTCGACGAGATCGCCCGCAGTCAGGGGTTGAGCGCTGGTGCTCTCACCCTGGGGAGCCAGCAGGTTACCGCTTGGACTAAACTGAGCGCCTCGGATGCCGGCGGGCAAAAATCGAAATCGCCCCAGCTGGTAGCTCAGGTGCTCGGAGTGAGGGCTCGGGCGGGCAATTACGAGATTTTCGCCTCCTCAATTGCCGCAATGGAAAAAGCCCTGGCAGCCGGCAAGGGGGGAAGCGCACTCGCCGCCCTTCCCTTTCAGGAAGCCATTTCGGCTCTGCCCCGACCCAATTACGGCTATGCCTATTTTGACTGGGAAGCCACTCAACCGATTTTAGAGCGCCAGTTGCCTCTGCTGAGGCTGGTGCAGCGGTCAGGGGCATTCAAACATTTGCGCGGTATCGGCATTAGCAGTGCCGGTGGCGACAAAGGCGTCCTCACCGCCGATCTGTTCATCCGGCTGCGCTCTTAAAATTCTCCTGCTTTATTAGCATAAAAAGTGACGATTGACAAGCATCTAAAGGCATAAAAATATGCTTGTCAATCGTCACTGGAAAGTTCGTGCCGGCAAAAATAAACGGAAAAGCGAGAAAGCAGGTTTCTTGTTGCCGCCATATTAGAGTTAATTATGTCGGCATGCTTAGCAATTTCTTTCATAATTATATTCGGCGTTGCACAGTAGAAGGATGATTTCACTTTTTGCACTCATCCAAAACCCTCTCTCACGTCCCCCTCCCCGCAGGCGGGGAGGGGTTGGGGGGTTGGGAACATCGCCGCAATTGTGCAACGCCTTATATTCTGCCTTCTTTTCCTCTCTTAATCTGCGACCTCTGCGCCGATAGCGGTTCAGTAAAAACCTTTGACTTTTTACTTTTGAGTTTTTGGCAAACTGAAATAGGTTTGGAAAACCTGCTTGGCAATTGGTGCTGCAGAAACCCCGCCATAACCGGCATTCTCCACAACAACGGCAATCGCAATTTCCGGGTTGCTAGCCGGCCCAAAGGCCACATACATAGCGTTGTCTTCCTGACCGAAAACTTCAGCCGTGCCGGTTTTGCCGGCAGTCAGGGGGATGGAACCGTCATTGAGCATCTTGGCGGTGCCTTTTTCCACCACAGCAACCAGCCCATCGGCAATAGTAGCCACAGTGTCAGGTGACATACCGCTGGGTTCTGGTTTGGTTTCCGCTGTATTGGTTTTAGCCGCTAATATATGGGGTTTGACGCGATAGCCGCCATTGGCGATCGCCGCCACCATTACCGCCAGCTCTAAAGGCGTGGCCAGCACCAGACCCTGGCCAATGGACATGCTCACTGTATCGCCGATATACCAGGGCTCTCCATAGAGCTTCTCTTTCTCAGCTGGAGTGGGTAGTGAACCGTGAGTGCCACCATCAAGCCCTAAAAGCTTTAAGTCGGTTGTCTCGCCAATTCCCAGTTTGCGCCCCCATTTAGCTATCTCATCCGCTCCTACCGCCATGCCGATTTGATAGAAAAAGGTGTTGCTACTGAAAGCAAAGGCGTCCCGATAGCCGATTGTGCCATAACCGCCGCCGTGTTCGTGGAAAAGAATGCCACCGACCGCGATCGCAGAAGAGGAAAACAGGTAGGTGTCAGGTGGGAACTTGCCTGACTGCATGCCGGCGGCGGCGGTGACAATCTTGAAGGTGCTCCCCGGTGGGTAGCCTTGCAGGGCGCGATTGATAAAAGGCTCGTCCAGGCTTTGCAGTCGCTCCCACTCAGAGGTTTTTATCTGGCGGGTAAAGATATTGGGGTCGAAAGACGGCCCGCTGGCCATCGCTAGCACAGCGCCGGTTTTGACATCCAGCACCACTACTGCCCCCCGTCGCTGAGCGAGGGCGGCTTCAGCGGTTTTCTGCAGCTGCATATCCAGGGTCAGCCGCACGGGAGTTCCGGGTGTGGGAGCATCGACGCCCATTTGGCGCAATTCCTCACCGACGGCGTTGACCTCAATCAGGCGACGCCCCCAAACTCCGCTCAGCTCCTTGTTGGCCATGCGCTCGATTCCCATTTGGCCAACTATCATTCCCATCGGATAGTCTGGGTTCTCTAGCAACTGTTCGGCGCTGGCTTCGCCAATGTATCCGACAATTTGACTGGCCAGGTTGCCTTGCGGATAGTAGCGGCTGGCTTCCGGACGCACTTCAACGCCCCGAAATTCGGCGGCTCGCTCGGCCAGCGCTACGAAGGCACTCTGGCTGAGAGCGGTTCCGACCCGCACCGGCATGGCGGATTTGTAGCCGGTCTTCTGCAATTTTTTGAGAATCTCGGCGGCGGGGATGTTGAGGACATCGCTGAGTTTCTTTGCTGTGCGCGACCATTCTTCTGGTTTTTGTTCCTTCGGCCACAAGTACAGGGAACGAGACAGGCGATTCGCCGCCAGCAGTTTGCCGTTGCGGTCGGTAATATTGCCTCGTTCCGCACGCATTGGCACCAGCCGGATGCGGTTGTTATCGGCTCGCTTACGGTTCTGCTCCCCTTGTACCAGCTGCAGGTTGAACAGGCGGTAGGTGTACCCGCCCATCAGGGACGTTACAACCAGCATCAGCACAATCGCCTGGTAGATTCGGCTGCGCCGCTGCTCTGCTTCTCGCAGTTGGTGTGTCCTGCTCCCCCGATATCCAGAACCTAAAAAAAGTCCGCTAGCCATGTTCATCCCCTTCCCCAAATGGACTTTATTACTGCTTTTTTTATCGCTAGGTTATCAAACATTGTTGACTTCAGTTTCATCTTAAAGTCCTTCTATTATAAGGTAAACCTGAAGTAATTTTTGCTGTAAATATAGCAGCCTCAATTAAATGCGTATGCCTCATTTGAAAGCCAGAATTTGCTAGGCAAAAAGCGCCCTCGGCTCACACTATTTCCAGGCAACTCACTAATATGATAAACGCTAGAAAATCTTAATCTTTCATATTTCAAATCTATTTAGTGTTGAGATTGCAGCAGCGGAAAAAAGTGTCCTAAAGGCCCGCTGCCCGCTGCAATTGACAGGGCGTGCCGCAGGGCGGAGGTTACATATTCCTTGGCCTGTTTGATGGCAGATAGGGGATCTTTTCCCAGGGCTAAATTGGCAGCTGCCGCCGCTCTTGAGGGTGCAGCCGCTGCCGTGGGTGTTGGCGGTATCGACTACAGATGTCTTCAGGGTTTCCAGCTTGTGGCCATCGAACCAGACATCTACGCCCCGCAGACTTCCCGACGCGCTTCCCCCTTTGACCAATACTGCTTTGGCTCCCAGCCGGTAGATTTGCGCTCGCGGCGGGGAGCATATCATCAATGGTGTGAATCTGCAAGCCACTCAAGAGCTGGGCTTCGTATCGGTTCGGCGTCACAATCGCCGCCAGGGGCAGCAGGGCGTTGGGCAAGGTGGCCACGGCCCGATCGTCAATCAGCCTCGCGCCGCTGCGCGACACCATCACCGGGTCCACGACCAAGTTGGGCAGATTTAGGCAGCTCACCCGCTCGGCTACAGCGGCAACGATCTCCTGGTTGAGCAGCATGCAGGTTTTCACGGCTCCCACCCCCATGTCCTAGACAACCGCCTCAATCTGGGCAGCCACCGCTGCAGCCAAGAGCGCATCCACTCGCGTCACCCCCAGAGTGTTCTGAGCCGTGACACAAGTTATGGCACTGGTGCCGTGGACGCAGTGAAAGGCAAATGTCCGGATATCAGCTTGAATGCCGGCACCGCCGCCGCTATCGGAACCCGCTATCGTCAAAGCAACTGGCACGGTTGTTGGAGCTGCAGCTGTCATACCCACAAGTGTTAAATTTCGTTACCCGCCAATCCCCCTGCCAGCAGCTGGGACTGTCTGACATGAATGATGGAACTGCAACTTAAGTTTACTTGGACTTCCGGATACTGCTGCTGGGAAATTACATTAATATTTCTTAAGGTATATATAAGATTTATTTATATAACCCCAGTTGCTACTTAAGTCGGCGGAGCCGACAAAACGGCGTTCCCAGGCAGAGCCTGGGAACGAGGGGAACTGTTGCCCAAGGAAGAGGAGCTGCTCGGAGCGATCCCGGGCTGGATGTGAGCGGCAGTGTGAGGAAGTGCGGGCAGGGAGTCGCCCCGACTCAATCTGCCAAGTTCGCCACTGATCATTTCACCCTGATTTATTCGGGAGAAATTAACCATTAAAAATTTACAATTACCGATCATTTAAGATATTTATGTTTGCACTTTTAAAATTATTGAAGCAGTCCATAGGCGAGTTTAGATTTTAGATTCACTGTCAAATCTAAAATCTAAAATCTAAACTCTCAACTTTTTGGCGGACGACGCCGCTGGAGGAATTCAGGAATGTCCAATCCCGGTGACTGTTGCGGTTTTTGGGGTTCGTAAGCGGGTGGGGGTGGTGCCGCCGGCCTAGCAGGGGAGCGTGAGGGCGTAATCACTTTCGCTGCCGGCGCATTGGATTGAGGTTCGCCGGTAAATCCCGTGGCGATCACAGTAATTCTGATTTCACCCTGGAGGCGGTCGTCAATCACGGCACCAAAAATAATATTGGCATTGGGGTCAACGGCTTCGTAGATGATGTCGGCTGCGCCGCTCACCTCATGAAGCGTCAGATCGCTGCCGCCGGTGATGTTAAACACTACGCCCTTAGCCCCTTCTATAGAAGATTCCAGTAACGGCGAGGAGATAGCTGCAGTAGCGGCTTCCCGGGCCCGAGATTTGCCAGAGCCAATACCGATCCCCATCAGTGCCGAGCCGGCATCGGCCATCACCGCTCGGACATCAGCGAAGTCAACATTAACCAAACCGGGAATAGTGATGATATCGGAGATCCCCTGCACCCCTTGGCGCAGGATGTCATCAGCCACCCGAAAGGCTTCTTGCACAGGTGTTTGTTCGGAGATCACAGCCAGCAGCTTGTCGTTGGGGATAATAATCAGAGTGTCCACCCGACTTTGGAGAGCGTTAATGCCTTCCTCAGCCTGACTGGTGCGGCGACGTCCCTCGAAAGTGAACGGACGAGTCACCACGCCCACGGTGAGAGCGCCGACTTCCTTTGCCACTTCAGCCACAATCGGAGCAGCCCCCGTGCCTGTCCCGCCGCCCATACCGGCGGTAATAAAAACCAGGTCGCACTGACCGAGAGCCTGGGCGATCTCATCGCGAGATTCTTCAGCCGCCTTTTGGCCAATTGCCGGATTGCCACCCGCGCCCAGCCCGCGGGTCAGCTTTTGTCCGATCTGCAGGCGTTTGGGCGCACTAGACTGACTGAGGGCTTGGGCGTCGGTGTTAATCGTCCAAAATTCCACCCCTGACACATCACTAGCAATCATGCGGTTAATGGCGTTGCCGCCGCCACCACCCACGCCAATCACTTTTATTCTGGCTATGGTGCTAGGCACAATCTCCCCACTTCTAGAATCTTCCCCAGGCATGCCTTTGACGCTGTTAGTTTGGCCCAAATAAAACCCTGAGTTGCCAAAGGGATTCGAGTTGTCCACTGTTACTGGAAAACCTGACTGTCCTTGGGAAGGCGGGCTTTCATGGGCAAGCCCTATTTTACTATTAAGTGTCATTGCAATTAAGAACGCTCTATAAACAACTCTTCAACTCTAGGCAACTCTAGTCAACTATAGGGTATGTCGCTCATATTACCAACAATAGCAATCGCTTGTTGACAGTCCCTGACTTGCTGTAGCACTTCCAAGGGCGGGGCGGGCGGCCTCACGCCTGAATGGATCCCGATCAGCGCCCGCTCGCACTCCTGTTGTCGGTTTTTGGGGGCGCTTTGGCGGATTTGGGGATAATTTTAACAGTAGGGGAGGCTGGATTTTTCAGGTCTATGTATGAGATTTGGGGGGAACGCGGGTGTTTTGGTAACTGACGCATGCGATCAAGGACTTTGAGTTGCTCAACAAACTTGGAACTGTAAGGCCCAAAATGAACATCGCCCAGCTCGGTTTTCAGGATTAAATTAGCTGGGTCCTGCCAGTCAATTTGAGAAATTTTGACGGCAGAGCGGCTCACGGCTTCATAGACGGGGGGCCACTGAAGGCGGTACTGGTCGGGATTGCCGATCACTTTCAGACCGGGCAGTTGCAGCGAAACCTCCAGGGAGGTGTAGCTTTGCAGGGGCACCCACCAGCCATTTTCATCGAGCACCCCCAAGGCTGGGCCAGCTGCAGCCGGTACGGTCAGCGCCACCGGATATCGTTCTTTGACGGTGACAGTCAAGCCTGCAGGAAACAGGTGGCGGCTGACAGTGGCTTTGGCTATCGGGGCTTGGGACTCTAGCTGCTTAGCCATCACCTCGGGTTGCAGCCGCAGCAGCGACTGGGGATACGATACAGGCAGGAGAGAGCGAATTGTCCTGGCGGAGAGGAGTTGGTTGCCCTCGATCACAACCTGCTCTGGCTGGTGAATCACCCAAGCTGGCCGGCCCGTCACCCAGACTAACCCCGACGCCAGACAGCCTGCGCTCACTATTTGCCAGCACACCTGGAGCAATCTCAGGCGTCGAGCCCGTTGCAGCTGTTTGCGCCTGAGTCCTAATTCTGACTGAGAGACCGATGCGATGCTATCCATCCACTACCTCTCAATTGCCCTTATAGAAACTTATGTTACCCTCTGTACATAACTGGCTAATCATAACTGTTCTATCTCGCCTGGAACTTCTAATTTTTGGTTTGTTTCTAGAATTGCCCCCCTGCCAAAACCAATCGGGAAATCCCAATCGCTTCCCCCTGGAGGAAAACCCCCTGACCGGCACCGCCGCTGGCCACGCCAGTCGGAGCGCAGCAAGCCCCCCAAGCCTCCCTGGGCTGCTGCTGACTTAACCAAATTCTGCCAGAATTAGCCAAAGGGCGTCAGGTGAACCGGCAGCTTTGGCCCCTGGCGCTCAGGCAGGGGGCCAAAGCCAGCAGGCTTAAGGTTGGCCAAGGAGCGGAGGCAATCTGTCCCCGCAGGGCATGGTAGCATGTTAGGGCCAAAATCAGTTGCAGAAGTAGCAAATCATACAGAAAAACTGCCGCTCTGTGAGGATTTCGACAGCGGCGTGCCTGGGTGCCGGTGTTTGGCGACAGCCTGGAGGGGAGTTTCTGCAAAAGCATGCCTCGTGAAGCGGTACAATAGAGTCCGTCATTCCCACTCAGGTAAAATCGGAACTTTGGTGCAATCCAAGCTAATTGAGTTAAACAGTCCTCCACCAGAGGACTCATGCAAAGGTGCGGCAGAACCCCCATTCACGCTACAGGAGTTGAAAGCTGCAATTCCGGCGCATTGCTTTGTGCCATCCCCCTGGAAATCACTGGCCTATTTTTTCTGGGATGTCTCGATCGTTGGCCTCCTGTATGCAGTGGCCACCTATCTGGATTCCTGGTTTTTTTGGCCAGTGTTCTGGCTGATGCAGGGCACCATGTTCTGGGCTTTGTTTGTGGTAGGCCATGACTGTGGCCACGGTTCATTTTCCCGAAGCAAATGGCTGAACAATCTGATTGGCCATCTGGCGCACACTCCCATACTTGTTCCTTTTCACGGCTGGCGGATCAGCCACCGCACCCACCACAACAACACCGGCAATATTGATACGGATGAGAGCTGGTATCCGGTCACGGAAACCAAGTACCGAGAGATGCTCTGGTACGAAAAAATGCTCCGCTTCGACATCGCCTTACTGTTTGTATATCCCCTCTACCTGTTTAAACGCTCTCCCTCAAGGCCAGGAGGCTCCCACTTTCACCCCGGCAGCCCCCTGTTTCGCCCCTCGGAAAAATGGGACGTGCTGACCAGCACCGCCTGCTGGACGCTGATGGTCGGTTTCCTCGGCTGGCTGACTTATGAATATGGCTGGCTGTTTCTGCTCAAATACTATGTCGGGCCATACATCGTTTTTGTGGTCTGGCTGGACTTAGTTACCTTTCTGCACCACACGGAGCCTGATATCCCCTGGTATCGCGGCAAAGACTGGTATTTTCTCAAAGGTGCCCTCTCCACCATTGACCGCGATTACGGCTTGATCAATGACATCCACCACAATATCGGCACCCATGTGGCTCACCACCTGTTCATTGGCATTCCCCACTACCATCTGAAGACGGCCACCGAGGCGCTCAAACCAATTCTGGGGAACTATTACCGACAATCAAGCGCTCCCATCTGGCAGTCCTTCTGGCGCTCATACAAAAGTTGCCATTTTGTCCCGGATACAGGGGGGATGGTTTACTACCGCCCCAAAACTGAGATTGCTTCAGCCCCAGTAGACAGCAATCTCTAAAACACCTGTCCCGCAATCATCCATTGTTTTTGCTTTTAACTTAACGCCGGTGCGGCTCGCTACCCACTCTCGCCAATGGCAGCCGCACCGGCTTTAGCATTTTTCCCGTTGCGGCTGCTCTCACCGGCTCTGTTGCCCCTTGCCCAGGCACTCTTTGCCATGCCGCCACCGCCCCCCACCAGAGAACCAACAGATCCCTGCTGAGGGTCAAACTCCCCTGTGCCGGTCTGCGCTGACCATTTTCCACTCTTGCCGCGTATTGTTTTTTCCGCCTAATTTCTCGATAGTTTCGGGATGAGTGCTATAATACCCTGACAGCAGGCTAGCTCGGCCTGAATAGACGCCTGTGGACTGGAAGGAGCCGTCTCCCCAGGGCGAAGCAGGAAGTGAACGTCAAACTGAGTAAGTTTGAGTAAGTTTCATGGAGCGGAATGTCAATTGTAAATCAGATTCAGTGGTAGGGTTATTTCTTTGCTACAGAATTTCCAAAGGATGCACCCTTGCGTGTCGGCAGGCATATCTCCGAACCTGAATCTCTACGATGTTTAACTTTGGAGGTATTCCATGTCGATCTATGTAGGGAACTTGTCCTACGACGTAACCGCAGATGATCTCACTAATGTGTTTGCTGATTACGGAACCGTAAAGCGGGTTAATTTGCCCACTGACAGGGAAACAGGTCGCCCGCGAGGCTTTGGTTTCGTGGAAATGTCAACAGATGCGGAAGAACAGGCAGCCATTGACGCCCTTGATGGAGCCGAATGGATGGGCCGTGACCTCAAGGTAAACAAAGCTAAGCCTCGTGAAGACCGGCCTGGCGGCGGAAGTCGCGGTGGCGGACCTAGCCGGGGTGGCGGTGGCTACGGCGGCGGCAAAGGTCGCCCACGCTAATCAACTCCAGGCGCAGAAATTGCAGTTTTGTCCAGCGACGCTTATGCCGCTGGCCGCATGAAAAGTTATGTTGTGGCACAGGCATCTTGCCTGTGCTTTTGCATTTTACTTGAGTTTGTTACGGCTTGACGCCGGCAGATTTTCCGCGCTCTGAGGGGCAATAGACTGGGAAAATTATGCTGAAATTCTTTGCTATAGCAGCAGATCATATTGGGCACGGACATTAATGGTATGCCGCATGGCGCATGGCGCATGGCGCATGGGAAAGACTCAGAGAAACATGCGTTCTGGCGATGATGCCAGCGTGATGACCAATGCCATGCATGCGTTCTGGCCATGCATGCGTTCTGGCCATGCATGCCCATGTCTTAACCTAAGTGCATACTGCTATAGTGGGTGAGAGGTATAGCAGTAGCCATATTGATTAGGACATTCATTTCCCCATCCGCGTCCATCTGTGTTCATCTGCGGTTTTAAATATTGAACCGCAGCCTGTAGCAACGGATAACGCAGATGTGGCACTGTCCTAACTATAGTAAATATTGCTATACTAATTTGATTAACCGCACGAACGCTCCAGGGAAAATTGGTATCAGTTGGATGGAAGCCTGACCGGCAACTCCCGAAACTGTGCCATAAACCGCCGGTCAATCCAATCTTTCCAGCGCCACAGCAGCGGCGACGGGCCACAGCTAAAAGAACCGCCCAAAAAAGGAACAGATGCGATTGCTGACCGGTCGCCGGTGCCAATTAAAGAGAGAAATTGCTTTTGCGGTCTAAATGGCTTCACCTCCAGCCCCAGCAAAACCCGCCGCAAATTCTCGAACAGCGGCTTACCCTGGCGGACAGCAAACACCCCCGCCTTAGGACGGGGATAATTAACCATCGCAGCCACATCACCGGCAGCAAATACCCTCGGGTGAGACACCGACTGCAGCGTATCTCCCACCAGGATAAAACCGGCAGCGTCCGTCGCCAGACCCGCCTGCAGCAGCCAACTGGCAGCCGACGCCTGCGTCACCCAAAAAACTCGGTCGCACTCCACCGCCAGCCCCGACTCACACCGCACGCACACCGCCGGCGATCCCAAACCCAGCCGGTCTGCTCGCGGCTGCACCTCACAGACTTTTTCCCCCAGATGCAGCTCAATCCCCCGGCGGGTGAGAATGTCCTGCAAGCGCCGGCCCAACCGGCTACTGTGTGCCGGTACGATCCGATCCCCGCTGTGGAACAAATGAATTGCCACACTTGCCACCGGCACCCGGGCCTCCCGATCCATTTCCTTCAGACGAGAAACCATCGCCAGCGCCAATTCCACACCACCGGCACCCCCACCGACAATGCCAAGGCGCAGCGGTTGCCCCGGAGAGACGGTGCGGCGATCCACAACCTGCTTCCAGCCGGCAAGCAACTCCGGCACCGGCTTAGCCGGAATTGCATATTCCGCCGCACCCGGAACAGATATCGCTGCAGGGGTGCTGCCAATATCAACAGACAGCAGGTCAAACCCCACCTTTTCACCGCTGGCGCACAGAACCTGATTGCTTTCCAGATCCAAACCAATCGCCCGGTCAATTAACAGCTGCGTGCCGGCAAACTCTGCCAGTTGCCCCAGGTCGATGTGACATTCTTGAAAATTGTAAAAGCCGGCGATATGCCCGGGCAGCATCCCCGAATAGGGCGCGTGGGACCTGTCCGAAATCAGGGTGAGGCGCACACCAGATAAAGGTTTCGCGCCAAACAGTTTCAGCGCGATGGCGTGGCTGTGGCCACCCCCTATCAGTACAAGGTGTTTGTCCATTAACTAAGCCACACAACCCTCACACTAGCCATTTTGCCACTCAAAGACTGTGCCGGATTCATCGCTGGGGAGAATTATCCAGCGCAGCTGGCACAGTGCAGGATACTGCAATCCACCGCGCTACAATCAATGGCCCCACAGTGAATGTGATGGCAACCGGCACATGCGTCCCCAAGGCTTCCGGCGCAGTCAATGCCCTCACAGCTAGCACCGGCACAGTCAATAGCTCCATTAACACACTCAGCGCCCGAGTTGTCGCGCCAGCTGTCGCGCCGGCGGGGCTGTAGCCAAGGCGGCTCCGAAGGAGCATCTTTTTCAGGCGGTTCTTGTGTCTCCATCTGGCTTTTTAGCACAAGACTTGCCAATTTACAAGCTTGCAGCCGCTGACGGGAAGCGCGGACAGCCTCAATCCAACCCACCTCCAAGATATTTCGTTTTATATATTGAGAGCAGGACTCGCCCCCATACAGAACCCGATAGGCGCAGGAAAACCCTTTTCTGGGGGAAAGATGCCGCTGGTAGCCGGCTTTCCCGGCGGCGGCTGACCTGCGAGTCAGGGCGTCAAAAGCTGTGATAGTGATTGACGAGGTTGAGGAGTTGCTGTTGCTCATGCCAGGAGATTGCCCGAAAGACGTATAATAATAAGCCAGTTTTTCAATAAAAAATCTCAAAACACTGCGACATCTGGCAATGCGGGGAAACACCTAATTTACAGGCTATCCCAATTTGGGGGGAATTGCCTGCCGGTGGACAATTTAACTTTTCCGGTGCCAAGGGGTCGCCCCACCACAGCTTTTGACGAGATACCCACAGCCAGAGAACGCGATCGGCAAAATTTATAGTAGAGGACTTGCGCCGCCGCCCTAAGCAATAGGGGGTTGTGCAGCTAAATCAATCCCGATCGCGAGGTATCTGCCGGAAAAAAAGCGGTTGTTGCGCAATTCTTGTACTGTACACTTTTTTGGGAGAAACGCTGTGTTAAATAGAGATATACTCCTGATTTTTGCCTTGGGTTTAATGCCGCCGGTGCTGTCTTGGTGGCTGAGGCGGAAAGCCGAGGCGAGAGCCATAGCCCGCCTGAGGGCGGCGAGGGAAGCTGCGGTATCCAGAGGATTGCAAAACCTTCGCCTTCCCCCAGAATTGTATGACATTCCAGGGGGGGGCGGCGAGACGATAGGCGACCGAACCTGCAGGTTTAATGCCCGCTCTAGTTTAATCCGCTGTGCGGTCAATCCGCAGGGCCCGTGTCAGGGGTGCCCCCACTACCAGCCACGGTCGTGAGAGCCATTTCCGGTTTTAAAGTTTGGGTTGTAATTCAGGTATGGCGGGCTTTATGCTTATTAATTAAATAATTAAAGCAATTTAAATGTTATTAAATAAAAATGTCATCAAACGTAAGTGAGCTGGGTACTTACGCTCTGGTTGAGAAACCGGGTTGAGAAACCCGGTTTCTGCGCAACTCCTGAGAGCTGTAGCGCGGGCCGAGCGGGCCGGTGCCGTGGGGCAAGGAGTGCGGGGTACCCTCCGACTCTGGCCAGACAAACCGGCAGCCGGGAAACTTGAGAGGCAGACAGAGCCAGACTGCTTGACAAACTGCCTGCCAATTAGTAAAAATGGTAGATTGGCTGTCTGTAATAGCTCGGATCAGGTATGGCCTGCGGTCAGGCTGCGCTAGCCGGCGCGGCAAAAGCTGGCAATCTGCCGATCAGTGGTAAGCCAGCTACCTGTACGGCAACTCACAAAATAAATCCATGACTTACGCAATTATCGAAACCGGCGGCAAGCAACTGCGGGTGGAACCGGGTCGCTTCTATGATGTGGAACTGCTTCCTGTGGAAGCCGAGGAGACAATAACAATAGACAAGGTGTTGCTTGTCCAGCACGACGGGGGCGTCAGTATTGGCCAGCCGTTTGTGGAGGGAGCGACGGTGGAAGCGACGGTGATGCGGCACCTGCGAGGGCGCAAAGTCATCGTCTACAAGATGCGCCCCAAAAAGAAAACCCGCAAAAAGCGGGGGCACCGGCAGGAAATCACTCGCCTGATGATTGATTCGATCAGTCTCAACGGTTCGGCGCTGGGAGAGGGACAGCAGTCGCAAGCGGCTGCGCCGGAAGCTGCAGCAGAAGCAACCCCCGAGACTCCTGCAGAATAATAAGTGGGGGCGGGCGGGCCGGCAGTCCGGGCTGACCGCAGATAAGGGGACGGAGAAACCCGGTTTCTTAAAGAAACCGGGTTTCTGGGGCCCAACTCACGCCAAACAGCAATCCTGCATGTGAGCTGAAGCCGCCCCTAACAAGACCCGAACTGGGCAAAACCGGCGCAACCGGACAGCATATCAATTGAATTTCGGGAACACATCTGAGGAGGAGAGAGAAAAATGGCTCATAAAAAAGGTACAGGCAGCACGCGCAACGGTCGCGATTCAAATGCCCAGCGCTTGGGCGTCAAGCGTTTCGGTGGCCAGGTTGTGAAAGCCGGCAATATTCTGGTGCGCCAGCGGGGCACTAAGATTCACCCGGGCAACAATGTGGGGATTGGCAGTGACGACACCCTGTTTGCCCTCATTGATGGGGTTGTCACATTCGAGCGCAAGGGCAAAACCCGCAAAAAGGTGAGCGTTTACCCCTCCGTTGCAGCTGAACCGGCTGTCGCTGAGGCTGAACTCGCTGCTGTTTGAGCTTGACTTTGAAAAACCGGGTTTCTTAGAGAAACTCGGTTTCTCAAGGAATTTTACATAACGTTACTAAACTGTTGCGCCGCAGGGCAGTGACAAGTCTTAGACTGGATTTTGATATTTTCGATCCTTATTAGCCGCCATGTTCCCAATCCACCGCCCTCGCCGCTTGCGCAGCCATCCCCAGCTTCGCCGTATGGTGTGCGAAAATATTTTGACCGCCAGCGATCTGATTTACCCCCTGTTTGCCGTACCGGGAGAGGGCATCGCCAAAGAGGTGAAGTCCATGCCCGGTGTGTACCAGCTGTCGGTAGACAAGATCGCGATCGAAGCGAAGGAGGTCTACGATCTGGGCATTCCGGCGATTATCCTGTTTGGCATTCCCGACGTTAAGGATGCGGATGCCACCGGCGCTTGGCACGATTGCGGGATTGTCCAGAAAGCGACGGCTGCAGTCAAAGCAGCGGTGCCGGATCTGCTTGTGATTGTGGATACTTGCCTGTGCGAGTACACCAGTCACGGGCACTGCGGCTATTTACTTTCCGGCGATTTGACTGGTCGGGTTTTGAATGACCCAACACTGGAGTTGCTGAAGAAAACTGCGGTGTCGCAAGCGAAAGCGGGCGCTGATATCATTGCCCCGTCTGGGATGATGGACGGTTTTGTGGGGGCGATTCGCGCGGGGCTGGATGAGGCGGGGTATCAGGAGGTGCCGATTCTGTCCTACGCGGCTAAGTACGCTTCGGCTTACTACGGGCCATTTCGGGATGCGGCGGAGTCCACGCCCCAGTTTGGCGACCGCCGCACTTACCAAATGGACCCGGGGAATTCGCGGGAAGCCCTTAAGGAAATTGAACTGGACATCGCCGAAGGGGCGGACATGCTGATGGTGAAGCCGGCTCTGGCTTATATGGACATTATCTGGCGGGTCAAGGAAGCGAGTAACCTGCCGGTGGCGGCTTACAATGTCTCTGGCGAATATTCTATGGTTAAGGCTGCGGCCCTCAATGGCTGGATTGACGAGAAGCGGGTGGTTCTGGAAACTTTGACCGGCTTCAAGCGTGCCGGTGCTGACTTGATTTTGACCTACCACGCCAAAGATGCAGCCCGCTGGTTGCATGGTTGAGAGCGCTAGCTTGCTGCTTTTGACCGGCTCGATACCAGGCTTTTGGGGCTACCTCTGCGGTGGCCCCAAACAGCGAGCGAACCAGGGAACAAGAGGGGAAAAATTCCATTTATTAGCAGTTGTGGGGCGTGTTGCCATCCGCCAGGGGCAGGGGCAACACGCCCCTTGCCGTTTTCGCTTAAATGTCAGGAACTCCTAACAAAAATGGGTAAAAAAACCTAAAAAGTATTGTGCGTATCTACTAAAACTTGTAATATTTGATATTAGCCCGCCCACGCAATGTAAAGTGGGAGCCAAGGCGACCGACAGGGCAAAGAGGGCGGGGCCAAAGTTGAAGTTTTTGCTGATAAGAAATGCGGAAATCGCATAAGCTGGGTCTTTTGGGGCCGCTGGAATTTTAAAATTCCAGCTATCGCTGGCACTCTTTGACGAGTGTTTCACGACCGAAACATACAATAAATTCACCCTGAATATTTAACCTTTAGGGGGATGAGCGAACCAATTTTTTGCGTAAATTAAAGTTAGATTAGGCGCAGATTTAAGGAACAATGAATTCAAAAACAGCAGATTGCCGTCACATTCGGTTTTGCGACCGGAAGTTTCAGATTAACCTCAAGGAACTTCAAGAGCTGTTTAACGTAGCAGCGTTTTGGGCAAAAGATAGGCAGATTGAGGATTTGGCAATCGCTATCGCCAATAGCGATCCGGTAATCAGTGTCTGGGATGGGGAGCGGATGATTGGGTTTGCTCGCGCTACTTCCGATGGCATCTACCGGGGTACGATTTGGGATGTGGTGATTCACCCGGACTATCAAGGTGCCGGTTTGGGGCGCAAGTTGGTGCAGACGGTGCTCAGCCACCCCCGAATGAGCCGGGTGGAGCGGGTTTATTTGATGACGACTCGCCAGCAAAAGTTCTACGAGCACATTGGGTTCGAGTACAATGCCTCTACGACGATGGTGCTGTACAATCCGCTGCTGGTGAGCCAGGTGCAGGAGAGCGAATTGCCAGTGGAAGCGTACATTGAAGCCTGACGAATTCGGACGCCTCTGCTGTAGGCACCGGCACGATTTCCAAGATTTCCAAACGCCCTTTCATCAGTTCGATGAGCCGGCGATCCATCAGCAGGATCATTCCTGAAGACAGTTTGGGATTCTCGTTAATCTCCCGCCCTTGAGTCACCGACACTTGCTGCAATAAATCCACCGGCTCGCTCCAAGTAAAAGTGGGAGAGGGAACGTCAATCCAGATGTGGTAGCACACACTTTCCCCTGGGGAAGAAAGAGGAAAAGTTGAGGCAGAAATGCGGATGCTGCCCTCTTTCATATTGGCAAGGGCGGTGTCGGTGAGATTCAGCAGCACCTGTAGCAGCCGAGGCCGGTCTGCTAGAACGTAAATTGAGGGATCTGGGGGATCTACCTGGAGGCTGATGTTGCGATCTGCAGCTTGCCGGTGGGTGAGGTGATAAACTTCCTCGAACAGATCGGCAAGTTCGACCGGCTCAATGTTGATGCGCTGTTTGCCGTGCTCTATTCTGGCAACCTTGAGGATGTCATCGATCATGGCCACCATCTTGAGCGCCGAGGAGTGGGCTTTGGCGACAAATTCTCGCTCTTCAGCTGGATCGTCACACAGGTCCGCGAGGATTAACTGGTGGGCACCGATGATGGCATTGAGGGGGGAGCGCAACTCGTGAGACACCCGCGCCAGAAAACCGCCTTTGAATTGGCCGATTTGGGATGCCATCTGGTACGCGAGCTGGGTTTGCTGCAGCTGCTCAGAAAGGGTTGACGTGTCTGGGGTGGCGTCTGCTGGGGCGAAAAGCCGGTGGCGCAACCTGTCGGAGATCCTGGAGATCCCCACGCCCAGTCCCAAACCCACTGCTAAAGACACCCAGTTGCTCCAGTCCATATTAAAGCTCAAACCTCTAATTTTGCCTGCGGGGAACCCCACCCCCCAACCCCCTCCCCGCGCTTCGGGGAGGGGGGGAAGAGAAGAAAGGTTGATCCAACGGGCTGTGCGACTCTAATTTAACCGCTCCCTGCCGCAAGATTGCCCACCGGCTCTCTGTCCATTGTGCCACGGTGGAAGGGATGCCGGTGGCTGGGGGAGCAGGCGAGTTCTCCTCTGACAGCAGTGTCAGGACTTCTGGAAACTGGGCGGCAATTTCTGCCAGCGACAGCACCGGCGGCTGTCCGCTGCGGTTGGCGCTGGTGGTGGCCATCGGGCCGGTGCTAGCCAGGATTTGCCGCGCCAGGGGGCTGTCGGGAACTCGCACGCCGATGGTGGTGGGGTCAAGGGGGTTCATGGCCAGTGGGACGAGGGGGCTGGCCGGCAGGACGAGGGTGAGGGCACCGGGCCAGTATTTGCTGGCGACTTGCTGCCAAATTTGCAACTCTTCCGGGGTGCCGGTGACATAGGGCCACAGGTCTTCTGGGGAGCCGGCCATTAAAATTAAGGGTTTGTCGGCGCTGCGCCCTTTGGCGGAGAAGATAAGCTGGGACTGGTCGGGCCGGCTGGCGAGTGCCGGCACGGTATCGGTGGGAAAGCTGACCAGTTTGCCGGCCATTGCGCCGGCGATTAGGGCGTCGCGGGAGACTTGAGGCATGGAGAAGCGGTTAGGGGAATTAATTTTATTTGATTTTTTCAAGGCGTAGCACAGGCCAGAGCGCCTGTGCCCTTTTCCTGTGGACAGGCGGGAAGCGGGTCCTGCGCCAGATTTGTTCAAGGCGTAGCACAGGCCAGAGCGCCTGTGCCCTTTTCCTGTGGACAGGCGGGACGCCTGTCCTACGCCAGATTTATTCAAGACGTACCACAGGCCAGAGCGCCTGTGCCCTTTTCCTCTGGACCGGCGCTCTGGCCTGTCCTACGCCTGATTTTAAGGGACAAGTGGGACGCCTGTCCTGCGCCTGATTTCCAGGGACATCTGGGACGCCTGTCCTACGCCAACCGGAGTGCCGGTTTAACGCCATTTTTCCAGTTGCGTTCGTAGGCTTTAGCCCAAAAGTTCCTAATTGAACTTTAGCCCAAAGTTCGTAGTTAGGCTTTGGGGACCGGCGGGACACCTGTCCTAGGCCCGGTTTAAATGGACATCTGGGACAGATGTCCTACGCCCGGTTTAAATTCGATAAGCCAAGGCGAATCTCTGGACACCGGCTAAATCGGGCAAAATCTGAATGCCGGCGTAACTCCCCTGCCGGCGCAGCAACTCAGCCACGGTATCTGCCTGTCCCGCCATCATCTCAACCAGCCAGACGCCGCCTGGGTGCAGGTATGCCGGCGCGGTTTCCACCAGATGCCGGATGCAGTCCAACCCATCCTCACCACCGGCAAGGGCCAGGTGAGGCTCGTGCAGGGCCACTTCTGGCTGCAGGTGCGGGACTGTGCCGGTGGGGATGTAGGGCGGGTTGGACACCAGACCGGCAAGCTGCCCTTTCAGCGCTTGCAGTGGCTCAAACCAGGAACCGCGATCAAACTGAATTCTCTGGGAAAAGCCGAGATCGCCGGCATTCTGCTGGGCAATGGCCAAGGCATCCGAGCTGCAATCCACAGCATGAATTGTTGCTTTTGTCAATACTTCTGCCAGACCAATGGCAATTGCGCCGCTGCCGGTGCCCAAATCCGCCCAGTGTCCGCCTTCTAGCTCGCTGTTGCCATTACAGGCGGTTCGGGCAAACTCAACAATGGACTCGGTTTCGGGGCGGGGGATGAGGACTGCAGGCGTTACCGCCAGGGAGAAACGACGCCAGGGTGTGCGCCCAGTCAGGTACTGCACGGGAACGCGCTCAGAGATGCGCTTGCGCCACAGCTCGGTGAGTTCGGCAACAGACAGCTGCAGTGGGATGTGGGGCTGGTGTTTGAAGGACTGGAGGCGCAGCGCCAGCCGGTCTAAACCGGCAACCTCAAGCAGCAGCCAGTCCACTTCTGCCGGTGCGATGCCGGCAGCTTGCGCTGAGGCTATCGCTTCAACGCGCCACTGCCACAGTTCTAACCCTGAAATTTGCATAAGATTTTTTTGGGCATGGGGCATCATCGCATGGGGCATCATCGCATGGGGCATCACGCATGCATGGCATTGAAGACAATAATCAAACCCAAGTTGCAACAAACGGCGTTCAATGCGGCCAGGCTGGTAACGAGGGGAAACGAGGGGAAAGGGGGGCTTTGAGAGCACAAGAATCAATCCTTGCATCCAAAATCCTTGCATCCAAAATCCTTGTATACCCAATCCCCAATCCCCAATCCCCAATGCCCAATGCCCCTTAAGGCTTGGGTTGAGAGGGGTTCTGAATTTGGGCTGGCTGGCGGTTGCGCAGGAATTTTATGGTTTCGCTGGGCGGAACCAGGACAATTAGATTGAGTTCCTGATCGTTACTCTTTTGCAAAGTGTCAATCACACCCTCCAGATTTACAACTTTAATTTGCACCTTAGCGGCTAAATCTGGCTGCTGTTGCTTAAAACTATCCAGCATAGCTTGCAAGTCTTCCTTGTTGAAGAATACAGGAATGGCTTGCTCGTTGCCCCGCTGAATGGTCAAGTAGCCATTTTCCGGCCCGCCGGTGGCCATAAACATGGGAACGCCATTAAATTGGTTCACTTGCTGTCCCTGCTGGCGCAGCAGCGCCATAGCTGAATCAACCTGTTGCTTCCAGGGCACATAGGTGAAATTCACATCTTCTGCCTTGCCTTCATTGGCCCTATCCATTTTGTACACTTCAGCCAGGGACACGGGCACCACCTTTACTGATTGTGCCAGCTGGGGATTTTTAGTCTTCAGCTTTTCGACAAATTCCTGGGCGTCTTGCTGGTTGATAAAAACGCCGGTCTCTAAAGTTTGCTTGCCCTGATTTGTCCGAGACGCAATCAGTGGCGCTCCCTGAGCGTCTGTAATGGCAAACACCGGCACTGATTTCAGTTTTTGAAGAATTTGCTCCTCAGGTAAAGCCAGCGCCTGCATGTTCCCGCTAAGTGTTGAGCCCAGCAAGGCGCTCCCCACCAGACCCAGCACAGCGCCCCAGCGCATTAATGATTTCATAATTCCTCCCAGTACAGTCTTGCAATAAACTTAGACGAAAAATGAGGCTGAGATCGTCTCAAAAACTCATTATTTTTTTCTGGATTTATCTTGCTGTTCTCATGCAGGCCAATTCCGCCCCATCCAATCGCCTGTGACAAATTCATCCTGACGCGGTATCTTGAGAATTCTGCAATGTTTATTTACAGATCGGGCTGGCTGCCAGAAATGTTTTCAGGGCAATGGAGCATTCCCCTGACAGAACAGTCTGATTTGGCGTGCCGCAAGAGAGCCCTTCTTTCCCCGCCCTACTAGCTTAGCCTGCAGGAGAGGGTTGTGCGCCGATCTCGAACAGCTTCGAGTAGGGGCATGGCGCATAGCGCGGCATATAGCATAAGCCGTATACCATAAGCCGTATATCGTGAATCACATATCATAGGCAGCCGGCGGTCGTAGCCCATTTATCCAAATAATCAATCCCAAATCCTTGCATGCCCAGGGCCAAATGGCCTGGCTGTGAGATATGTAAATCGGGATGACAGGATTTGAACCTGCGGCTCCCGCATCCCAAATGCGGTGCGCTACCAAGCTGCGCTACATCCCGTTGCCGTAGTGTTCTATTCTATGGCAGTTCGCGCACAGAACAACACACTTCTCGATTTCTTTTTTTATTTTAGCAGACGATGCGCCTCTGGAGACAAAATCTGCCACCGCAACATCCTTTTCCCCCGGATCTAGGTGATGGAAGTCCAAGGCGCGATAGTAGGCTTTGCCGCACCTCACGCAGGTAATGGTTTTCTTATACTCAGCAAGCCAAGCCCAGACCTCTGGCCTGCGCTCTCTCTGCCGTGCCTGCTTGCCAGCTCGGCATTTGTGCCGCCGGTAAGTCTTACCGTTGATTATAGCCGCAATGCCGAAGTTTTCTTCGGGCTGCTCGATTTTGCAGTATTTGCAAAGCTTCATCGCACTTATAAACCAGGCCCTTACCGAGGGCGACTCCGATCATAGAACAGTATAGCTTGCCGTGGGGTGAAATGGGGCGAACGGCTGGCTGCCGGCTCTGCCACTATTCCACCAAAACTGCCTTCAGCAGAGGGTTTCAGGCGTTTTCGCCATGCACTCTGATGCGCTTTTCCGGCTTCTGCTTCCTCACCCAGGAGAGGAATTAGGCCATCTGGGGTTCAGCTTTAAGCTTTTCCAGGGTGTTGAGCTCTTGGGCGAGGCGGGTGTTGTCGAACAGGGTGTGGACTTGCCGGTGGCAAGCTGAGCAGATGTCGATGGTGGGCCCGTGAGTGCCCTTCTTCTGTTTGGGGATCAGGTGATGGACAGTCAAAAGTTCCATCTCTCTCTCACAGAGTTCGCACGGCATGATGTTCTAAGTTGGTTTCCTGTATTATTGTATAATACAAAAGACTAGCTGCGCCACCTATATCTAAGCCCCCCAGAAACCGGGTTTCTGCGACAAGAAACCCGGTTTCTCCTCCCCCCAGAAACCGGGTTTCTGCGACAACTTTTGCATCCCACCCGAAAGATTTATTCAGAAACCCGGTTTCTCAGATACTCAGAAGATAAAGCGATCTATATTAACCTCTTATTCCAGTGGCCAGATCGGAATCAGCAGGTCGATTTCCGCCATAATCTGCACAGTTTCCTTGAGAGCAACCGCCACTCGCTGATAGTGAAGTATATCATCAAAAGACAAACAGCCACCGGCTTTTTTGCGGTCTTTCAGCCATTTATCCAAAACTTGATAGCCCCCAACTTGAAACGCCCAGACTTCCGGAGGAATCCCTTCAAAATATTGCTGCGCATGGATATAAACCCGCTGCAGCGCCGGCTCGTAGGTGACTGAGGTAACGGCATTCTCCCCACTCACTGGATACTTCGCGATCATCTTGTTAAGTCTTTTCGACTTCATCAGGTGCAGTTCCACCAATTCCTGACCTTTTTGGGAGAGTGCTTGGAAAAGCCGGCTATTGCTGGTTAAAGGCAAGCGGGGAAAGTCGATTTTCAGGAATTCAGCATAGCGCCGGCGGTAGGTGGGGCTGTGAAAAACGGCGTAGGCGTAGTAAAATATCTCTTCTGGGGTGGGTGTCGCGCTGAGCTTCTCCCGAATGGCGCTGAGAAAATCTGGAGACAGGTTGGGTGTGCGTTCGGGGAACAAGTTCCCCTGCTCGTTCTCGGTATCAGGATAGAGGTAGAGGGGGAAGATATAACAGTTATCTTTACCGGAGAGGGCATCTTTATTGACCGGCATGTCAGAAACGAGGAAATGTTGGAATATCTCCTCTCTAATCCCTCTCATCGTTAGGAGTGCCAGATTTGGTTTCAGGAGGTGGCGCATTACTTCGACGCGCAATCTATCTGCGCAAGAGGAGCTGAAAAAAATATACCGCACATCAAAAGGTCGGTGCAGGACTTTCTCTATCAGGGATTCTATGTTGAGACGCGCGACAGCCTTCCTTGCCGGTTCAACCAGCCAAGATGCGGAATCTTTTAACTTGTAGCGTTCCTTAATTTGCGGATCGCTGATTGTTAAATCCGCAAATTCTCCAATCCTTTCTTTGAGAGCTTGCCGGTCAGCGTCAATCACAAACTCATCTCTGTGAGTTTTGATGCCGGTGGACTTGACCGGAAAAATATCAGCAACAGACCAGGCGCTGCTGTACTCCTCACTCAACTCAAATGTTTTAGGAGTGAAGTAATAATTCGGCGGTGATGGGCGCAACTCTGACCACGCAACCGAATTAAAATCAGAATTATTTAGTAACTCATATTTAGCCTGCCGACTGCCCCACAGAGCGTAATAAAAAACCTTTTTACCGGCATTTTCTTTCAATCGGGACAGCGTCTCGTCCCGCTTTCCCAAATCTTTGACCGCTATCAAGATAGCTACACCTTGCTTGATGTCAAACACATTTTGGTCAGCTTTCCCATCAGGGGGTGTTTCCTCTAGCAAAGAGTTGCCGTGCAAATCCATCACATAAAGCAGGTCAAAAGTCTTGAGCAGCTCCTCTCGCATCCCCCGGTGGATTAAACCATTAAGATAAGAGTGATTGGTGATAAATCCAACAATGCCATAGCCAGTCTGTTCAATCCGGTGATGGGCAAAGCGGATAAACTTGATGTAATCGTCGCTGAGAGGCTGGATATTTTTTTCGGATCGCACAGCTTCCTTATAGCGTTCCATTAAGGCTTCGATAAATTCGCCCTTGTTTGATGAACTCACCGCATAAGGCGGATTCCCAATCACCACCATCACCGGCACATCCCGCTTAATGGCTGAAGCTTCGTTGGCTTCCTGCGCGACAAACTGCGCGAACAGTACCTCTGATTTTTTCAGCGCTTCGTCTAAGGTGTTGGTGAGATAAATTCCCAGCCGCTGTTTTGCCCCAAACTGATATCCCAGATTTTGCAATTGCAAGCCGAGTTTCAGATGCGCGATGGCGTAGGGAGCCATCAATAACTCAAAGCCAAACAAACGCCCCAGCAAATTATCCCGCACATACTGGTTCCAAGCGCCAGCCATCCCCATCTCTTCCAGATTTTGGTAAATCTGGTTTACTACCATATAAAGAAATGTGCCGGTGCCGGTAGCAGGATCGAGAATCCGCACTCTTGGCTGCAGGGTGACGGCATCTTTGCTATTGTCTGCCAATCCCAGAGGCAAATTAAAGCGCTCTTTCAGAATAGCATCCACAGAGCGGACAATAAACGACACCACCGGCTCAGGCGTGTAATAAACGCCGCGACTCTTGCGCAGCGCAGCATCATAAGCCGCCAGGAAGGTTTCATAAAAATGCACAACCGGATCTTCTTGGCGGGTGCGCCGGCCAAAGTTTTCCAAAATGCCGCCCATATCGGCACGCTCCAGCAATTCCACTAAATCCTCAACTGCCCAATTTATCTGGCTGATTGAGTCTGTGTCAGCAATGCTGTTAAACAGCCGCCTCAAAAATGGATTGGTTGCGGGAATATATGTTCCTGCTGTGCGCTGATCGAATGCGAAACCCCCCGGATTTTGAGCGTGACCTACTCTGGCTGCAAATAACCCATAAGATACAGTCTGGGCGTACATATCGGCAAATTCTGGGTCATTCAGATCCGGGAGCAAAATCTCATTAAAGCCCCGTTTCAGCTGGCGAAGTTCCCCTCGCTCAGTTTCGGCTTTTAATGCTTCCTCAGTGGCTAGCCGGATTGTTCGCGTTAGCCGCGCCATCTGCTTTGCCAAGTCTTCGGGAGTGCTGATAGGGGTGCCGGTGTAGTTGAGAAAGCCCTCAATTAACGCCGCCACCCCGGCGGTGTCACTGACTTGAATCTCATCTCCCTCCCGCCTAGCGAATACGGCTTTTAGCCTTTGCTTCCCCTCAACATACCAGCGAAACTCCAGATAATTTGTTAAAATTAAGTTCCCATTTAAGGATTCCCGATAGCGCTGGATATGCTCTGTTTTTTCAGCCCCATCCAGATCCAGCCCAACATCTTTGGCTTCAATATAGCCTACCAGCAAATCCCGCCGCCTCACAGTAAAGTCGGGGATGCCCGCCTTGTTGCCTTTCTCCTCAATGACAGCTTCTATCCCTGAATCCTGCTCATCCAGTAGATTCTTGAGTGCGGGATAATAGGTGCGCTCACTACCCCGTTGCAGGTTTTTCTGGAGCGCCCCGATGTAAATATCAAAACGCATCGTTATCCTTTCCAGGTAATTTTGGCATTGCTACCCCCATTTCCCATTTATTTCTCCCCCTCCCCGAAGCGCGGGGAGGGGGTTGGGGGGTGGGGTTCATCCCCGTTATGCAAAGCCGTAATTTTTATCTATTTTACCGCCTGAGAGCCGCTATTTCTTCCTAATAAAATATAAAATTTTGCTAAGTAAAGTTAAGGGGAGGGCGCACCGGCACCCCCGCACTGTCCCGCTCCCGAGGACACGCCTACGCAACAAAAACTCCCAGCCGGTCAACCCTGGCACCAGCTGGAAGATGCAAGATAAGCTTTATTACATTATAAATGTAATTTCGTCAAGAAGTAATCCTCCCTCAGGGGGATGGCAAACTGGCCAGCGGGCGGAAGATTAAAATTTATTTAATCCGGCTATTTGCTTTGTACATATAATCAGTTTTTACTTGTAAGGCAGGGATAAAATTGTGTACTATACAAACGTATTTTCTAGGATAGCTCTCCGAGAGTTGCGGCCCGACCCACATTGGGCCATCCCAATGAAAAACCCGTGGATGGGGAGGGTTGCCAGTAG
>Ga0185317_100092_pt1 | contig 36166 bp, 24 predicted proteins | sample DevilsHole_FD_128020 | JGI IMG/M metagenome (GOLD analysis project Ga0185317, IMG submission 128020) | Groundwater microbial communities from Devils Hole, Nevada to study Microbial Dark Matter (Phase II) - Devils Hole (SPADES assembly)... | ecosystem: Environmental > Aquatic > Deep subsurface >...
ATGGGGAAGGGCTGAGCGCGTTTCAACAAGGGCATCCCAGCTGGCCGGCCAACTTCTAGGCAGCACCCTACCTGACTGACAAACCTATCTAGATCCTACAGGAGCCTTTGACGCTGGGAGGTTTGCAGCCTGCCAGACCGCTCTCGGGCATCAGGCAGCGGGCTGAAAAGCGCCCCAGCACTTTTGGGGTTGGGTGCGCGGACGGCGCTGGCTGATGTTAACAGCAACCTGTATGGCTTGCGCCATCACTAGAAAACCCACCGCAATCATAGCTCAAAGAGTTTGTGATTGCGGATCGGGAACGGCGACCGCTACGACCACGTGCCGGCTTTCCTGAAGCGGGAGCTTTTGCCAACAGGCCAGTGCTATCCCTACAAGGGCGTGCGGTTTTCAAATCAATGCTCTATCTGTTCCCCCGCCATGCACGGGGGGGGAATAGGGGGGTAAAAGGGGAAGCCGTTTGGAGGATAACTGTATAATAAAATCACCCAGCGGCAGCAGACTATTTTTCAAGAGCTCAATCCCGGCAAGGGGATTGAAACAAACAAACCTATGAGCTCTCATCTGGATCAAATTCAAGCACTCATCTCCGACATTGACGGGGCGCTAGCGGCACCAGCGCCCCGCTTGCCTTGGATGGGAGATACTGCCAACTTTCGCCGGCTCCTGGAGCGAATTCGCAACTATCTCGTCTGGCTGGAGGGCCAGGTGAGTGCGGACGAGTCTTTTCTGCAACCGAGAGCGAATCAGAATCTGCGCGGCGCTGCTACAGCGCCGGTGCCGGCTGTCCCCTCCTCTGAAACGCAGGCTTGGGCCCAGCAGCTGCTGCAAGCGGTTGCCTCAGAGATGGCATCTGTGCGCTCTGCCCTGGCGCAGCCACTGCAGGCAGACTTGGCCGCCCTGCAACAGCAGCGGGACGCCCTGTTCAAAGAAATACGCTCTCTGGAGGCGCAGCGACAGCACCAATACTCTCTGGTTCAGCAACAGGCTTCCCAGCAGCAAATTATTTCGGAATTTTTGCAGGCGCTAATGGGGCGTTTGCAGGAAAGCTTGACGGAGCAAGTGGCCCAGACTTTGGGCCATCTGGAACAGCAATTTTTATCTGGATATGAATCGCGTCCTTTAGGGCAATCGCCCCTGGAAGGAGCGGGCTACTCAACCTCCACAAGTCCGCTGCAGTTCGGCGCAGCCAGCCGCCAGATGCACCCGCAAGAGCGCTTGGAGCGGATGCGGCTGCTGCAGCAAAAGAGCGACGAGCTGTTACTGTCGCTCGACTCCACCCTCAAGGTGATGTTTGAAGCGCTGCTGCGGAATATTCACAGCTATGAGAAGTCTTTGGCCCGAGGGCTGGACAAAAGTTTCAATCCTGTTCCCGGAATTCAGCTAGCAGAAATATCCCCGCCGCCAGCACCTGAATTTATTATTCCGGAAACCGACCGCAGCGAGTCCCGCAAAAACCTGCCACCGGCTGCAGAAGACCAGACTCCAGCCCCGGACAGCTCGGTGAAATCCAGCCGCCGCGCCGGTGCGGCTAAACCCAAACAGCCGATTTCAGGGCTGCCGGCGTCACAGAGCAAGCGGCAGCAGCAAGCAGCCGCCAACCGCACTCAGGCCACCGGCACGGAGGCTTCCGACCGGCCAACTCCGGAAAAACCCAGCAAAGAAGCTTCAGCGACAGTCACTCCGCCGCAGCAAGAATCGGCCCCAAATCTGGCGGTTGTAGGCCAAGTAGAGGCGGCGGAGATCCCAACTGCGGAGATCGAAACGCTGCTCAATCTGGACGTGGGGGCAACTGCTGCGCCAGCCCCACCAGAGCTGGAACCGGATCAGGATCTCAATGCCGTTCTCCAGCTACTCAAGCAAGAGCGCAATCCCTCATCCGAGCCGGCTGAAGCTTGCAGCATTCCACCCCGGTTGAGTGCCGGTGTCGCCTCTGCCGATTTGTCACCGGATCTCGACGATCTTTATGCCAGTCTGTTTGGCACTGAGGAGGCCATAACCAGAGCAACGCCGGCAGCAGGGAGTGCCACCGAGTCGGAAGTTCTGTTTGAAGAGGTACTGTTTGAGGGATTCGGGGACACGGCGGCAGTCGCCCCACCGGAACCAAAGCCAGAAGAATCTGTGGCGTCTGTCCCCCTGTCTCTGGAGAAGTTTTTATTTGATGAGGATTCACCCGAAAGCACCCGCACGGGATCCCTGAGGCTGGCAGATTTATTCGGGGAAACACCAGCAGAGCCGGGGAAGAGCAGCACAAAAGAGTCAATCAGTCAAGTGCCGAATGCTGTCAGCGACCGGCCAGCCGCAAGCAGCACCGGCAGAGAAGAGAACATATCCCTGAAGGATCTTTTCGGAGAGCCAGAAGCCGGAGAAAGCAGTCAGGACTCTGCCTTGAGCAATCAGCCCGGGGCGGCGCTCGACAGGGATGGGACAAAGGGCATTGAGAAGCAAAATCAGACCTTTGCCGATCTCGCTTGGGAGACAGACAGCTATATCCAGGCATCGCCGGATGAGGATTTACTGCCAAACGTTGAAGAGGAGGAAGCTCGCAGGTTGCCTGCCTTCTGGATAGATGACAGCACCCTCGAGCAGCTTCGGGAGGATCTTTCCTTTGAACCCCGTTCCGGGGAGCCAGCTGGCAGAACTGTTCCCGCCCCGCCTCCTGAATCGACCGCACAGCCAGCCCTAACTGAGTTGGGCTCAGAAGATTGGCTGGCTGAGTTCTATGGAGAAAGCTCCCAGTTGCCTTCCGCCACGCCAGAGCCAGAACCGCCGCCAGTTGTGGGGGACATGCCTAACATGACGCTGGAAGAAGCGTTTGCCAGCTTGATGGAGGCAACGGCTCAGCCCTCACCGGCGCAGGCGCGCCCTAGCGATAGTGAATTAGCGGCGCGGAAGGGGCAAGGCGATCCAGGGGCGGCTCAAAAGCCAGCAAGGGTTTATAACTCTTGGGAAGAGGCGGACTCACAGGATATTTTGGATCAGACCGCTGTCGGGGAAAGCCCCGCTCCAGGCCGGGACCTGTCGGCGCTCGACGATCTGTTTGCGGGCTTGACGGGAGAAGAGCCGGCACCATCTGAGTTTGAGGGGCTGGATTTATTCGAGCCGTCTGGGGGAAAGCTGAATGCGAATGCCACTGGGGATCTGGGGGCAACGGATTTCGACGATCTGTTTGCCAGCTTTGGGAATGAAACCCAGACGCTCCCTGAGCCGTGGGCGCACCAGCCCTTGAAACCTCCTGCCTCCGACTCGGGGACAGAGGAAAAAAAAAAGGATTTAGAGGCGGCTGAGCTGCTGGCTTTTCTTGAGTCGGCCACAACGGCACCGGCTTTGGGCAGGGAGGAAGATACTGCCGGCGCAAAACAGGGCGCTGGGGAGAAAGCCTCTAGCGCTGCCGGTGGGAAAACTCCGGGACAGGCATCTGGCCTGTCCGGTGCGCCATCCCTCGTTTTGGGGGAGAGCGAGATCGGCGTTGTCCTGGATCGGGCTCAATCTCAGGGGAAGAGCGGCAGCGGTTCCCCACAGGTGGTGCCCTCTGAGGGCGATGCCTCAGCAAAGGTCTGGTATTTGGGAATTGACTTTGGCAGCACCGGCATGTCGGCAGCTCTGCTGAATCGCCAAACTTTGCAGGTGTATCCTATCTACTGGGTGGAAGCGGAACAGCCAGAGTCAGGGAAGCCGCAAGAGCGCTCGTTTCGCTTGCCCTGTGTGGCTTATCTGTCTTCGGCTGGCGGTGAGTGGTCAGTGGCAGATGCCGGGCGGGCCACCGGCACCGGGCCGGTGGGGAAATCAGGGCTGTTGCTGGAGAATTTTAAGCCTTATTTGAAGGTGGCTATTGCCGGCACTTCCGCCGGAGCGGAGGCGGAGGCTGAGCCTGGGCCAAACCTGTGGCAGCCTTGGGTGCAGTGGTCAGACCGGCACTTGATTCCTGTGGGTTGCCTGACAGATGCGGCGCGGGCGCTGCTGGCCACTCTCAAGCCGGGGAACTCGGTGGCGGGGGGGAGGGGGCGCTGGGAGCGCAATTCCCCGATCGTCTCTGGGGCTGCGGGGCTCGAACCGGCTGCTTTCGGCACGGCGATGCGGAGTTTGGCCGGTGCGATCTTGAGCTGCCATGTCTCTTGGCCAGATAGTTACAGTTTTAATCTGCGAGAAGCGGTGCTGGCGGCTGGGTTGGTGCGGCGTGGGGAGCAAATTGTCTTCGTTGAGGATGCGCTGGCGACGGTGCTGTCGGTTCTGGGAGGGGCTTCTGGGAAAAGTGTGACGGTTTCGGGGAGTTCGTCGCAAAAACTCAATCTTTTTAATGCTGACTGGCTGGGGGTGACTTTGGCGATCAGTGCCGGTGCGACGGCGACGGAACTTTGTTTGGTGAATTTGCCTGACAATTTGCTTTATTTAACTCACGAGTCTTTCCGCTCTCACAGTTTTGCTTATGCCGGTGATGCGATGGATTTGGATATTATCTGCCAGCTGCTTTTGGGGGATAAAGGCAACAGTGCGGTTGCCTTTGGGACTCTGGCGGCTGAAGATTTGCCGCGCCCGGGGGAACCGGACTTGCAAAAGCGCTATCGATTGCAGCAGCTGTTGCGCAGCTCGTCTCAGGGACAAGCGCTTCTGGAAGCGGCGAAGCATTTGAAGTTAATTCTGCAGCACCAAGAGCGCTTTACTTTGGAACTGGGGAGGCAGAGGTGGGTTTGCACTCGCAGGGATCTGGAAAGCCGGGTGTTTGTGCCGTTCGTGCAGCGCTTGAATCGCGAGTTGAACGCAATGCTGAGCCACACCGGCGTGCCGGTGCAAGCTATTGAGCAAGCGCTGTGTACGGGTGGGACGGCTTCTCTGCCGGCTATCGCCCGCTGGTTGCGGCAAAAACTCCCCAACGCTACGATTATTCAGGACACTTACCCCAGCGAGCAAACGCCGGCTTGCAGTCGTGTGGCCTACGGTTTGGCCACGCTGCCTCTCCACCCCCAAGTTTTCGATGTCAAAAGCCTGCACTACAGCGACTGCTTTCTGCTGCTGGAGCTGCTGCGCTGCTGTCCCGACCGACCGCTGTCTGTGGCGGAGATTGTGGGCTTGCTGGAGATCCGGGGGATTAATACCGGCATTTGCTTTGACCGCATCCTGGCTGTGCTGGAAGGGGAGCTACCGGCCTGGATTCGCCCCGATGCCGCTGAGGCTTTGCTGCTGACTCCTGAGTTCCGGGAAAATGCTGACGTTCTGGGACTGCATGCGGCTCCGCTTTTCTACAAGCAAGAGAATAACTCTTACCGCCCTAATGTCGCGCAGTGTCAGCGGCTGCGCCACTACTTGAGCCAGCTGATGGCGGGGACTTACCAAAAATTAGACGAGCCGTTTACGGTTGATTTGGTTTGACTCTTCTGTGAGAAAGTTGAGGGGTGGGGTGGGGGCGACACGGATGGGGAACTCCACCCCCCAACGCCCTCCCGGAAGGGCACGCCTAGGGGGAGAGGAAGTTGTTTTGCTGTCCGGTGAGAACGGGGAGGATAGGCTGTTATGCTTTTAATTTGCTTGCTAATTGAAAGGGTGTACGAGCGGGCACATCCTTGTTAATATATTTTTTTGTTAGGGAAAGAGCCGGGAGCAGTAAATTTAGGATATATGGGTTTGTGAGAATTAAAGGCAGCATACAGTTTCCTGTCCGTGATGCCCAATGCCAGCAGGGTACGATCGCTTCCTTCCCTATGGGCCATGCCCCATGCGCATATGGCTACTGCGATAAATCTATTGTCCGTATGTGCGGTAAATTTTCTTAGCTGTGGCATCTACTCTTGGGGAGAAATATATAGAAACTTCACAAAACTGCTAAGAATTGCAAAGATTGAGTAAAGTTCTTTACTTTGAGGCTCTCCTAATCAGGGAAATCCCTTAATATGGTCTATATAAAGGCCAAATGTTATGTAAGTGCTTAGAGCCGTGATTACTACTTCTGACATCCCCAGTTACTTCGCAAGTCAACTTTCTGCGGTTGATGGCCAATGGCAAGTGCTTTCCTTTGAGCGACAGGTGCATCCCTCTATCAAGAGCAAAATCAAACGCCTAGTTGATATTCTGGGCGCACTGATAGGGGTGATGATAACTGCTCTTTTGGTGGTGCCTATCGCTATAGCAATTCAGCTGGACGATCCGGGGCCTATTTTCTACAGCCAGATTCGCTGCGGCTACCAGGGGAAATGCTTCCGGATTTGGAAATTCAGGTCGATGGTTGTGAATGCGGAGAAACTGAAGCATTTGGTTACTAATCAAGCGAAGGGGCATATCTTCAAGAATGAAAATGACCCCCGTATTACCCGGGTGGGAAGGTTTTTGCGCCGCACGAGCTTGGATGAGTTCCCGCAATTCTGGAATGTGCTGGTTGGGGATATGAGCTTGGTGGGAACTCGTCCTCCAACACCGGATGAAGTGAAGTTCTATGACAACTACCACTGGCAGCGCTTGAATGTCAAGCCGGGGATAACTGGGGAATGGCAAGTGAACGGGCGCTCGTCTGTGAAAGATTTTGAAGATATCGTTCGCATGGATATGGATTACCAAATGAAGTGGTCTGTTGTGTACGACATCAAATTGATTTTCAAAACGCTTCTGGTTATTTTGAATAAAAATGGTGCTTGCTAATCGGCGAGTGCTTAAATGGGGGGCTTGAATGTTTTGGGTTTTAGATTTTGGGTTGGATCAGGAAAGCTCTGCACCGGCATTCCCGCTCTGGGGGGGTGCCGGTGTGGGGCTTTTCAGGTAAGCTGGTAAGTGTGGTGCGCGGTTTGCGATTAATGACTCTTGCTAGCTGGATTACTGTCTCCCGCCTTTTGGGAGTGCCATTTTTGCTCTATTTCCTGCACAGCCCGACACCGGCACAGCGGTGGCTGTGTCTGGCCATTTTTCTGGTGGCGGCGGGCACGGATTGGCTGGATGGGTATGTGGCGAGGAAGTATAACCAAATTACGGATTTGGGCAAGTTTCTCGATCCGCTGGTGGACAAGTTGCTGGTTCTGGCTCCAATGCTGGCACTGGTGGAACTGGGACAGCTTCCTGCTTGGGGGGTGTTTTTGATTTTGGGGCGGGAGTTGGGGATTGCCGGTTGGCGGGTTAACCAAATTTCGATTGCCGGTGCGAATTTCTGGGGAAAGCTGAAAACTGTCAGTCAAATTGTGGCGGTGTCACTGTTAATTGCACCTCTGGCTGATGTCTGGAGAGTGCCGTCTCTGGTGGCTTTTTGGATTTGTGTTTTTCTGACGCTGATTTCTGGCGCTATTTATCTTTGGCCGCAAAATATGGCGGGGAAAGAGGCTTGATGGGGATTGAGGATAGCTGGATAATCAAGGGTGCCTACAGTTTTATGTTTTTGATGTGCACCGGCTGTCCCAGTTTCCGGGGAGGAAGCACCGGCACCTGTTGCGCCGGTATGGGAGCCGGTGGTTATTGAAATTAAACTGTTATTAGTGTACAATAATAAAAGTGTTACAGCAAAAGAATTATGGGAAAAAGAGGAAAGCCCGATATCTGGGATGAGGTAAAGCGTCACGTTGCGGTGGCGCTGACACCAACCGGGGTGCGGGGGCTGGATGCGGTGGCTGCGGAAATGAAGTTGAGCCGGTCGGAGTTGATTGAGCGCATAGGGCGCGGGCTGTTCAAGGTGGTGAGGAATGAGGAGGTTGAGGTGGACTCTGTGACAAGCCGGTGCGATGCCGGTGACAGGTGATGGGGGGCGGTGAGAGGAAAGCCTGCGATCGTGCCGGTATCTTGGCCCATGTGAGTGGGCGCAAGGGTGCTAGGGGCAGCCACGGGGGGACTGCCCCTACAGTTATTGTTCAAATGATTTAGAGAGATAAACACTTTATGAAAAGCATTAGAGTTATAGCAATTGCATGCCTCCTAGGGGCAGTTTCCTTACCTGAAGGTGTTAAAGCCAGACAACCTATTGGCGAGTTAGACCTTAATGCCTACTGTGCCTCACAGGGATTTGAAAGGTCTGAATTGTCTAGAGAAAGAGTAGGATACCAAGCTGCTTATGGAAATTGGTTTTGTATTAGGAGGGACAGCAAAAAAATGATTAATTTGGAGAAGGCGTGCCAATGGCAATATCCCAAATACGAATTGTTTGCTTGGCCTCTAGATCCTGATGATGCTTACACTTGGAGATGTTTCGAGTCAATCAATCCTGTCAATCAAAGATGAGAGTGAGTGGGAGTAAAATGAGGGGAATCACAAGTTTTACTAGCTCCCAGTCTCAGGCTGTAAACGAGGTAAAAATTAATCATCCACCACGCCACCATTCAGCCCGAAACTCTCTAAAGACTGTAGCATCTCAACTTTATTGATAAGCTGTAAACTTTATTTAAGCGAGATAGTTCAAGGAGGTTTTTGTGTCCGATCGGGTGTTAGTTGTGGGAGCCACCGGCGGTGTGGGGCAGTTAACGGTTGCGAAACTGCTGGAGAAGGGCTTTTTGGTGCGGGTGCTGACGCGCAGCGCCGGCAAAGTTCAGCAAATGTTTGGCGAGCGCGTGGAAGTCTCTGTGGGAGATATCCGCCAGCCAGAAACGCTGCCACCGGCTATGGTTGATATTGATTTTATCATCTGCAGCACCGGCACGACAGCTTTTCCTTCCGCTCGGTGGGAGTTTGATATTCCGCCGCAATTTAGCGGACTGCAACGCTTGCAAGAATGGAGCAAGATTTATCTTGATGCCGCTTACCGCAATGCCAAAGCCAAGAATAGCCCGGAAAAAGTTGATGCGGAAGGAGTCGGCAATCTCGCTGCTGCTGCACCTCGATCTTTGAAACGATTTGTGTTAGTTTCCTCTTGCGGCATTGAGCGCAAAGACAAGCCGCCTTATAGCGTGCTGAATGCCTGTGGCGTACTCGACGCCAAGCAGAAAGGGGAGGAAGCGGTGCGCTCTGGGGGCTTTCCTTATACTATCATAAGACCGGGCCGGTTGATTGATGGGCCTTACACGTCCTACGATTTGAATACGCTGCTGAAAGCGACAACCGGCGGAAAGCTGGGAATTGCTCTCGGCACGGGGGATAAGTTATCTGGACAAACGAGCCGGATTGACGTGGCGGCGGCTTGTGTGGAATGTTTAAAGGTGCCGGTGACAGCGGGAAAAGTGTTTGAAATTATCAGCAAAGGAACGCGACCGGCAGTGCTTGACTGGGCTATAATGTTCGCTCAGATAGATTAGTTCGCCCTTGGGAGCATCCCATTCCCTCGTTCCCAGGCTCTGCCTTCAAAAGGTTTGTAGTTGGGCTTTAGCCCTACCGAGGACAGGCGAGACGCCTGGTCCCTCGTTCCCAGGCAGTCACGATGAACTGCGCACACCGCCACCAATGAAAAGTCGCTTCGGGCGGCGGAGATCCAGTAGGGCTAAAGCCCAACTACGAACCTTTTCAAGTCAGAGCCTGGGAACACCGTCCTGGAGGCAGAGCCTCCTTTGTCTGTCCCAGATTTATATTTTAGGCACAGGCGAGACGCCTGTGCTACAAAAAATGAATAGATTTACAAAATCGGGATGTTCCCTCTTCCTTTACCGTTGTGGGAGAGGGGCTATCCAAAATTTCGGGGCTGTGTAGCGTGACGGAGGAGAACAAAGGTGAGCGAAGAATCAGAAGTAATTCTACTAGCGGGAATCGGCGGGTTGCTAGTGCTGCACTGCTTAATTGGGCTGGCTGCAGCTCAGGTGGCGAAGCGCAAGGGTTTGAATTTTAGCCGGTGGCTGACTTGGGGCTTAATTGGGGGCACTCCCGCTCTGGTTGCAGCCCTTTTGAGCCAGGAAAAACATCGGTAGGAACGTTTTGGGCTTCAGCCCTAGTAGGAACTTTTTGGGCTAAAGCCCAACTACGAACCTTTTGGGCTAAAGCCCAAGTAGGAACTTTTTGGGTTAAAGCCCTAGTAGGAACTTTTTGGGCTAAAGCCCAACTACGAACCTTTTGGGCTAAAGCCCAAGTAGGAACTTTTTGGGCTAAAGCCCAACTACGAACCTTTTGGGCTAAAGCCCAAGTAGGAACTTTTTGGGCTGAAGCCCAACTACGAACCTTTTGGGCTGAAGCCCAACTACAAACAGTTCGCCGGCTTTATCAAACAATAGTGCCGTCGGCAAAGAATATCTGGAACTCCTCAAATGACAGGTCAATAAACCCATCGTTATTCCTGTCCCTGGAACCGGCAGGCCCATCTACGCCCCAGGGATTAAACACGACAATTCGCTCAGCGTTCGAGTCAGTTACATAAACATCTGTAACTGCATACGGGTGATTTGCCAATATCAAACCGGCTGAACTAGCCGCACTTTCTCTGTCAGTAGATGCCGCTACAAATCTGCCTTCGTCAAAAGCTTGGTTTATCCGCTCAAACGTCAAGTCCGCAAAGGTGCCGGTGGCGCGGTTATCTCCATCCTTAAACACCTCCGCCTTGCGGGAAGTTAGCTGCGAAAGCGCTTCAGAAACATCACCACCTCGGGAAATCAATTTATAGCCATTTGTCGCGTCACCTTGTTGCCACTGCTGCCACGCCGCGTAAGCTTTTTCCAGCAGTGTTATCCAAATGGGCCGGTTATTCGGGTTGCTGGGAACTTCCAGATTTTTGTCGGCAGCGCCGTATATTTCGCCAGCGTACACTGCAACATCCTGATTCACTGTCACCCACTGTTCAGCGCCGTTTTCGTAGAAGCGCACGCCGTAGGTTCCGTCACCGTTATCAAAGATTGCACCGGCAATCGCCTGACTCGATTTTCCGGGATTGTTCCCCGCCACCGGCCTGAAGGTTGCGCCAACAGCAGCAATCAAAAAGCTGTCCGCAAACTGGTTTTGACTCACTTGCGAAATTTGCGGCGAGTTACTGCTGCCATACAGCTGTCCTGTTAGCCGCTGAAGTTCCAAGTTGAAAATCCTGGAATTACCACTGCCGTCTGTCGCCGTGTACGAAGGATTGTAAGGCTGTACAATCCCGCGAAACCAGCGGTCAACAATCTCCTTAAACGGAGCTGTTTTTACTGTTCCTAGACTGTTCGCTATCTGGCAGGCATCCTGAACAACCTGTTCCGAAATGAACGCTACATAGGGCGGTAAATAAAACTGCTTCTGATTCTGCACTAAGGCTTTAAAATCCTGCAACTCGGCTTTTGTGACGATATCATTGTCTGTGGATCTGTCAAATATCTGTAACATGTCGTTGCGGCTTAATTGCCCATCTACAGACAGCGTGAGGGCGTCTGTTCGCACTTGTTCATCTTCCAAGCTGTTCAAGTCGAGGGTTGGGTCTGACAGCGGTGTCGAAACCAGACGGGCGTTCAAAGTGTAACTTCCTGTGGTGTCTTCATTAAAGCTAGTCACGCGCACGATATAATTAGTTCCAGCATCTGCAGTGAAGGTCACGGCAGAGTTGAGGTCGCCCCGCGCCCGGCCAAAATCCTTGGTTTCGGCGACCGGCATGCCGGTGAGAGCGTCTATCACTTGCAGATAAGTTTCAAACTGCCCGGAATTGGCGCTGATTTGCACAATTTGACCGGCAGAAACTCCCGTCAGCCGGTAGTCATCGCTGTAGGTTCCTAAACGTGTGGGGTTGTGCAAGTCTGTGGTGGCGAGGGCGTTGCTGAGGGAGGAGGAGACGGCGAGGGAAGCAACGATGGGGTTTGACGCATCTGCAGTCAGGGTGAAATTGCCGGTGGCGGCAAATTTAGCCGGATCGCTGGTCACGCGAATTGCATATCGCACGCCTTGCTGCGCGGTAAAATTGAGTGCGGAATTGCTGTCGCTGCCGGTGGGTATGGCTTCTCCTGTGAGGGCGTCCAACAGTTCCAGGCGGGGGCTGAATTGGGTTGAAGTGAGGGTGACTTGCACCTGCTGACCGACAGTCACGTCATCCAGGATGTAGTCTTTGGCGAAAGTCCCCTCTTGCTGGGGGTTAATTTTGTCTTGAAATGACAACTTGCTATTAATTGTGATCTCGCCCTGGATGAAGTCAGCCACTTCGCTGCCGGTTAGGAAGCTGCCGTTTTTTAGGGTGCGGCGCGGCTCCCTGATTCCAGTGGTAATATAGTGTTTGTAGGCTCGCTCGAAGTTGAAACCGGCTGCCTGCAAGTCGGGGCTTGACTCTAAGTACGATCTGACATTAAAATTTTCTTTGGAGGCGCGTCCTTCTTTGATGCCGGTGCTTTCAAAGTGTTCTAGCAGCTGCCGGTTGTTGAGGCGGGCAGCCCGCAAGTCCGGATTGGCATTCCGGTAAAACTGAACATCAAAAGCAGGGGAAAAGGGGCGACTTTCCTCCAGACCGGTATTTTCCAGGTGTTCTAACAGCTGCCGGCCTTTCAAACCGGCAGCCAACAAGTCTGGATTGTTGGCGAGATAGTAATTTGGGTCATAGAAAGGTGATAATTTGCGCTGTTCAGCTAAGCCGAATTGCAGCAGGTGGTCGTAGGCGTGCTCCAGGTTGCCCTGAAAGGCTTGCTGCAAGTCGGGGTTGATTTCTAAATAATATTCTAAATCGATAAAGGGTGAAAATTTCCGTCCTTCCTGCAAGCCCTTGTTTTGCAAGTGCTCGAAGAGCTGTTTGTTGGTGGTCAAGCCGGCTGCTTTCAGGTCGGGGTTGGCTTGCCGGTAGAAGTTGAGGTTGATGAGCGGGGAGAAGGGACGCCCTTCGTTGAGGCCAAACTGCTGGAAGTGGAGCCACAGTTGTTGGTCAGTTGTCAGACCGGCTGCTGCTAAGTCTGGGTTGGCTTGCCGGTAGTAATTGACATCGAATAAGTCTTTGGCCACAGGTTGTTGCTGCTAGATTAGGGAGATATGTAATATTATTTTAACGTGCCGGTGGTGAGTCGTAGCGTTACTGCGTAACGCACCTACAGCGAACTTTTTCACAGTTTAAGCTGTTAGGCTAATAATGCTGCTTGCCCCTTGAAAGTCGGCGGAGCCGACAGCTCGGCGTTCCCAGGCTCCGCCTGGGAACGAGGGGATAGACGGAATATCAAGAAAGCAGGTTTCTTTAAGATTCGCTTTCTTTGGGTGCGTGCCGGTTTAGCAGGCACCTCAATTCTAAAGGGTTGAGAGGATTTCGTCGTCAGTGGACAAGTCCACTTCGGCGCTGTCCCGACCGGCAGCCAGGTAATCGTTCTGGAATGAGTCTTTCAGCCCAGAAACCAGGTCAAATTCTGGCGTCCAGTTCAGTTCAGTCATGGCTTTGCGGACATCGGCAAAGAAGTGCTGCACTCGCATCGGGAAAGCTTTGCGCTTGCCAAAGTCAAATTTCTTGGGGTCGTAATGCACGATTTGCACCGAGTCGGGGGATTTGCCGGCGGCGGCGGCGCAGGCGCGGGCCAATCCGTCGAAGGTGACGAAGCGCTCGCCGGATACATTATATATCTGACCGATTGCTTTTTCGTTGCCGATCGCGGCGGCCATCGCACTTGCCAAATCTTTGCAGTGACCCAGCTGCGTGAAGTGCAGTCCGTTTCCGGGGATGGGAATCGGGCGATCCCGAACAATCCGGTCGAAAAACCACGCTTCTAAATCGTTGTAGTTTTGCGGGCCATAGATATAAGTGGGGCGAATTGCGGTAAAGGGCAATCCCTGTTCTGCTAAGTAAGCTTCCGTTTCGTATTTGCCCTTGTGCCGGCTTTTGGGGTCAACCGGATCGCCCTCAATATGGGGCATTTGGTCAGATTTCAGGTAGACGCCGGCGGAACTCATATATATAAAGTGCCGCACCCGACCTTTAAATATCTCAGCCAGGGGTTTGGTGTCGCTCAGTTCGCGGCCATTGTTGTCATAAATGGCGTCAAATTCTTCCCCTGCTAACTTTTCTTTCAGTTGGGCGGCGTCGGTGCGGTCGCCGTGAATTTGCTTGACTCCTTCTGCCGGGGCCGGTTTGTTGCCGCGATTGAAGAGCACGACTTCGTGCCCTTGTTCCACCAGTATTTTTGTCAGATACACTCCGATAAACCGAGTGCCGCCCATCATTAAGATTCGCATTTTTCTTCTACCTCGCTATTGGCCCTTAGAGTCCACTATGATAAATTTTCAGCTGAGTCACGGCAATTTTACCAGAAAAGCAGACATCCGCATCGGTGCCGGCTGCCCGCAGGCGTTTAGCTTAGCCCAAAAAAGTTCGTAGTTGGGCTTCAGCCCAAAAGTTCGTAGTTGGGCTTCAGCCCAAAAGTTCGTAGTTGGGCTTCAGCCCAAAAAAGTTCGTAGTTGGGCTTCAGCCCAAAAGTTCGTAGTTGGGCTTCAGCCCAAAAAAGTTCGTAGTTGGGCTTCAGCCCAACCGGCTCGCCGGCGGTGGCGCGATGGCCACATCCCGACCGCTCCTCTTTGGGTGCGACGAGGATGCCGGTGCCGTTGAGGGCTTTGTGCAGCGCCCGAATGCCGGGGGCGTCGGTGCCGTCGTCATTGGTTAATATTAGTGTCATCTGTCCTTCTGTCAGTCAGTCCTAGATCGCAGCACCAACTTTCCAGCATATCTTCAATTCCCTGGCGCTGCACGCCACCCCGCCAATATGTAAAATTTTGTAACAATTCGGTTCGCACTTCGTTTTTATGAGAGAACATATTAAAATAATTGGTTGTAATATCAGGTGCGAACCAGGAGAAGAACTGATGTATGTCTATGCTACGCCTGAGTGCAAACGGAAGGCAAAGCAGTACAATGTAGAGGACGTGGTTGAGAACCTCAGTAAGGATGCGGACGCCCTGTCACGCTTCAGGAGGTTTTCTCATGTCTACTTAAAAAAGAGAGTGGACAGAAATCTCAGACTGATTGCCAAGCTTGTGGAAATATCGGAGCGCGATCGGGTGCTGTGTTTGCTCGATATTCTCAAACGCGGAGATGCAGAATATGAAAAAGACTTCTGCTTTGAACCAGAAAGCTTTGGCGAGAAGCGCTTAGATCCTTTGCTGGATATAGAACAGCTGCGGGAGTGGCTGAATGAACAGCAAAATTTGCCAGAGGTTTCGGAGAGCGAAGCCCCGCAGATTCCAGAGGAGTTACGTCTTTGGCTAGAGCGGCCAGAGTGGGGGCTGGATGCCCAAGAACTTGTGATCTGTGAGAGCGAGGAATGGGTTCGCCGCTTTAAGCAGGACACAATCAAACTGGACTGGTATTTCTACTGGGAGATTGTTTTCAATATCATTGAAAATGGCAGCAGTGAGAGCCTGGAATTGGCAGTGGAGGAAACTGAGTGGCGGGGAGTGAAGCTGTGCGGAAATATCGGCGGGCTGTATGTGCTGTTCAGCCGTATGGAAACAGCAAAAACGGCGGACAGAGGGGCGCGGCTAGTCATCTTTCTGCTGGCTCCATTTAATCGCAAACCCGCGCCAGAAGAAATAGAGAAAGTCAGGCGGGAAACCAATCTTTTTGAATTAGATGGCAGCCAGCTGTCGGGAGCGATGGCGCTGAAAGATTTGGCCCCCTATGCCCGACGTTCCTATCCGGGATATATCCTTTACGATAACTACAGCTGGCGTGAAATCGAGTGCGATGACGATGCAAATATAGCGCTGTCAGCTGAAGAGGAGCAAATTCTACTGTCCGTGTCAGCGCCGGGAAAAAAATCCCTGCCAATCTTTATTAATGGACGCGCCGGCAGCGGCAAGTCTACAATTCTGTTTTACCTGTTTGCGGACTACTGCAACCGCCACCAGAAGTATTGCCAGCTGCAGGGAAAGAGCTTCGGGGAGAAACCTCACCCTCTGTTCCTCACTTACAGCAAAAGCCTGCTAGATGTTGCGCAGAATGTGGTGCGCCGAATTGTAGTGTCCCATCACAAGTTTGTGGCAAACAGGACTGAAAAGATCGAGAATCTGTCCGCTGATGACTTGCAGCCTCTCTTCAAGACATTTCGCGATTTTATACTAGACCTGCTGCAACTCGCCGATCGCGATCGCTTCCAGCCAGACAAGGAAATTACATTTTATCACTTCCGGGAGCTTTACAAGAAGTGCAAGCTGCCAGAAGCGAGAGATAGGGATTGCCCTCCTGAACTCTGCTGGCACATCATCAAAACCTTCATCAAAGGGTACGACCTCGAAGAGGAAGTAGATCCGGACTACTACCGGGCGTTTGTGCCCATAAGAGAGCGCACTGTAGATACGGTGCTGTTCCAAAAGATTTATGAAACCATTTGGGAGAAGTGGTACAAAAATCTGACAGCTGAGGATGGCGAAGGCTACTGGGACGATCAGGACTTGGTGAGAAAAGTGCTAAAATCCGGGCGTTTCCCTCACGACTACACCGCCATCTTCTGCGACGAAGCTCAGGACTTCACGAGTTTGGAGCTAAAGTTAATCCGACAGCTGTCAGTTTTCTCCCAGTATGACTTTGGATACCAGCCGGTGCCCAGTTTGCCTTTTGCATTTGCGGGCGATCCGTTCCAAACTTTAAACCCAACGGGATTCCGCTGGGAAAGAGTTGGGTCCTCCTTCTACAGCGAAGTGATCGCCAACCCCAGCAGTGGCAAAAAGCTGGATATCGAAATGAACTTTCAGGAGCTAGAATTAAACTACCGCTCCAGTCGCCCGATCGTTCGATTCACAAATTTGATCCAGCTGTGGCGTTGCGTTCGCTTTGGGCTAAAAGACCTCAAACCCCAGAAACCCTGGCAGAAAAAAGACAGTTCCCTGGAGCCGCAAAAGTTTATCTTGGGCGAAAACCTCTCCCTGGAAAGGCTGAAACACCACATCCAAAAAAAGCCCATTTTTCTTATACCTTGTGAGGCGGGCGGCGAAATCGAATACATCCGCAATGACGAGGTTATGCGTGAGATATTCCCAGACGTGACAGAGGACAATCCGCCTGAGAACCTGTACAGCGCTATCAAAGCAAAAGGACTGGAGTTTCCTCTGGTTATCCTCTACAAGTTTGGAGACGAATTGCACAAAAGATACAGCCACAAGGTGGTTTGGCATAGTGCCGGCGATCGCCCAGACCATTTAGTGGGGCTGGAATACTTTTTCAACAAGCTGTATGTGGCTGCCAGCCGCGCTATGTCAGACTTGTTTGTGATAGACTCAAAAGAAGGAGATCGCATACTTTGGCAGTACGCCGGCGACTCCGAGATAGAGCGATTTTTGCAGCTGGCGGCGGGTGGCGCAAGCTGGCAAGACCTTGTGGGAACTCTCGCCCTTGGTGAAGATATAGCGGCGCTGGATAAAGACAACCGGCAGTCTCAAGCTGAGCAGTTGAAAAAGCGGGGGATGCAGGAAAAAGACCCGCAATACTTGCGAGCAGCTGCTAAATTCTACAGAGCGCTTGGGTTCGCAGAAGAAGCCAAAGGCTGCACGGCGTTCGCCTTTAAATTTGATCGTAAATATCGGGAAGCCGGTCAGCTTTTCCTGGAACTCGGAGAAAAAGAGCCGGCTTGGGAATGCTTCTGGGATGGACTGTGCTGGCAAAATTTGCTAGAATGGTATTCGGCATCTTCCGAGGGCAAGAGAGAATATCGCCCCCTGGTCGAGTTCATGGCTGAAACCCCGAAAACCCCAGAGGGCATTAACGCTTTTACGGAATTCCTGGAAACCCTCGAACTCGAACAGCTCAAACAGAATCGCATGCGCCAGCAATGGCAGGAAGCCGTGCGAGAGTATGCCGGTCAAATCCAAGGTTTGACTAGCTTCCAGCAAGTTCACCGGCAAGACTGGCTGCGGTTTGGGGAAATAGTGGAAAAGTTGGCAGACGCTAGCTATAATGGAATGCGCGAGCTAGCGGGAGACTGTTTCTTCCGCACCGGCACCCGCGAGAAACTGGAACGCGCTCTGGAGTGCTGGGAAGCTTGCGAGGCAACTCAAAAGCACGAGTATTCCTTGGCGAAAGCTGAGTTAAATAAACTGCTTCTAGAGCGCCTGGAATATTTGGAAAAGGCAAAGGACTTCCAGCGCCTGCTGGGAGAGTGGGAGCGTGCCGGCAAACCCGTCACCCCGCTGTGGTCAAAATATGTTGAGCCAATTCTGGATAGCCAGAAGCGGTACGCGGATCTGGCTGAGTTTTTAATTCGCGGTAAGCAGTGGCTAAAAGCCATAAAAGTCCTGGAAAAACAACCGTTACCAGCAAGTTTTGGTTTTTATGTCGTGCGGGAACTGGCTGGCTCCAACCTAGCTTTTATGGAGGATATGTGCCGGCGCTACGAGATATTCATCAGCACCCATGTGCTCTCAAATCCCAACTGGAAGAAGCACGTTTCCGCGCAGGAATTGGGAGCGGCACTGGAGATAGTCGGCGAAATTGTAGTCACCTTAAGTTTTTACGAAGGATTCACTAACAGCCGCAACAAAATACTGAAACAATGGGCCCGTGAGCGATGGCTAAATCTCAAGAGAAAGCAGGCTGATTATCACCAGAATCTAGGAGAAACGAACAGAGCGGAAGAAATTCGGGAGGAAATTCGCCGCAAGTCAAATAAGTGGCGAATTTAGACCGCCCGACTCATTTGCAGTATTCCCTTCGAGTTTCAAACTCCTTGAAACCGGGCGGATAAGCGGAAAGCCCTAGGGCGCTGGACATTCCTGCGATCGAGAACCCGGCACCCCAACCCCCTCCCCGTTTACGGGGAGGGGGAGCAAGAGGGGATTACCCTCCTTCCCTGGCTCCTCAGGGGAGATGCCCAAAAGGAGGCTACGGATATATCTCGCAGGACAGGCGAGACGCCTGTCCCAATCTGTCCCAATCTCCTTGAGAGCGAGCGAGATGACATTTTTGCCAACAGCTGTTAATATACTGCTGAATGCCAAAAAAAGGAAACGTTTCGTTTCCCCCGCCCACCAGCGAGCAGCAAAGTTAAACCACCCAGTTCAGCCCAATGACGTTCCTAGATTACACCCCAGAAACCCTCCTCGAACAACTGCCCGATCTGAGTGACGAGCAGCTGAAACGGGAGTATTTGAATTCCATGAAATGGACAGAACCCCTAGCGCAGATGTTGGCGCGTGTCGGTTCGGAAGACCAAGCCCTGCGAGCGATAAAATTAGCCTTAGAAGTGGACTGGCTACTGGGCGCAAAGCTAGCAGGAGCAGTCAAACCGGAATTTCAGGCGAAAACAGTAGCGCTAGTTGCTAATTTAGACATTCCCCAACACCTGAAGCTTAAACTGTTAGGACTCACCGGTTCTGACAGCGCCATCTCACCCGTGGCGCAAGCTTTGAGCGCGGAAGACTACGATATTCGTTCCAGCGCTGTCGAGGCATTGGGGGAAATTGGATCGGAGGCGGCTGCGAGCCGGCTGCTGCAGGTTTTGGACTCGGAAAATTCAGGAATTCGCCAGAGCGCTTTCGAGGCGTTAGGGGAAATTGCCTCGCCAGCAACAGAGCCGCTATTGCTGCTCGCCCTCAACGACGAAGATGTGGCAATCAGCGCACTGCTGGCGCTGGTGAAAATCAGCCCAGAAGCCGGCGCAACCGGATTGCGGCAAGTTTTAAACCATCCAGCAGAAACGGTTCGCAAAGAGGCGAAAAACCTCTTAACCGGCGGCGAAGAAATCAGCTCTCAGGCGTGGGTGGCGACGCTCGTGCGAGCGCTGAAAGATAGGGATTCAGAAGTTCGCATTTATGGGGCGACTGGGCTGCACGAAATCGGCTACACCTTGCGGAAAACCGGCGACTCCTCTGCAGTGGAACCCCTGATTGAAGCTTTGGGCGACGAAAACCCAGAAGTTCGCCGGTGGGCGGCTGTAGCCTTAGGGCGAACCGGCACCCAAACTGCAGTGCCCGCGCTCATGGAAGCCCTCAGCGATGAAAACCCCAAAGTTCGCAGCTCCGCTGCTAGTGCGCTGTACGAAATCGGCTCGGCAGCCGCCGCACCGGCGCTCACCCAAGCCCTGAACGATACCGAGCGTTTGGTTCGCGCTTCCGCAGCAGAAGCCCTCGGCAAAATTGGCTCCGAATCAGCCGTACCCGATCTAGTGCGAGCCTTAAATGATGAGAACCATACCGTTCGCGAGAGCGCAGCTTCTGGGCTGGGAAAAATCGGCACTCAAGCTGCAGTCGAGGCGCTGATTCAAGCCCTCAGAGATCGAAACCCTCACGTTCGCGCCAGCGCTGCAGTAGCCTTAGGAGAAACCGGAGCGGAAGCTTCAGTGCCGGCACTCTTAGAAGCCCTGAAAGACAGAGACTCTCAAGTTCGCGACAGCGCCGCAGTGGCATTAGGAAACATCGGCTCCTCAGAAGCAGTGCCTGCGCTCGTGCAAACCTTCCTCGACGATATCGCTCTCGACTCAGGCTGCGATTTTAAAGTTCGCTCCGAAGCCGCAAAAGCCTTAGGAAAAATCGGCTCGGAAACCGCAGTAGCAGAACTCGTGCAAGCCCTGAACAACCCAGACGCTTTAGTTCGCGAAATCGCTGCCTATGCCCTGAGGAAAACCGCCACGCTGGCTGCAGCGCCGGCACTCCTGCAAGCCATGAAAGATGAAGACTACCACGTTCGCGCCAGCGCTGCAGTAGCCTTAGGGAATATCGGCTCAGAAACCGCAGTGCCGGCGCTGATTGAAGCATTCAAAGACGAAAAATGGATGGTTTGTGAAGACGCCGCCGAAGCCGTGGGGAAAATCGGCGCTAAATCCGCAGTGCCGGCACTGCAGAAACTTTTGAATGATGACTCCCCCGAACTTCGCCGCAAGGCGGCTGAAGCCTTAGGGAAAATCGGTTCCGAAACCGCACTTCCCGCCCTGCTAGAAGCGCTGAGCGACGAACACTATAAGGTGCGCCAAGAAGCCGCCGAAGCCTTACAGAAAATTGGCTCCTCAGCAGCTGTAGAAAAACTCCTGCAAGCTTTGCGCCATCACAATTCCAGGGTTCGCTGGAAAGCTGCCGAAGCCTTAGGCGAAATTAGCTCCCTTTCCGCCGTGCCGGCACTGCTGAAAGCCCTCAGCGATGACGACTCTGACGTTTGCCGCAGCGCTGCTAAAGCCCTAGGTAAAATCGGCAGCCCTGAAGCTCTACCCAGTCTATCTCCACTCCTGCGCCGTGAAAACCGATTTGTAATTTCCGCCGCCATCGATGCTATCTCGGCGATTCAAGAGCGTTGCGGTTATTACAATAGGGCACTTGTATGAACCGCCGCAGCTCCGGTTACGCCCAGTTTTAGAATAGACTTATTGCCAAAATCAGTTTGTCGTGGGGACTTTAGTCCCCAAACCCCTGCAGGCATTCTTGCGTCCGCTCCCTGCTACCAACGAATCTTGAGGACTTTTGCAAGAGATATAATCGGAACCGGCTCTCCCAATGTAATCTCAAAATGTTATTGACAAAAGGCCGGAAAACTGCTATAATTTATCTCCCCCCCACAATCCCCTCCCTCCCTTCCCAAAACTCAAAACTTTGGTTAGAATACCAGTAAGGAGAAAGCCCCTGACATGACAGAACAGCGCGACACCGATTCACCCCCAGCTGATTCCGGACAAATGGACAAACCGACTCAGCCCCAGACAGCTGATTCAAAAGATAATTCCCCCGCCACCCGCATTGTCGGCATCTGGAAAAACGCAACCGCACGCTTGCAGCAACTCACGCCCCCAGCGCAAGTGGGGCAAACAGTTGTAAACTGGTTTAGCGTTAGCGAAGATCGGGTTGCCGAGATTTTGGAAACCATTCGAGCGCAACTGCCCACCACCGAAGCCCTCCTCCTCGGCAAACCCCAAGCCGGCAAAAGTTCAATTGTGCGGGGAATGACAGGAGTTTCTCCAGAAATTGTCGGTCAGGGATTTCGCCCCCACACCCAACATACCGAGCGCTACGCCTATCCGTCAAAAGACCTGCCCCTGCTAATTTTCACCGATACCGTCGGACTGGGAGATATCAGTCAGGACACTCAGACCATTATACAGGAACTGGCGGTAGATTTGCAACAGCCAACTCGCTGCGCCAGAGTCCTGATACTCACCGTCAAAATCACTGATTTCGCCACCGGCACCCTGCGACAAATTGCCACGGAGTTGCGCCATAAGTATCCCAACATCCCCTGCTTGCTGGCGGTTACATGCTTGCACGAACTGTATCCTGCCGGCACTGCAGATCATCCCGCCTACCCGCCCGAATATGAAGAATTCAGCCGAGCCTTCACTGCCATTCAAGAAACTTTTGCGGGGCTGTACGATCGGGCTGTTGCCATTGACTTCACCCTGGAAGAAGACGGATACACGCCCGTGTTTTATGGCTTAGAAGCGCTGAGAGACACCCTAGGAGACTTGCTGCCAGAAGCGGAAGCAGGTGCCATTTACCAGCTATTAGATGAAAAAGCCGGCAGGCAGCTGAGTGACCTCTACCGCGATGTTGGACGCCGGTACATTTTAGCATTTTCCATTATGGCAGCCGCCCTGGAAGCAGTGCCGTTGCCACTTGCCAGCATGCCGGTGCTAATTGCCTTGCAAGTCTCGATGGTGGGTTTGCTGGGGAGACTGTACGGGCAAACACTAACTGCATCGCAAGCTGGGGGAGTTGTCAGCGCCATTGCCGGCGGTTTTCTCGCCCGCGCAGTTGGAAGGGAATTAATCAAATTTGTGCCAGGAATAGGCACGGCAATCGCCGCCTCATGGGCGGGTGCCTACACCTGGGCGCTCGGCGAAGGTGCCTGCATGTACTTCGGTGATTTAATGGGGGGCAAGAAGCCAGATCCCAAGGTCATTCAGTCCGTAATGCGAGACTCGTTTCAGAAAGCCAAAGAACGGTTTAAGGAAATCAAACGCTGAGCGCTTATCTCCTAGGGTGCCGTTCCTAACTGGAACGCACCCGAAGAGTTTATTTTACAAAAGGGGAGGGCCAACTTTTATCGTTCCCAGCCTCAGGCTGGGAACGCCTGAAAGGAGGCTCTGCCTCCTTCTCTCCAACCCAATAAAATCTAAAAAAAAAGGGGATGCAAAACTTATTCAAAGTAAATCAAACGGCGCTCGCTTATCAACACCGGCAATACTTTGCGCCGGTCAATCAGAAACATCATAATAACATCATAATTTTGACTTAAGCCTAGCTTTCCACTCTTCAAGTTTGGCTCGTAGAGCCTCCTGTCCGGGCTTGGGTGGAGCCGCTTCGATCTGGGCAAAGCGTTCGCGATTGCGTGCTTCCCAATACTGCCGAATTTCCTCTGCTGTTTTCAGAACAGTCTGGTACTCAGCTTCCACCTCAGTCCGGTGTGCCTGAATATAAGACAGAGCGGCATGAACCTGCTCATCTGTAAGAGCGAGCTTTTCGCGAATCAACTTTGGCGGATAATTGGCAGTAATGTAATCCATCACGTCGTATAGCGTGATGCGCGTTCCTGCGATCGTGAATCCGCGTTCTGTGCGGACAATCGCTGGGTTTCCGTTTGATACCGCAGTCATAGATAACTTGATCTCACACGAGCAAATGAACCTGGCAGTCATTTTACCATTATACACCCAATGTCCTTGGAGGGCAGGCGTCTCGCCAGCCCTACGGTTTGTCGGTGCCGACACACGCCTCGAATTCATCAGCCAATCTATCAAGGAGCGCATCAAACTCTTCATCCTCCTGTAAGGAGGCATTCTTTTCCAATACCCGCTGTTTTGAGGTTGAACCTCCTCCAGGCAAGGTTAGGACTTCAACAAAATCAAGCACCTCCTGGAGTTTTGCTTCAGGGAGAAGATGAAGGCGGCGCACAATCTCTTCAATTACAACTTTCATAATTACTCCCCCTTTAGATAGGGAGCGAAAACCCATCACAGAAGTGTTATAACACTAATATCAGTATAACAACTCTAACCAAAACAAGCAAAAGACAATGGTGCGATTAAAACTGTGGCAATGGATCGTGCTAGCACTGCCCGTCGCTAGCATCATCATCTTCCTGATGGTAGCAGCCGGACAGCAGATCAGCGAGTGGGGCATTAACTGGATCTGGGGCGTATTCACCCTCGTATTAGTTGGCTGGCGCTGGCTGCTGGTCAAATGGACTCGACCGGCAATCGACCAAGTGGAAGCCCTGGTAGCGGAAGTCAGCAAAGAAATAGAACCCCCTACAGACAGTACCGCCCCCCTGCCGGCACCTGATCAGGCGGCAATTAAAGCGCAAACCGCCCTCCAAGAAATCCTCAAAGCCTCACAAAACGACCCACCGGCATGGGAAGACTGGCAAACCTTTTGGCAGCGGTGCCAGGAACTTGTCACCGCCATCGCCGGCATCTACTATCCCGAACAGAACTATCCCCTGCTCAATATTTATGTTCCCCAAGCTTACGCCCTAATTCGCGGAACATTAGACGACTTAGATCGCTGGATGCAAAACTTATCCCCCGCCCTCAATCAAGTCACAGTTGGGCAGGCATACCAAGCATACGAAATTTACCAGAAACTGGAACCCTCCGCTCGCAAACTCTCGCAAGCTTGGAGCTGGGCGCAGTGGCTTCTCAACCCAGCCGCTGCAGCAGCAACACTTATCAGTCAGCGTTCTAGCAACCGCGCAACTCAGGAACTGATAGTGAATTTGAGCCAGCTTATCCGGGAAGCCGCCCTGCGCAACCTGTGCCGGCAAGCGATTGCCCTCTACGGAAGCCGCACCCTGCCGGCGGCAGCATTTTCCATTCCCGCACCGGCACTCGCTTTAGCCAAAACCCAAACCCTCCGAGAAATCCTCGAACAAGCAGAACCCATCGAAACAGTTGAGCAAAAACCAGTCACTATTCTGATTGCGGGGCGAACCGGAGCCGGAAAAAGTAGCCTGATCAACACCCTATTTCAAGCAAATCGCGCAGCAGTCGATATTTTGCCCAGCACCGAGCGAATTGAAAATTACCGCTGGCAAACTGAAACTGGAGAAAGCCTAACCCTCTTAGACACCCCCGGTTACGAACAAATCAACCGTGCGGATTTCCGGGAATTAGTGCTTGATTGCGCCAAAAACGCCGATTTATTGCTATTAGTCAACCCTGCCGGCGATCCCGCCCTGCAAATGGATGCAGACTTTCTCAAAGATATCAAAACACAAGTTGCAGATTTACCCGCACTCGCTATTATTACCCAGGTAGATCGCCTGCGTCCAGTACGGGAATGGCAGCCCCCCTACGACTGGGTGTGGGGCGATCGTCCCAAAGAAAAAGCCATTCGGGAAGCCACCCAGTATCGCGCTCAACTCCTCGGCGAGTTTTGCCAGCGAGTTTTGCCAGTTGTCACCGGCGACAGTAAAGCCGGTCGAGTCGCCTGGAATGCCGACGCCCTTTCATTAGCGCTGCTAGAAGAAATATCGCCGGCTAAACAACTCCGCCTCGCCCGCTTTTTGCGCAACCTAGACGCCCGCACCGCCGCCGCCGCCAAAATCATCGACCGCTACACCTTCCAGATGGCTACAACCCAGGGAGTAACAGCACTGCTCAAAAGTCCCGTCCTCCAGTTTATCAGCACCCTGTCCACCGGCTCACCCACCCTAGCCTATCTCCTTGCAGAGAAAATACCCGCCGAACAGTTGCCGGTAGTTATTGGAAAATTGCAGATGGCTTATGAGCTGTTCTCGCTGTTTAACACAGACGATTCTAACCCGCTCAACTTTGACCTGCGTTCCCTCTGGCCACTGCTGCAAGAAAACTCCGCCCCACCCGACCGCAATGCCTCCGCATTCGGTCACGCCCTAGTGGAGTTATGGACTCAAAACCTGACAGTTGAGCAACTCCAGGAGCGCTTTGAATACTATCTCAAGCAGCTTTGATCAGTAAGCCGGCAAATGAGAAACCCGGTTTCTTTAAGAAACCGGGTTTATGGGCCAGACTTCATCCAACTGAGAACCGCTATATCCGCTATGTTAGGCTTACTTATCTGAGCCTACTTGTGAGCCGGCACCCTGCCACATTACAGCATCGTCTCCGGATAAATCAGCTGATACCCCGCCCCCTTAATCTTCTGATTAGAAACCAGTGCGTTATAAGGAAAAACCGGCTTCTCTGAAGGATTCCAAGAAACCTTCTCCCAACCGTGACGAGCGCAGAGCCGGTCAAGCAATTCGCGCCGGGTGAGCGGAGTGTCATTCACCAAATTGTAAATTCCTTGCCATTGATTTAGGCGGGCAAACTCCAAAACCCCAACAATATCATCCAGGTGAATCCAATTGGAGATATCGTCACCGGCACCCGGGCGAGTCGTGCCGGCCACCCTGCCGAAAATCTTGGCCAGCTCCCGACCGGGACCGTAAATTCCTCCCAGGCGCAAGATGCAAACCCGCAGGTTTTCACCCGCCGCCCCCAGCAGCACCCGCTCCGTCTCGCACAAAATTTCACCGTTCTCATTGACCGGCGCTACCGGCGTTTCTTCACTCACCGGCTCGCCATTCCTGTCCCCATAAACCGAATAGCTGCCGGTGTAAAGCAGATGCCGCACGCTGGGAATTTGCCCCAGCACCTCCACCAAGTTTTTTGCCGTTTCCAGATAGGTTTCCCGATATACGCTGCCATTGGCTGCGCCAACACTCAACAGCACCACATCCTGATTTTCTACAGCTTCCTTCAAAGCGGCTGAGTCATCCCCTCTCGCCACCACCACGCGCTGCGCCACCTTTTCCAGTTCCGCCACGCGCTCCTTTTTCGTTGTAGTTACCGTCACAGCATGACCGGCACTGCGCCACAATCTGGCCACAGCAATGCCAACGTAACCACAGCCGATAATAGCGATGTTCATCAGTATTCCCCCAAGTATTCCTGCAAGGCATTCCTGCAAGCCATTCCTGCAAGCCGGTGCAGTTTGTTCTTTGGGTAGAATATAACGAACTGGTGACTCCCCACTGACACCGGCACCGTTTGGCGAATCGCCACTCTCTGGCACCTGAACCCTGGGGCGAACTCTCACCTTGGCCCGTCCGCCTAGTTGGCCTAGCTTTGAGAGCTTGTGTGTTAAAAAAATCTGAAAATTTGCCCGCCTCTGGAAAAGTGGCTCTCCCCACCCCGCAACCCCCCTTCTTAGGGGGGGATTGCCAGGATCGGAGTTGAAGATGTTAGGCAACAGGACATCTCTTCACCCCCCTGAAAGCAAACACCCTCTCAGGCAACGTTAGCGGGCGGATGGCTGCGCTGCTTTGGGTGCGGCGCTCCCTGACTCAAAACTCAAAGCGGAAAGCTCGCTCTGCTTGCTTCAGAATGGAATGTCATCGTAAGGAGGCTCGTCATCGGGACGAATAATTTCAGGCTTGCCCGTATTTTCAGGGGAACCTTTCTGCTGGTCGATCCAGCGCTTGACTTGTTTGAGCGCATCCCGTTCCGAGATCGCCTCTGGGACTAGAACCCGGTGATTGCCCTTCTCGTCCCAGACCTCCACACAGTAAACCTGCTGCACCTTAATTATCCAGCCATTGTAAACGTCTGGTGAGTTCATAGCCTTACTCTCCCCAATTTCTGACAGCCGCTCCTAAAAACCATGATAAGTGGGACTGTTACCTTTTTTGTCACCGGCACGCAGGTCGAGCCGCGCTACCTGCGAAACGGAAGCCAGAGTGGCACAAGGGAAGTGGCTTTTAGCTTCTTGCCTGACTTCTCTGGATTACCCCTCCCGGTTGGCATACACTATCATAGCCCAATCCCCGAAGTGCCAGAATTTTTCAGGATTTTTCGCCCCTGCGGTTTCCCCTTTACGCCTACCCTAACACGCTCACCCCCCCAGCGTGAGTTTTTCGGCCACTTCTGCAGTATTTTTTGGAAACCGATCAATTTTAGGACTCATCCCATGCACCCTATCCTCCAGCAAATCTTCAGCAGGTTGCTTTACCACACGCGCCTGCTTTTGTCAATAGCGCTGGTCGTTTTGGCCGCCGCGTCGTGGTTCGCGCCACCGGCAGGAGCCACCGGCGTCTATCAAATGCCCGCCCTCCAGGCAGGCGAGCCCACCTGGACGATCGACTTAGATGACGTGCTCAGCCGCAGTACAGAAAGCCAGCTGAACAGCGTCTCGGAAAACCTCGCCGAAAAAACAGGCAATCAGGTGCGGTTCGTCACCATCCACCGGCTAGACTACGGCGAAACCATCGACAGCTTCACCAACAAGCTGTTTGAAAAATGGTTCCCCACCCCAGAAGCGCAAGCCAATCAAACCCTGCTGGTTCTGGACACCCTCACCAACAACTCCGCCATCCGCACCGGCGAGCGAGTCAAGAGCCTGATGTCCGACGAGGTCGCCCTCAGCATTGCAACGGAAACCCTGCAAGCTCCCCTGCGCCAAGGCAACAAATACAATCAGGCGTTCGCCGACGCCAGCGAGCGCCTGCAAGCCGTGCTGTCGGGCCAGCCTGACCCGGGCCCGCCCCAAGTCGCCGACGCCCTCAACGTAGAGAGCACCTTCAAAAGCGCAGAAGAAACCGACACCGGCAACGCCACAGTTGTCGTCGTGGTGCTGTTAATTGCCGCCACAATAATCCCAATGCTCACCTACTTCTGGTATCAAAATTTTTCCGGCTAGTCCTGCACATACTCGCCGCCACTCACCAGCGCCATCTCAGCCCGCACAAACTCCCGCCCCAGATAAGCTGCGTGAGCCAGCTGCGTCACGGGACAGGGCTGAGTTTCCTCAAAAATCTTAACGCAAAGTTCCTTAGCAGTTCTGCCGGCGAACACCCGCGTGTGGGTGCGCTCCACCTTGCCCCGTGCCGGAATCACCTTGCCGGTTTCAGGATCGACAGCCAGCCCCCGTTCGTCAATCGCATTGCTGAAATGCTTAGCGCAAATTAACCCCGCCTCCCGATCCAGATAAATAATAAAATAGCCGCCCGGGTCGAGGTCGAGGTGACGCTGGGAAAGCTTTTCATCAATCGCGGTAAAATTTTCTAGCGTTTGAGACATGTCTTTGCTAATCTTATCTCTCCCTCTAGACTAGCAGAAAAGGGCCAGACCGGAGGGAGCCACCCCCGCTTACCGCCCTTCCATCCCCGCCAGAAAATTCTCCAATTCCCCGGTTCGCTGTTCAGTCAGGCGCGTCAGGCAAAGATTCTCACCCGCCCGCGCCAGCGTGCTTTCAAACCGGCAGTTCCCATCTCGAAACTTTATCCACGCCAGTTCCGCCGTTTCCAGTTTAGCTCGCCGTGCGGCAGAGACTTTAGACCGAAGTTGCTGGTAAACTTGATTCAGCTTGCGGTCAGCTTCCTGATAGCTCTTGCCGGAAGGCTGTGGCAGCTGACCCCGGTTATAGCTTTCCAAAGAAGCAGTGCGCTTTTTAGTTAGATCGGCAAGGCATCCCGAAAAAATCATCGGTTCCATCGAGCCACCCTCAACTTCCGTTCTGGCAAACGCGCAATTCCCATCTCGAAACTCAATCCACGCCAATTGCGCCAAGGTCAATTTCTCCCGATTCGCTCCTTGCAAATTCGAGCGCACCTGCTGGTACACTTGATTTAGCTTTTTGTCCGCATTCTGATAGGACAAGCTGGCGCAAGCGTTCATTTCCGCTTGGTTTTGGGGATCGTTGCAGTTAGGCTTCTGCGCCAAGCGCACTGCGAGTTCAGCCGCAGCGCTACCGCAGATCGCGGCTGCCAGCGAGCCGGTCAGCGCTGCCGCCACAAGTGGGAATAAGAGCCGGTTAAATTTCATATTATAGCCCATCACTCAGAGGGTTTATCTAAAATTATATAGCGTGTCTAAATCATAGGTGTAAATTTCAGAACCCCGGTTTCTTTAAGAAACCGGGGTTCTGGGGCAATAGCAGTTAAAGTAGGGTGCCTTCCCCAAAGGAACGCACCCTGCTGAGTTCCCGGCAAGCGCTCAAACCAATTTCTCAGACCACACTGCGAATAAGTCCGCCATCCACCCTCAGACAAGCACCATTAATCGCTGAAGCCAGCGGACTGCACACAAATGCCACCAAATCCGCCACCTCTTCCGGGCGAATCAAACGTTCGATCAGTGAAGTTGGGCGATTTTCCGCCATAAAGCGTTTCTCCGCCGTTTCATAATCCACATCCGAAAAAACCTCTTGGATAAATTTCTCAACACCGGCAGTCTTCGTGGAACCGGGCAGAACAGCATTTACTGTCACATTTGTCCCTTTTGTCAGTTGAGCCAAACTGCGAGAAATAGAAAGCTCCATCAGCTTGGTCGCGCTGTAGTGCGCCATCTCCGGAGCCGGATTAACAGCCGATTCGCTAGACACAAACACAATTCGCCCGCTGTTTTGCGCCAGCATTTTTTTCAGATAGTGCCGGCTCAACCGCACCCCGCTGAGAATATTCACTTGAAACAGGTGCTCCCACTGTTCGTCTGTCGTTTGGAAGAAGTCAGTGGCTTCATAAATTCCCAGATTGTTGACCAGAAGATCAACTTCAGGATACTCTGCAATAGTCTTTTCGCAACCCTCTGCCGTGCCGTTGTCTGCGACCAAGGGCAAAAGTTTTGCCTCCGGACAGTCAGAATAGATGTCCTCACAAGCGCGGCTGACTGTCTCTGACCTCCGGCCACTGACAATCACCGCGGCCCCTTCGCGGGCTAACCTGCGAGCAATTTCCAAGCCAATCCCGCCCGAAGAACCAGTTACAAGTGCGGTTTTATTGTAGAGCTGTAAGTCCATCTGTATTTCCCCTTTTTTTTCCTTTTAAAGGGATAATTTATTCCCCCTCATATCCTAACAGATATTTTGCCTGAACCGGCCCCACTCTCGAATATCGAGGCCAGCGGCGGGCGCAGCTGCAGGCGGACATAATTAAAATAATATAGCACAGCCGGCCTCAAAAGCCATCAGAAACCAGATTTTTTTAAGAAACCTGGTTTCTTTAGGTTAGGGGTGCGTCACTCGATTAAACCGGCACCTCAATTTTTGTGCTGCCAGACAAACCGAAGGCGGCGTGCACCGCCTGCAAAGCTCGCACCCCGCTTTCCTCGTCCACCACACAGCTGACCTTAATTTCCGAAGAGGCAATCATTTGAATGTTGATTCCCTCCTTAGCCAGAGCTTCAAACATGCGGGCGGCGACGCCCGGTCGGTGAATCATGCCCGCACCCACGACGCTGACTTTAGCCACTGCAGTGTCAACCACCAGCTCACTAGAGCCGAACTCCCGGACTAAAGGTTCCAGCACTTTGCGGGCGTCCTCGGCGTCAGGTCGGGCCACAGTAAAAGCAATATCCCGCGTCGCCACCTCACCGAGGATGCGACAGCGCTGGGACTGGATAATAGTATCGACACTGATATTGTTTTTGGCCAGCAGTCCGAACAGTTTGGCAGCCATTCCGGGCCGGTCGGGAATATAGCGAATCCCCAGACGGGCTAGGTTTTTGTCCAGCGCCACCCCCCGGACGGGCGGGGGCAGTTCGTCGGAAGGGGACAGGGGGATAGCAGCAGCGTTGATCTGCACCGGCGAACTGCTCAGATCAAAGGTTTCGCAAAGCGCGGCAATAGCACGATCGCAATCTTCGGCGTCAATGGCGCAGCTGACTTTCACCTCAGAGGTAGAAATCATTTGGATATTGACACCGGCAGAAGCCAAGCTTTGGAACATCTGCGCCGCCACACCCGGACGCCCAATCATGCCGGCACCAGCAATGCTAACTTTGGCGATTTCCCGCTTCACCATCACCTCCGCTTCTTCCGGTGCGGCGTCGAAGTGGCTGCGCAGGGCGGGCGCAATCGCAGATGCCACAGCTTCCGCTTGATTGAGCGAGTCCCTGCTCACAGTAAAGGCAATGTCATTGCTATTGCCCTCGTGAATCGACTGAATAATCAAGTCCACATTCAGGTTTTGACGCCCGATTTCCCCGAACAGGCGGGCGGCGACGCCCGGTCGGTCAGGCACTCGCAGCAAGGACACCTTGGCTTGATCCGTGTCGAACTCCACCGCATCTACCGGGTGAACAATTTCTAAACCCAGCAGGGGGCGGGGCACCCGTGCCGGTGAGATCACCTTCGTGCCCGGATCGTCTGTCCAGCTGGAGCGCACCACCAAGGGCACGCCGTAGTTGCGGGCAATTTCCACGGCGCGGGGGTGCAGCACCTTCGCGCCCAAGCTCGCCAATTCCAGCATTTCGTCGCAGGTAATCTCCGACATCAGCTCGGCGGAAGGCACCAGGCGCGGGTCTGCTGTTAAAATCCCCGGTACGTCGGTGTAAATTTCGCACAAGTCAGCCCGCAAGGCGGCGGCGAGAGCGACTGCAGAGGTGTCCGAACCGCCGCGCCCCAGGGTGGTGATTTCTAAGTCCTCGCTGGCGGCGATCCCTTGGAAACCCGCCACCACCAAGACTTTTCCCTCGCGCAGCTGGCGCTCCATGCGCTCGGTTTCAATGCGCAAAATCCGAGCCCGGGTGTGTTCGGCTTCTGTGACGATGCCAACTTGAGCGCCGGTCATGGAAATGGCCGGCTGGCCCAGTTCCTGCAGCGCCATGCTGACTAGGGCGATGGAAACTTGCTCGCCGGTGGACAGCAGCATGTCCATTTCCCGCCGCGAGGGGTTGGGGGTAATCTCCTTTGCCAGTTTGACCAGCCCGTCAGTGGTTTTCCCCATCGCGGAAACCACCACCACTAGCGAATTGCCAGCTTTAACGGTTTGAAGAACGCGCTGGGCCACTGCTTGAATGCGTTCCACTGACCCAACTGAGGTGCCACCGTATTTTTGGACTATCAGCGCCATAATTTTTATCTCTCTGAACTTCCTGCTCTCCACCTGGCCGGTTGAAGCGTGAAACCTGTCAGGTACGCCAAAATGTATTTAAACATTAACTTCTTCAAATTAACAGACTTAATTTTCGCAAACCCGCCGAAATATATAATTTAATAATCTTCTTTTCTCAGGGCTGGCCCTGCGGATTGACGCCCCGCAGGACCGGCCAGAATGCCTGTCCTTGAGGATATAGCAGCAGTCATATTGGGCGCGGACATCAGTGACCTAGGGAAAAAGGCGTAGGACAGGCGTTCCCTCCGATCGAGCGAGACCTTGAGGGCAGGCGTCCCGCCTGCCCTACGTCTATACCTCGCTTCGACAGGCACTCCCACCGGCACTCCCAGACAATCCGATTGAATAGATTGTGATTAACGGGCGGGTAGTTAAGTGGTATTGATTGCCTGCTGTAACTATTCACCGCTGATCCCTCGCTTAATATAAAAACCAATCAAACGTAATTTCACTGACGGTCGCCAATCCCCTGGCACAAGAGGCGGTCGCTTTCTGGGACATTGGGGTTGTTTTGCAGGTAGTCGCGCAGCCAATTGCAGGCGCGATCGAGCAGCTTGTCGGAATTCATTTGAGCCATGCGGCGCATTTCATAGATAGATTCAAGGTTCCAGAGGAGCGCGGTGCTGTCAGCGGAAGCCGATGCTAGGGTTTGGCCATCAGGCGACCAAGCGAGAGCAGCCGACAAAGGGTCCCCGTGCTGTTCCAGCGCTCCCAGCAACTGGCCATCCAAATCCCAGAATTTCACAGAATCGTCTTCAGCCACCGTGGCAATCATCTGGCCATCTCGACTGAAGCTCACCTGCCAAACCGCATTGGCAAACCCTTTTATCGCTGTCAGTTCTGTCCCGTCGGGGTTCCAGAGTTTGACGATTTTGTCAGCACCGGCAGAAGCAATTGTCTTGCCATCCGGACTGAAACTGACACTATTCACCCGATTCGTGTGCCCGACAAAAGTCTTCACCGGCGTGCCATCTTTGCGCCACAGCTTCACCGTGCTGTCACCGCCAGCAGTTGCAATCAGCTCTCCATTCGGCGAAAAACTGATATCATTCACCTCAGCGTCCTTGTGCGCCTCAACAGTTATTATCTCCGGGTTATTCACACCCCAAAGTTTGACGATGCCGTCAGCGCTACCCGAAGCGAGCGTTTCGCCATCCGGCGAGAAACTGACGCTCTTCACCGCAGACAAATGGCCTTGCAGAGTTTCCGGCGTATCCCGCTGCAGATCCCACAGCAGCACCTTGCCATCATAACCGACAGTAGCAACCCTCTTGCCGTCAGGCGAGAAACTCACATCTGTTACCGGGGTTTCACTCTTGAGCGTTCGCCGCAGCGTACCGTCGGAAACCCTCCAAACCAGCGCCATACTGTCCGCACTGCCGGTGGCGAGAAATTTCCCATCGGCGCTGAAACTGAGGCTTTTGACGCCGGCGGTGTGCCCTTGCAGGATGTCGCGCACCGCGCCTTTCAAGCTGCGCAGGCGAATAATTTTATCAGCCCCGGCACTGGCGATTTCTGGCTGCTTGGCGTCGGGCGAGAAACGGACGCTTTTCACACTGCTAAAATCCTCCAGAAAAGTTTGCAGCAAATTGCCGTCAGTGTCCCACAGTTTCACAGTTTTGTCATCACTGGCAGTGGCAATATTCTTGCCGTCGGGCGAGAAACTGACACTATTCACCCAGCTGGTGTGAGAAGCCAGTACCCGCAGGAGAGTGCCGTTAGTATCCCACAATTTTACCGTACCGTCACGGCTGGCTGAGGCAATTGTGTTGCTATCCGGGGAAAAGCTCACCTCAAGCACTCTGCCGTCATGAGCCAGCAGCATTTTTTCCAGCTTGCCTTTAGAATTCCAGATTCTGACGGTTCTGTCGGAGCCGCCGGTAACAATTCTGCGCCCATCCGGGCTGAAACTGAGAGCGGTAACAGCACCGACATGCGCTTCTATATTTGCCACCGGCGTGCCGTCGGAAGTCCACAGGATCAGCTGCCCGTCTGCGGTGCCGGCGGCTATCAACTCCCCATTCGGACTGAAAGCCACATTTAAAACATCCGCGTCGCGCTGGAGGATTTTGATTTCAGTTCCGTCTGAATTCCACAGTTTTACCGTTTTGTCGGCGCAGACGGTGGCAATCGTCTTGCCGTCGGGCGACCAAGCGACAGAGCGCACGCGATCCGGATGCGGTAAAGTGGCTTGCAGTGTGCCGTCTGCGCCCCAGATTTTTGCCGTGCTGTCCTCACTGGCAGAGGCAATCAGCTGGCCATCAGGGGAAAAGCTCAGTTGATTCACTGTATCGGTGTGCCCTTCCAGCCGGTTGCGCTCACTGGTTGTATTGATTGCCACCACCAGGGTTTGCAGAGTCCGGTCGCGAACGGATCGGGGGATGTCGGTAAGCAAGTTAAGCTGTTTGGTGGCTTTCACCGCCCACAGCAGCGCTTCCAGCCCGTCGTTGGCTTGCAGCCGGTTTTGAGACAGGGTGTTCAAGGCGCTGATGTAGTTTTCTCCGGTTCGGGATAGCGGCTGTTCCGCATCGGGGGGCTGCAGTTTCGTGTCGGGGCGCTTAGCCAGGGAGGCTTGGTACTGGCTGAAAGCCAGTCCCCCCAGCACAGCGGTGAGCAAGCAGCCAAGAGCGAGAGCAGCGATCCCTGCGCCCAGGAACTTGATTCTGAATCGGGCGCTAGCGGTGATGTACTGGATTTGCAGTGGGGTGGCTGATGGCTCTTTGGCTTCGCTTTGGATCAGCCATTCCTCAGCTTCTTTTAAATCCTTGCCGTTTAATAAAAAGTTGGGGTCGCGGTTTTCGCTGTCCCACTCCAACGCCCGCACCAGCAAGCGCGTGTGAGTCCGCACATAATTTTGGTCGGCATCCACAGCGCTGAGTAAGGTGGAAAAAGCGCTGTGGAAATCCTCAGTTTCTAGAAAGGGAATCGGGTTGGCAGCGATAAAAGCGGGATGCACCTTTGAGGGGGGAGTCTGCCGGCACATCACCGATATCAACCGTTTGTGGCAGTTGAGCGCGTGGGCGATCTCCTCCTGACACGATTCGCAAAAAACGGAATCGGGAGAGATGATCAAGATGAAATTGTTTGCCGCTTCGATACCGGCAAGCATGTCTTTGCGCCACTCCGGCGTCAGCGGAATGTTCTGCCAGTTGGCGAAGACCTCGCGGCTGTTTTGCTGGAAAGCTTCGTAGAGTTTTTTGACGAACTCCAGATCTTCGTGCGAGTGGGAAATATAAACCTCTGCCATGCCTCTCTCTGGGACAGTTTAACGTTTGCCTTCGACTTCACCCCAACTTGACCCCTCTGCAAGCTGCTGCTAACTAGGCTAGAACCGGCTGTCGGGAACCCGCTGCCGGTGGCGGTGTCCGTCTCGGACACTAAACGCGATGCCAAATAAGTATACCTTAAGAGGTACTCCTTTGCTACATGATTTAAATAGCACTTAAATTGCACTATAAAGTATATCCAGTTCAGGCCATTATTCTACTGGTTAAGCCCTCTATATGCTCCGCCGACTTTCAAGGGAAAAGCAGGTTAAAAGCCTAACAGCTTATTCGCGGGGAATGCCGGTAAACCGTTTGCAGTTGGGCTAATGCCCCACACCGCCCCACC
>Ga0185317_100093_pt1 | contig 36140 bp, 29 predicted proteins | sample DevilsHole_FD_128020 | JGI IMG/M metagenome (GOLD analysis project Ga0185317, IMG submission 128020) | Groundwater microbial communities from Devils Hole, Nevada to study Microbial Dark Matter (Phase II) - Devils Hole (SPADES assembly)... | ecosystem: Environmental > Aquatic > Deep subsurface >...
CGCCCGCACAAGGGTAAATGGGTAGAAATAGGACTTTTGAGGTAGATTTGCTTGAGTGAAACGCTCCAGACGCCCAGAGCGAATTTCCCGCGACCCCACAATCCCTATCTCCAAAAAGTATAATTAATTAATCAACACCTGCCAGGGATTTGTCAGTTTGTGAAGCGCTATATCATTGTCTCAGCTATTGCCCTTATTCTCACCGGCTGCACCGGCTACCCCCGCATGCTCAGCTTTCCCTTCGATCCGGGGGGGCGCAGCTTAAACAGCCCCGCAGCGGAAATGAACCCTCAAGTGACCGGTCGCTACATCGTCTTTGTCTCTGACCGCCAGGGGCGTCAAGACGTTTATCTTTATGACGCCGCCGCAAGGCGCATGGTTGACTTGCCGGGATTGAATTCTCTTGATGCGATCGCCTCTCACCCCGCCCTCACTGAAGACGGGCGCTACATTGTGTTCACCGGCAGCCGGCAGGGGCGCACCGACATCTATCTCTACAACCAGCCGACTCGCCAGCTGCGCAACCTCACGGAAAACCTGAAGGCAGAAGTGCGCAACCCCACTATCAGCGCCGATGGCAGCACGATTGCTTTTGAAGCCGGTTTCAATGGCAAGTGGAATATTATGGTAACAGATTCCTCAGGGCGACCGCTCAATCTCCCTGCCGGTTTTCCCTGAGCTGCGGGGATTCTGGGATTTTTAACCGCAGATGCACGCAGATGAACGCAGATGGTCTTTCCCCGCCAGAAACCCGGAAAGGGGCGGAAGGGCCCGCCCCTACGCTCACCGGCTTTCTTGACGCTTGTGCGCGATATGATAATGAGTGCAGATGGGCGATATCTGGCGTTCCAATCCAGCCGGCTTGTTGCCGGTGCTGCTCGCAGCCAACCCGTTCCGAAAGCAAAAAAATTGTGCGGGTAACGAGTCATTGGCGGTTCTTCGAGCCCCGAACAGAAAGCCCTGGATTTTATCCGCATGAAAGCTTATGTAAAATATTCCTGGGGGCAAGCCGGGAATTTGATTGTCAAGTCAGCTTTCACCTAGCTTTTATCTTGCTACCCTGAACTTTGCGTGAAGAAATAAAGTCATTTATTTAGCGTAAATCTTAGGAGTTCAAAGATGAATACTAAGCTGTTGCGTCTGGCTGCGTCAGGGATGCTAGCGGTGGGAACAGTTACCGGCATGGTGGTGGGAGACGCCCTGACTCCTGCCGGTGTGCCGCACTCCAACCGCGCCTACGCTCAAGATGCCGATGAGCAAATTAACATTCGCGTTTACCAAAAGGCAAGTCCAGCTGTGGTGTCTGTCAGCGCCGGCAGCGGCACCGGCAGTGGCAGCATTATTACCTCCGACGGTCTGGTCTTAACCAACGCCCATGTGGTGGCGAAAGCCTCCGGCACAGTCAGCGTCACTCTCGCCGATGGCAGACGCCTGCCTGCGGAAGTGATTGCCTTTGGGGAGAGTGGTTTAGACCTGGCCATGCTGCGGATTCGCAACCAGAGCAACCTGCCGGCGCTTCCGATTGCGGCGGCGGGTTCCGTGCAGGTGGGCCAGCGAGCTTTTGCCATCGGCAACCCCTTCGGACGGTTTCAGGGAACCTTCACCGTGGGCATAGTCAGCCGCATCGACCGGCAGCGCGGCTTAATCCAAACTGACGCGGCTATCAATCCGGGCAATTCCGGTGGGCCGCTTTTAAACAGCCAGGGAGAGTTGATTGGCGTCAACACGGCGATTTTTACGGCTCGTCAAGGGGGTAACATTGGCATTGGTTTTGCCATATCTGCAGATCGGGTGCGACCTTTCCTGAGTGCAGTGCGAGAGGGTCGCGCCTCCCGCACCGCATCCAGCAGTTCGCGACAGCAAGTTCCCAACATCACACCCAAACCTCTCGCCCTCAACGGACAGCCGGTTGCCGGCAAACTCGGTTCCGGTTCCCTGACATTGCGGGCAGACAGCAGCTTTTTCGACATTTACACCTTTCAAGGGCGGGTGGGACAGCGGGTGACCCTGGAAATGAGCAGCCGGGAAATTGACCCGGTTCTGATTTTGCTCAACCCTCGCGGCAAAGAACTGGCGCAAGATAACAACGGCGGCGGTGGCAACAGCGCCCGCATTGTGGCCACACTGCCCGCCACCGGCAGGTACACCGTGATTGCCAACGCCTCTCAGGCGGGGGAATCCGGGGCTTACAGTTTGAGAGCGTTTGCGGGTGACGCTGCCGGTGACGCTGCCGGTGACGCTGCCGGTGGCGGCATCGACCCGGGCCCGCAGGGAACCATGAACGTCACCATTCAGAGCGTTTTGGGTCCCGGTGCCTCTGTGCTGCCCTCGGACGGCAGTCTCTATCGCATGACTACCTTTACAGGGCGTGCCGGCCAAACTGTTACCATTACTCTGGAAAGTCCTGATTTTGACACTTATTTGGTGCTCGTATCTCCCGATGGCAAGGTGTTCAAAGAAAATAACAATGCTAATAATAATACCACAGATTCTGCTATCACCGCCACACTGCCCCGCAGCGGCGTTTACCGGGTAATTGTCAACGCCTCTGACAGAGATGGTCGTGGCCGGTACACTCTGACTATCCGCTAGGGAGAGTGACAAAATTGGCGTTGCATATTCCAGCGGAGGAAGAACCCCACCCCCCAGCCCCCTCCCCGTGTACGGGGAGGGGGAGTATTCCTCGGAACTGGGAACGAGGGCAACGAGGGCAACGAGGGAAAATTTAGCGCAAACCGAGCCAGGTGAAGAAATCCTGACGGGTGAAAAATTCCAGAACCAGCAGCGCCACAAATCCGAGCATAGCAAATCGCCCGTTTATTTGTTCGGCGTAGGGAGTCCAGCCAAAGGCCGGCTCTGGCGGGGTGTAAGGTTGGGTTTCTGGGGGTGCCGGTGAGGCGGGGGTTTCTGGTTTCACTGTTTTTGTTTTTAATCCGTCAACAAGTTAGTTTATTATAAGAAAATTGTTTTGTCAATGCTTTTGCTTGTATATAGCCTAAATTATTCGTGCCAGACGGAACGGGGCAACCGGGCAAGCAATTGCCCCTACAGGAATTGTTCAATTGATTTAGACGCGCTATATCATATTTTCCGGGCATGGCGCATGGCCTATGGCCCAGGGAGCATCCCGTTTTGGCAACTACCTTGGTGAGGGCGAAGCATTGGGATTATCAATTGTTGGTTTGGCCCGAGAGATTCTTCGCCCGAATGCTTCGCCCCTACATAATCGGGATGCTCCCTATAGCCCTAGCAAAAGCAAAGCCTGTGGGGGGGTGCCGGTGATGCCTGGGGCGTCGGTTGAGTGCCCGGACTTGACAAAACGACTGAACTATGGTTTGTCAAACCGTAAGCTAATAGCGAGCGCAGCGATTAGCCGCTAAACTCCGGGAATTGGGGATTGACGCAGATGCGATGTAGAGTTGTCGGGTGCGTGCTGAGTGCGTCACCCCACTATTGATCAGGACTTACGCAGCGACACTTAATTGTGGGGTGGGGAACGAAGCACGCGTTCCCCACCCTACAGATAGAAGCTTTGCGTAAGTCCTGCTGATGTTACTGGTGTGGGGGAGTGCCGGTGGGAGAATTTACTCCTCTTCATCCTCCACCGGCAGCGTATACTCTTTCATCTCTGCTGCCAAATCCAGGGGCAAAGGTAACTGCGTCGCATCACTGTAATTTATTGCAACGTGCCGCAACTCATGCACGAGTGCCGCCCAGTGTGCCGGTTCATCACCTTCTTGAAGACCGGCAACCGTAATTTCAATCATTTGTGGGTTCGATGCCTGTTTGTTGGGCGCAGGAGGAAGCAACTCACCTTTACCGTTCCCCACTCGGATAAATTTGGATAAATTTTTGCTCACACCTGTCTGCTGGGCTGACTTTTGGGCAGTGCTGGCGAAAACGCGGTCGCTGATGCGGAAAAGTCCTTTCGTAAAACCGACTTCATCTTCATCTTGCGCGTAATATTCGGGTGTTTCGTGCCCACTGCTGTCCCGCACGCGCACAATCCGAAGTCCCTCCCAATCTTCGATGGGAGTTGGCGTTTCATTGGCGGGGTTCTGCCCAAACGTCAGCTGGTCGCATTGGATATGTGTGTTTGTCAGCCAATGCCAAGTTAACCGCAGGTTCTGGGCGTGACAGATTAAAAGAGTATTTGCGGGAAGATTGCTGTCAATTGCTTCTTTAATGAACTCTATGGCGTCTTTCTGAGCGCCGTACCCTTTAGCTTGTCCTTGCGCGATCGCCAGCAGCGCTTGTGGATAGGGCAGCCAGTCCTTAAATCCAGGAGCGAACACCTGAATTGTGCCGGTATACCATTCCAGATAAACCATCACCGGCAAAAAGTGCTTTTTACGGACAGGACTGCTCGCTGCGTAATGTTTTATCATCCACAACCCGACACAATTAAGTTCAGGTTTGGGGAGAGATTCGAGAAACTTGGGATCTTTTTTGTTGCGTTTGCTGTATTCCAACTTTTCCCCAAGTGGCCACACTCCCAACTGGCGCAGCCCATCCAGCGCTGCCTTTTTCGCACGCTCAGGCAAACTCTCAATATCCGGATCAGGGTTGATAAATTGCGTCAGTCTGCCGGTGTGGGCAAATCCCAGACGGATTGCGTGTTTTGGATCGGTACGCTCGTCAAATGATTCTGCCCCTTGCAACTCTATGAATGCTACAATAGAATGTGACGCTTTGCCAAGCTGCTGAGATATTTGTTTGCAACGATCGCGGATAGCCTTATGGAGTCGTTCTGTGGCATCCTCGGCATCTGTATTAATCTCCAGGGGAGCGCCAATTTCAGCTAAAGTCTCTAAGCGTACAGTCAGGCTCAATTCTGGAGTTTCCCAAGTGTGCGGGAAGGATGCCGGTTCTTCCTGAAGCCCGAGACAATCGCGAACAGCTTTAATTAGAGCGTCGCGCACCAAGTCTGATTGATGCCAGATTTCCAGGGTGAGCTGCAGGTTAACAGCTTTATCAACAGCGCGGTGTCGCTGCGACAGCGATATCGAGTCATCAGCAAAGGGGGTTTGCCTTTTAGGGAAACTGTACTGAACCCTTTCAAAAGGTTCTACAAACTTCAAGCCCTCCTCCTTGAGGATTTCCGCAATCTTTTCAGCCAACCGGCTGCGATCTCCTGGCATAACCCCAGCCCTGACGCCGCAATCCGGTTTGAGTCCAGTACGGTAAACAAGGGCAGCACTTGTGCGAGCATTAATATTGAGGGCTTGTTCTGGGTTTTGAAAAATGTCCGCCGGCGACGGGAAGGGATGTTTGAGATGCAACTCGTTGAGCAAATCTGCTAACTTGCTCCCCCACGCATAGTTATTGCCATATCGCCGGATTGGAGCCACCTGAAAGCTATTTGACAGGGGGAATCCCTCAATCCACGGCACACTGGTGAGCAGATAGATGCTGGTTTCTTTTCCGTCTGTCGGCGGGTTAATCGTAGCGCCACCCCAGCGCCGCAAACCTACATCAATATAAAGTCCGGGAAATTCCTGGAAAGGCACCGTCTGAACGGTTAAAGTCAGCAGTAAAGAATATGGCCAGCGTTTTTTCCCCGGCTTGTAACAAAATGGGGGCCAAGAAATTAATTCCGTACCTGTGTTCCCAGGCGCGAGAGGAGCGCGACGAAAACTCAACTGCTCTCGACTGCAATATTCCAGAATGCTGTCGTCACATTCAATATCTGTGTACTTTTCGCTCAAGCGGGCGGCAATTTCATCCGCCAACAGGATAAAACTGTCGTATTTTACTGGGGCGGCGGTGCCGTTGCTACCTGTCCCCCAATCAGTTATGTTAATCCGCTGTTTCTCCCAGCGCAAGTCATTAGCCTGCATTCTGGCTAGCAAATACTGCCGGTCGCCCTCAGACGCCTTGCGAAAGCTTGTCTTCACCCACGCCTGCACTATCGGGAAGAGTTTTTCCGTCTCAATTTCTTGACGGCTATATATCCAGGTACGCCCGCCGAATATATCTTGATAGCGGGCAATTGATATGATATCTGGAACCAGCGCCCGGAACGCCTTGTTGAGGTTGCCGATAGGGATGTTTGTCTCCTTGGGGTCGCGGTTTGTCAGTCGCGCTTGCAAACTTTTAAGCGGTTCTTTCCATTTGTCGGGAAATTTTAAGGTAAAATAATCGCTGAACATATCTCCAGCTTCAGGCGAAAACTGGAAAGCAAGCGTGCGCAGGTGGTTGTACTGTACAGGCATCAGTGAAGTTCCTTGTTTTCATATATTGTAGCGGGAGATTGCAAAAGCTGCTAGCCACACCCCAACGGGGGCGTTGAGAAAGGAGTCTGCTCAGCCCGCGCAGGCGGGCTTTGTTTGTCCAGCCCCATATTTCAACATGGGGGTGCGTGATTATATTGTACCGGCATCAGCGAAGTTCCTTACTGAGTTTCTTGGTCTTTTTAATCGCTTCGTAGAACGGCTCATAGAGTGCTTTGACCAGTTTCTTTTCTATTGGCGATATCTGGACTTGAGAATTAGGTTCAAAATAAGGGCGCAGTACCTGTTCCATCCCAACTAGCAGGCTTGTAGCTGCCGTGTCGGGTTGTCCTTCCCCGGATGCCGTATTTGGGGCAAAGGCAGCATCACAGAAAAATACGCGAGCTGGACACCCCCCACGGATGAGACGCCCAATAACTTGCCAGATAGCCACCAGCTGATTCCATGTTACAGCTTCCCGCTCTTTTTTTGGCATGACTCTGTACATCATTGGCAGTTGCAAGAGTTTGCGCCAGCGAAGGAAGGCGGCTGTGCGGAACAGGTCGCCCACTTTGTCTATTGTAAGTGAGCTTGGGGGATTTGGCTGCTCAATCCAAGATAAATCTTGGGAATGCTCAATCGCCCAGCGGTTGATAGAGTAAATGGCATAGCTGATATCCTTGGGATGTTCGTGGGGGCGGACTAGAAAGTAAGCCGCACCAATCGCTGCTTTTTTGTCGTCATTCAGAATGTTGTGCCCGCGCTCGATGGACAGCAAAGGAGCAATCAGAATCTGGGCTTCTTTGTCGGCTAACTTGTAAACAAGTCCCCGTGGCAACCCCTGACTGTCTTCTAACTCGTCATCATCAGAAATCAAAGGGATGCTCTTCCCCCGCCACGCTGACAGATTTTCCAAATAGCGGTATGCCAGATCTGCCTCCCTGTAACTGCCAACTACCAGCAAAATGCGCTTTCGACCAACTTCGAGCTTGTCTAACTCTTTTTCCAGCAGACTCTTGCCTACCTTACCGCCAGGTAGTTTTCCGGATTCTGTCAGTTTATTAAGGAGCTTGCGCAGCGCTGTCTCCCGCTGGTTGCCGGTGAGTCCTGAAACTTTGATTGGGCTTTTATCCTCGTCTTGGAAAACCAGCAATTCAAACGCACTCTTGTTTTTGATAGCGTCCACTTCTTCATCTGGAGAGCGCAACACCCCCGCCACCGGCACCTGTATGTGACACCCTGGCGATTTTCCCGCCCAGCTAGTTCCCGAAAGCAATAAAACGTGAGGTCCGGGAATTCCATCACTAGCGAACAGCTGGTGGAAGTTTAGCATCAAAGAGCGACCCACACCCATACAGCGGAAAAATCTCAGATCGCCGGCACCTTCCGAACCATCTATTGGGGGAACATACTGGAGTGCCAGCAAATTCCCCATCGGCGCTACCGGAATTACCGCAGAATAGTCATCTGGGGGGCGATTGAACCATGTCGAATCTGCCTTGTCAAGATTGAGCCTGTCTTCGACTTGCTTCCAGTCAGCCCAAACCTGGTTGAGCCGGTGTAAAAGCACCGCCACCAAGAGGGCAAATTCCAGTTTGAACGCCGCTGATTCCAGCTGTTTCTCTGTCAGTGTCGCCGGCTTTCCTATTTCTTCTCGCTGCTTCTCAATCCATGCCTTCAGGCGTCGCCGCAGCTGCTCGTCGTTTTCAGAAGCGAGCGCCTTGAGCGCCAAGTCAGCCAGCAAGCTGTCGTTTTTGTCCCCCAGAGGGTCATAAATATACTGGTCAAACAACTCCTTCAGTTTTTGATAGCCAGGATGCTGTTCTATTTCCTCGCGGGGTGCCTCACTCAATTCTTGAGCCAGCTGGCCAAACAAAACAAGTTCGGTGAAGTATTCCGCATCATCAATCCATTTTCTAATCTCTGCATTAGTCAGAATGCGGTTATAGATGGCATCAGTTGCTAAATGAACGAGCCGGTGCGCCCGATTCCACCTCAAAACGCTTTCATCGTCCAGCTGTTCCCGCCCTCGCTGGTCTATCAAATCGTCAACGTGTTTGCGGAGTTTGTTCAGCCAAGCACTTTCTCCGCGACTCACTAAAGTCTGGCATGGACTGAACGTGCTGTCAAGCTGCATCTGCACTTGGTCAGCTTCATCCACAATTACCAAGTCACTCCGCCGATACACCATCTCAGCAAACCGGATTTTGATGCCTTTGGGGTCTTTTGCGGATTTTTGTTTTTTGCCACTAGACGCCTTTTTGCTGTCTGGGGGCGGTTCAGGAGATAGTTGTCGGGGAACCCAAGTGTACACCAAACTAGCCGGTGTTGCAATCCAGATAGAAGCGCTGACTAAATCAAGCTGCGCCTGATGAAATTGGCACTGACTGTAGATTGGGCAGGTATATTGCTCATCTTCTTTTGATTGCAGATACAACTTCCCGCAAGGTCTGTGCGTCACCGGCAGCGGTTCATCTTTGCTCTCACCCCGCAACACTTCCAGCAGGCATTCCGTACTCAGCCAGTCGAATCCAGGGTGTTTTTGCGTTAGCGGTTCTAATGGTTTTTCAGCCGTAACAACGCGGTGCAGCCTTTCGGTATGGCGCTCGCGACTTGATGCGCCCAAAATAGGAGCCACCGAAATCTCCAATTTCCTGAATTTCTCAGCCAGATTCAGCGCCCCAATCACATCTCCCACCACTAGAGTTACGTGAAGCCCCTTCTGCGCCGCCCAGACCGCAAGCACCTCCATCAGCTTTGATTTCCCTGATGATACCATACCAATCAGGTGCGTCAACCCCTTCAAAGTCAGCCGTATGACTGGCTTCAGGACATCACTATTATCCTCAAAAATATCCAACTGGACTCTGCGCATGATTGCCTCCCATGATGAGTCTTTCTCCCCGCCGTTGCGCTCATCCATCCATTTCGCCGTTGCAATCAGTTCATCCCAGGCAACTGAAACCTCATCCCCCTTTGCCTTAATCGCATAGCTGTGACGTGGCGGTGGTGGGAATACTAATTCCTTGGGGATGGTGACGCTAGATATCTGATTCTTGTCATCGGGAAATAGGTAAGTTTTCTCAGAACCCCAGCGCACTGAATCTTGAGAGTGGGGAATGGCAGAGCGGAGGGTTTTCCCATAGACTTCATAGCGCTCCGGGCAAATGCTAACAGGGCGCTGTGCTGCGGGAGTCTCTAGCTTTTCCTCAACGTCATAACCTCGAACGCGCTCGTTGAGCTGCCGGTACGTCTTTAGTGTCCCTTCCCACTTATACGGACTTCTCAAATGAGAGAGAAGATATCGCGCATTGCCCAGCATCTGTAGCTGTTCTTGGCTCCAGCTAGCGGTTAAGGTGGGAAAGATATAGCCGGTCAGCAGCACCCACAGCGATTTTGCTGGCTCGCCCGGCGCTAGCTGAGACAGCAGATAAAGACCTAACTCGACTTCGCAAAGCGCGTGTATCTTTCCAGTCAGCTCTCTACCATTTACTTGTTCATTTTGCGGCCAGCTTTTCTTGATTTTGTCGGCCAAATCCTTCTGCCAGTTTCTTGGATCGCGCATGTCACACCCCCAACTTCTTTTTCACTTTTGCAATTAAGTCACTTTCAAATAAGGCGTCAGTCTGGTTTTTCAGAACCCGCTCAGCAGCTTCTCGAAAGGCGTTGAGATAATAACTTTGCTTGCGGCGCTCGTCAGGAAAAACAAAATAGGCCCGATCCCAGGGCGGGTCAGAGGGGATTGGCTCGACTTTTTTCGCTAGCGCAAAGGAGTTCTTCCAATCCTTGACATCAATCGCCCACGCTTCCCCATCTGGAAAAACTATCCGCAAATCGTAGCGATCAAATTCAGGCCAGAGTTTGACTTCAAGGTTTCCGCCAAGTTCCTGGAGTCGCTTTTCCAAACGCAGTTCAGGAATACCGGGTGTGGCAATATAGCGCCGCAGCCCTTGCTTCAGCCAGTAAACTTCTTCCTGTTTGTGAATCATCTTCCCCGTTGCGCCGTCACCGGCGTAATCGCACATATCGCAAACCCGACCTTTTTTGATGTGGTGCCTCAACAGGTTGCCGCATTTCGGACAGCACTGATAGCAATCCCCTACTAAGCAGGAGTCTGGTGCCGGTTCATAAGCTTCCTCTAGCGGTTTTTTCAGCGCTTCTGGAGCTAGATTTAGACGCCTCATCACTAAATCGCTCTCAGTTGCTACAGGGTGAGTGATGATGAAACGCCGAAACTCAACATAGGCGTCTGGTGCGTTAGCCTGCTGGCTGATTTCAAATACCCTATATATAATCCGTTTTTGAGTGAGTTCAGCTAGCACCTGGGAATTCGAGCCGGCTAACTCCGCCAAATTAGAGCAGACTTGGGTGGGAATTTGGTCGTCGAGCAGTGTGTCGTCTGAGCTGAAATTATATTCTGGCAAATCGAGTGGCCAATCCTTCAAAGGACTTTGCTGGCACCAGCTCAGTAAGTCTGGCACACTTTTGGGTCGCGCCACGCCTTTGAGCAAACAGAATTTACTCAGCTGGCTGAAACCCAGCTGCAGCGGAGCGGGATATGGCAGTTTTGGCGGTTTGCCACCTTGGACTTTTTCTGCCAGTTGCATGATGCCGGTGGCAATCCGGATTAGCGTCAGCTCGTCTGGCGACAGCTCTGGGACAGTGTAACTAGCAGTCATTTTCTCATCTTTGGGGGCCGGCCCGCTCCTGTAAAAACTATATGTTCTGTTATAAACCCTCTTGATCTTTTTGTCAACTCTACCCGTAGTGCCGGTGCGGTTATGCGCCAGACTGGGCCATCGACAGCTAAAGCCCAACTACGAACTTTTGGGCTAAAGCCCAACTACAAACCTTTTTGGGCTGAAGCCCAACTACGAACCTTTTTGGGCTAAAGCCCAACTACGAACCTTTTTGGGCTAAAGCCCAAGTACGAACCTTTGGGCTGAAGCCCAAGTACGAACCTTTTTGGGCTGAAGCCCAACTACGAACCTTTGGGCTGAAGCCCAAGTACGAACCTTTGGGCTGAAGCCCAAGTACGAACCTTTTTGGGCTGAAGCCCAACTACGAACCTTTTTGGGCTAAAGCCCAACTGCGAACTTTGGGCTAGGCAGCGACACTTAATGTGGTGTCGTGCCGGGGACGATATCGCGTTCCCCACCCTACATATAGAGGCTTTGCTTCCAAAGCCCCTGTAAGCCAACCCCCTCCCCGTGTGCGGCAAAGCAGCGAAAGGGGTAGGGTGGGCTCCCTCGCGCGGGAACCGGCATCTGCCGGTGGGATAGGGAACGCACCCAAAGTCCCCTTGGGGAAAGTACTTTTGGCAAAATCCAAGGGCATTTTGGGCACACTCCTCAAGAGGGAAGCCCAGTTGCAAAAAGGCTGGATGCCAGAGTTCCCTAGCTCCATCGTCCCTACTCCCTAGCTCCATCGTTCCATATCCCTTGCTCCTGTCCTGAGTTCATGGAGGATTCTTCCGGACTTTTCCTCAGAAAACAAATTTTCCAAAATTATTTGAAAAAACCTCTTGACGACTGCCGCCGCCCGAGGCAAGAATGAAGAGCAGGGAAGTCAGAAAGCCAACCCGTCACCAAGGGAGAAATCACAGGGAGAGTCGGGGAGCCTTGACGACGACCTAGGAACTTTTAACGTAACGAACGGAGGAACAACCCATGAAAAAGAAGAAGACTATGCAAGCCGCTCCCGGAGATAGCAATTCCACGACTGCTGCCGCTGCCGGTGCCGAGGGCGGCGTCGTGCGTGATGATTTGTCCGAGGGCGAGCTGGCGTCCATTTGCGGGGGGTTGGGTACGGACCTGCTATAGAAAAATCAACCCGCAGGTAGTTCTTATACTAGCACTGACCTCAAAAAATGTCAAAAGTCTTTCCCCGCTTCCCAAGGCGCTCGATTAGCCTCGATAAATTGCCGCACAACCTGTGCCAGTAAGTCGTTTGACCATACCTGGCACCCCGTATGTCCGGCCACTTTCTGAGTGTAATTGGCCTTTGTAGGGCGCTTCTTATCGGGAGAAGGGTTAATATGAACCCTAGCTAAAAGCCTGCTTCCCCAGTGGCATTTAGTTGGGGGTTTCCCTTTGGGTTTGTACTTTTGGCAAAATCCAAGGGAATTCTGGGCGCACTTCTCAAGAGGGAAGCCCAGTTGCAAAAAGGCTGGATGCCATTGGGTGAGTCCATCATCTGTCAGGCGTTCGTAACTTCCATAGTTGCTAAAATCATAAAAAAAGCCTTTGCGCATTTTAGCAGCTTTAGGGTTGCCGTGAATATAACGAGCGCGTGTTTAAAGCGCGTTCCCTATCTGAGGGCGCAAATCCCTCGCAGTAATACCGCTTTTCCCAAAAATGGCCCGTGCGCTTGAGGGGCGGTTGAAACACAGGTTGCTGTACCAGTTCAGGAAGTGCATAATTTTGGGCAAATCTTCCGACTGCGCCGGTTCGATGAGATAGTGGACGCGGTTGGGAGATGCAGAGGGCGTACAGTTTGAATTGATACTTGTCTAGCGCTTTCTTAATCGTATAGAGTCAGACCTCCCGGCAGTCGCGCCGCGATAAGTTGAACTCGCGGTTATAGAGCGCGAGTGGTGATATGATAGGAGTAGCCGGTTAGGAGATGGCGCGGTTTTCTAGACATGAGCGTGAGAGCGAAGCGCTGCAAGCAAGTGCGATACAAAAATTATTACAGCAAAAGTTGCTACCTACAAGGTCTTTGCATCCAGATCCCCCCAAATGCTTCTACTTGGAGGTAGCAACTTGAGTTATATCAACCCGCCCCCACAGGGAAATGTATTGGGAACGCCCAGTAACTCGTAGCGTTCCCTTTTAGGGAACGCACCCTACCCCTAACCTAAGGGACAGGCGTCTCGCCTGTCCCACGTCCTAACCCATCTTGTCCCCCCTCCTCGCTACGAACCTTTTTGGGCTGAAGCCCAACTACGAACCTTTTTGGGCTGAAGCCCAACTGCGAACCTTTTTGGGCTGAAGCCCAACTGCGAACCTTTTTGGGCTGAAGCCCAACTACGAACCTTTTTGGGCTGAAGCCCACCCTACCCCTGGTGGCTCCAACCCATGCGATGATGCCCCATGCCCCATGCCCGATACCCTCCCATGCCAATATATATAGAGTAGGCCCTGAGTATTCCCCAACTCCCATGCAAAGCGAACCCATCTCCAGCCGCTTGCCCAAGGTTCAAATCTGGCGCAGGGGGTGCGCCTTCTCCATCGACGCACTGCCGGTGTTCGTGATTGGCGCACTCCTGGGAGGGAGTTGGCTGGTTCAACTCATCCTTTGGCTTGTCCTGCGAATCGTCGTCGCTTCCCGCACCCAGGGCCAAACCTTCGGGCGCTGGGCCTTCGACATGCGCGTCGTGGACGAACGCACCGGCAAAACCCCCGGAGTTCTCGAACTCTTCAAACGGGAAGGACTCACCGGCATTGGCCTGATCATGGCCATCACCGGCTTCACCAATCTCAGCCCCACCACCGCCCAGTACATGCTGCTGCTGCTTCCCTTGGCCATCGACTGCAGCGTGGCTAACTTCGACCCCCAGCTACAGCAAGCCTTCCACGACCGGATCGCCGGTACTATGGTCGTGGCCACCCGCCGGGGCTACTCCCTCGATCTAAAAGTCAAGCGATGGGTTGCGCAGTTGCGGCGTTTTGTGAAATAATAGTTATTTGCGTTTAAATCTGTATCCCTTTTAACCCCGCAAAGTTATGGCTAAGGGCGTCCGCCTTATCATTACCTTGGAATGCACCGAGTGTCGCTCAAACACCGCAAAGCGCACTCCGGGCGTATCCCGCTACACCACCACCAAGAACCGGCGCAACACCACCGCCCGGTTGGAGCTGAAAAAGCACTGCCCTCACTGCAACAAGCACACAGTCCACAAAGAAATCAAGTAGGGACTGGGGATTGGGCATTGGGCAGTGGGGCAGTGGGCGATGGGGCATCATCGCATTGGGCCACAGCTCATGGGCCAAGATGGCTCACCGGCCACTAACCGCCGAAAACTTACAACAGACAACAGACAACAGACAACCGACAACCGACAACTGCTATGGCTTACTTTCGTCGCCGCGTTTCACCGATTAAACCAGGGGACCCCATCGACTACAAAGATGTCGAACTGCTCCGCAAATTCATCACCGAGCGTGGTAAGATATTGCCGCGTCGGATTACAGGTCTGACAGCCAAACAGCAGCGAGACATGACCAAAGCGATCAAACAGGCTAGACTTCTGGCTTTGCTGCCCTTCATCAACCAAGAAGGATAATCCAAAAGCTGAAGTGGAAAGGCTGAAAGCTGAAAATTCAACCTTGACACTTCACACCACACACTAAATACTTTATATTTTATAGTTCATTCGTCAAATAAGCTTGTGGATAAGGGAACGCTGATAGAATTTCGGTGGCACGGCGACAGAAGGCTCGCCGTGGCAGAACGTCCAGATGGTAAAAAGAACTGGATCGTAATCGATGAGAACAACCAATCTCACAGCATCCCACCCAAGCAAATCAGTTATGAGGTAGCCGGCGGACCGTACAAACCCTCAGAAATCCCCAAGTTCCGCCAACAGGTAGAGCAGTACCTCGATCCGAGCAGCTTGGAAGTTGCTTGGGAATTTCTGGCAGAGGAGGGGGAGTCGGTGGAGCCGGTGCAAATGGCCCAGCTGCTGTTTTCCGAGCAAAGTCCAGCGCAGTGCTACGCCGCCTACCTCTTGCTCTGTGAGGACAAACTCTATTTCAAGCAGAAGGGAGAGCGCTACGAGCCCCGCTCAGCTGCGATGGTGGCTGAACTCAAACACCAGCAAGAGGTGGAGCGCCAGCGAGAGCAGGAGTGGCAGGAATTTTTAGGTCGCGTGCAGCAGCGGATCTCTGGCGAGCCGGTGGAGTGGCTCAACACCGATCAGTCCCGCATCGACGCCCTAGAACGGTTCGCCGCCCTCGGAGAAGAAGCCAATCACCGCGCTCCCGCTATAGAAACCCTAGCAGCCCTGAAACGCCCCGAAACTCCCCAAGGGGCTTTTCAGCTTTTGGTAGATTTAGGAGTGTGGACTGAGCACGAGAATCTCTTTCTCCGCCGCAGCCAAATCCCGATTCAGTTCTCTACCAAGGTGCTGGAAGTGGCCCAACGCAGCTTGAATTCGACGCCCCCCGATCCCGACTCAAACCGGCTGGATTTAACCCATCTCAAGGTGTACACCATCGACGATGAATCCACCCAAGAAATTGATGACGGCTTGAGTTTGGAATATCTCCCAGATGGACGTCAGCGCGTCTGGGTTCACATTGCCGATCCCACCCGCTTGCTCTCCCCCGGAGACGAGCTGGACTTGGAAGCTCGCCGGCGCTGCACGACACTGTACCTCCCCACCGGCATCGTCCCCATGTTCCCCCCAGAACTGGCCACCGGCCCGATGAGTCTGGTTCAGGGCCGGCTCTGCTGCGCCCTCAGCTTTGCCATCATCCTCGATGAAACCGGCGCAGCTCAGGAGTACAGCATTCAGCCGAGCACCATCAAGCCCACCTATCGCCTCACCTACGAGGATGTGGACGAAATGCTGCTGCTGGGCATCTCTGCCGAACCGGAAATATCCTCGCTGGCGGAATGGGCCAAACGCCGGCAGCAGTGGCGGCTCTCCCAAGGGGCGATCAGCATCTCCATGCCAGAAGCGGTGATTAAAGTGCGCGGAGATGAGGTGCAAGTTCAAGTCATGGAAGACTCCCGCTCCAGACAGGTGGTTGCAGAAATGATGATTTTGGCCGGCGAAGTCGGCGCTCGCTACGCTCAAACTCACAGTCTCCCCCTGCCTTTCCGCAACCAGCCCCAACCCGAACTGCCCTCGGATGAAGAGCTGCTGCTGCTTCCCGCCGGTCCCGCACGCGCCTGCGCCATTCGCCGCTGCATGCCCAAGAGCGAAATGAGCACCATGCCGGCACGCCACGCCAGTTTGGGCTTGGACACCTACGCCCAAGTCACCTCTCCCATCCGCCGCTATACCGACTTGCTCGCCCACTTCCAGCTCAAAGCTCACCTGCGAGGCGATCCCTTGCCCTTCTCAGCCCAAGAACTGCTGGACGTGATGCTGAGTATTTCTTCCATTGTCTCTGAAGCCAGCTTGGTGGAGCGCCAAACCAACCGCTACTGGGCCCTCGAATTCCTCCGCCGTCACTCAAGTGAGGTATGGCAAGCCCTCATGTTGCGCTGGCTGCGAGAGGATGAAAACCTGGGACTGGTGCTGCTAGAGGAGCTGGGCTTGGAGCTGCCCATGCGCTTCCGGCGCTCAGTGGAACCGGGCGAGCGCCTGGAATTGAAAGTGACTCACTCAGATCCCCGATCTGATATTATTCATTTCCAAGAAATGGTTGCTCAGGCAGCTCAGCCGGCAGCTAGTTGAGGGGGGTGCGCCGAAGCGCACTCTGCCAGCTGCCTGAGATTTTATCTGGGAGAAGAGTTGTTATTTGAACCGCCAGGACGCAGAGATTTTATCTGGTTGAATAGGTTTTATTTTAACCGCCAAGACGCCAAGGACGCCAAGGGATTTAAGGAAGGGTTCAGGCGGATTTTAAGAATTTTGCAGGGTGAGGAGGCAGCGGGAAGAGGTTAATTGGTGAGCCGGCATTGCAGAAGAGAGCAGGTTTAATCGGTATGGGGCATGATAGGGTATGACTGTTTGCGGTCGCTGAGTCATGTCACTCCCACCTGAGCGCTCAATCAGAATAGAACTTTATCTGAAGGCTGGGCAGCCGGAGCTGTTAGAAGGGCTGGATGCGCTGTTGCGTCTGGGTCTAATTTCTGACGCTCAGGTTCGCCAGCTTTGCCGGCAATATCTCTGCTCTCCACTTCCGGAACCTGTTGCCCCACCGGCACCCGAACCCGAGCCCGAACCCGAACCCGCACCCCAGCCGGTACTGGCTTTCAGCGGCAAAGAACTTCCAACACCCCGATTGCCCAGGGGATTGCAGTCACTGATGGCAGAGATCAGCGTCAGGTGGCTGCTGTTTTTGGGCGTATTCATGGTGGTGGCGTCTTCCGGGTTGCTAGCCGCCAGCCAGTGGCAAAAATTTCCCGCAGCTGGACAGTACGGAGTTTTATTAGCCTACACCTTAGTGTTTTGGGGAGTGTCCTACTGGGCGCTTCCCCAGCCTTCCTTGCGACTCACCGCTCAAACATTGCAGCTGGTGACCCTGCTGCTGGTGCCGGTGAATTTTTGGGCAATGGATGGGTTTAAGTTGTGGGGTGACTCCCTGGGATGGCTAACCGTAGCGATCGCAACAGTTGCCCTCACCGGCATCACAGTTTTGCTGCTCAAAAATCAGCAAAGCTTATCCCGCCGGAATCTGCTCAACAGTTTGGGATTGAGTTACCTGCACTGGGGCTGGAACTTGCCCGGATTTCCCCTGCTGGCGGTTTATCTCGGCATAGTCGGAACCGCCCTCGCCTGCGCCTTCAAAACCCCCAACACCGAAGAAGAACAACAACAACCGCCCCTAAACACTCCCGCCGCTACGCCCCTTACCCTTCCCTCTGCCACTGTAGTCGGCTACGCCCTTGGAATCCTGCTATTGCGGGCCATATTTGTCCCTGTGGACATCAGCCAGCTGGGGTTGGCCATAGGAATTTGCGGCTGGCTGTTTCCCCGGCTGTATCCGCAAAGCAGCTACGCTAGGCGAGAAATCGGCAAACAGGAGCTCCTCCACGCAGTGTCGCAGCAAATTGGGGGCGGCTTGCTCTTTTTCGGCTGGCTGGTTTCCGCGAGCAAAGAACCCCAGCAGGCGCTCGCAGTCAGCGGACTGGGCTTGTGGTGGTTAGCAGAACGCTTGTGGCGCTTTTGGCAGCGTGCCGATTTAGCCGCCATCTCGATCACTGGCTTGCAAGCACTTTGGCTGACTTGGCGGTTGGTCCCACCGGCACTCCAGCAATTCCTAGTCGCAACCGCCACCCAGCTGTTCGGGATTCCAGAAACCGACTCTCGCCCCTTGCTCAGTCTGGCACTGTTTCCCTACCTGCTGTTCACCGTCTGGCTCACAGATTGGCTGCACCGGCAGTCCGCAGAGGGCCAAACCGCCCCCCCAGAACTCGCCAAATTCAGCGGACAGCTGGCTCTGGCATTTGGGAGCTGTTTGACCTTTCTCAGCTTGCCCTATCCGAGCTTGCGGACGCTGAACCTGCTGGCATCCAGCCTCACCCTGGCAACCGTCACCCGCCGGCGCACCCCAACCCGAGTCTGGCTGGTTTACCTCACTCACATTAGCGCTCTGCTGACTTTCAGCTCAGCGATTAACTGGATTTGGCCTTCCCTGAGCCTCGGTATCTGGGCCGCTATTTATTTAGCGATCGCGGTCGGGGAGTGGTCATTCACCGATCTGCCCTCAAACCCGGCCCGGGAAACACTAATTTCTTTTATAGAGACACAATTTATCGCCTCTGAAGACTCTGTGCGGGAAAATCAGAGACGATTTATCGCCTCTGAAACATCTGCCCTGGAGAATCAGACAGCCGAAACCGCACGGCACCCATCCCCAAATCCCCAAATCCCGGCACTGATTTGGCAGCAGAGCACTTGGCACCTGGGGCTAGCCCTTGCCGGTGTCAGCTATTGCCTGCTGCTGGCCAATTACTTCAACTTCCTTTACAATTTTTCTGACAGCCGCCCAGAATGGGGCATCTTGTGGCTGGCTGCACCCATCGCCCTCACCGCCGCCGCCAGTCGGTCAGATTCCCGCCGTAAGCAAGCCAGCTCTTTGAGCACCGCCGCCTCACTAATGGCGCAACTGCTGACGCTAACCTTACCGGGAGCTCGCTTAATTACTTTGGCTGTCGCCACCGCCGTCATGTTTGTCAACACCCGATATTTGCGGCTGCCGATTGCCGCCTGGATGACTGTGGGAATGGGGTTGAGTTTCTTTTTCCTGCTGCTTGGGGATGGCATTCCCGGTTTGCCCCCACTGTCGCCCAATGCTTGGTTAGTAACCGTCGCCGCGACTGTAACTGCTTTGTGGGGTTGGCGCGGCTGGCTTGTCCGCAGTTTGCAGTACGCAGTGCCTGACTTGGAGTCTGAAACAGATCACCTCTCACTCAGCGCTGTTTACGCACCGGCAGCCGACAAATGGGCGATCGCACTGTTTGCCGCCGAACTGGCCGTCTTGACGCTACACTCTTTCGCCGTCTACTGGCAATTTACTGACCCCTCCCTTGCTGCCACCGCCGCCGCCGCTCTGATAACGGGTGCGATCGCTTATCGCGGCTGGCAGCAACTGCAAAACCGGGTGATTTACAGTTTTGGCTGGAGTCTGGAAGTGCTGGCTGCAGAGGTGTTGGGCTTTGCCGGTCGGGAGGCGCTGTATGTGGCGATTGCCAACATCGCCCTCGGACTGATTGCCCAGCTGGCCGGCGACTGGTGGCACCGGCACTCCCGCAACCTAACACCTAGCAGCCTGCACCTGATGCCCCTGCTGTACGGCGCGTTCGCCGCCCTCTTGCGCTGGGGTTCCCTGACAGCTTGGACAGGTTTCACCACCTTGGGGCTGGCGCTGATTGCTCTTGGTGTGGGACGCCGGCGCGAGGAATTCAAACCCCTCGCGTACATTGCCCTGATTGGGGTGTCCGCTTCCGCCTGGGAAATTCTCTGGTATCAAATCTCACCCCTGGCTGCAGGCGACCAACTGATCGCTCTCGCCACTCTGGGTGCGATCCTCATGTCTGCCTATCGCACAGGATCGCCCGCCTTGCTGGACTACTTGCGCCTCACTGAGAAGGAACTGAAAGTTGCCGCGCACCTGCACTGGATTGCCAGCAGCTGGCTGTTGCTGACGGCTATTGGTTTTTCTATCAAACTGGCTGACTTAGTGGGTTTGAGCACCGGCATGTTTTTAACCAGCTATGCCATCCTGCAAGGGCGTCACAATCCCAGTCGAACTCTGGCAGAAATCTGGGTTTATGCTGGCATTCTCGAAGCCTCCGCGCTCGCCATTTATATTGGCAGCAAACTGCAATTTGGGGGGCTGTTGCTGCCTTGGGCAGCGGCGCTCAGCGCTGTAGCCGCCTATTTTCTCTGGGCTTTTCCCTGGGAAAGCTGGGGCTGGCCAAAGCAGCCGTGGCTGCGCTCCGCAGTCGTGCTGCCGGTTGCCGCCGCACTGCAAACCGCACACGCAATTAACCCCGCTAGCTTGCTTATTGTTGCCGCATTCTATATTTTCCTGGCTCGGCTGAACCGGCAAATTCGCATCACCTATGTGAGCGCATTTTTTATCAACTGGTCGATTCTGCGCTGGTTCTTCAATCTTAATGTCACTGATGCCTTGGCGTACACTATCCCACCGGCACTGTCTTTGCTATACATTGCCCAAGTCGATGCCGGTTTGCAACTCCCCCAGAAAAAACCGATTCGTCACTTCCTGCGGCTGCTGGGTGTGGGCGCGATTTGCTTTGTGGCGCTTCTCACCTCTAACTGGTTAATATCTGGTTCCTTGAGTCTTCTGGCGATTTTTGCTGGCTTAGCCTTTCGGGTGCGGGCTTTCCTCTATGTGGGAACTGCAGCGTTTTTACTGAATGCTGTGAATCAGCTGATTATTTTAAGCCAGGAATACTCTTTTGTCAAGTGGGTGATTGGCCTGCTAGTGGGTAGCATTTTGATCTGGGTTGGCGCTACTTTTGAAACTCGTCGGGAACAGATTTTATCCTTGGTGCAGAACTGGTTTGTTGAGTTTGAAGAGTGGGAGTAGGGGGTAATAATTAACCGCCAATACGCCATAGACGCGCTTTCTCGGCTAACGCTATAAAACGCTTAAGCGTTGCGCCTACCCGCAGGGTGGACGCCAAGGGGGGAGAAGAAAGAGTCAGAGGAATAGAAAGGGCATTGGGCAGTGGCAACTGAATTGCGGTAGTTAAAGGACATGATATATAGGAGTTATAAATGATTTGTGAAATTATCTCTCTTTCCTTTCCTTGGCGCACGGGCGCGTCGGGCGCGGTTCATTAAAAAATAATTACTCAACTTTCCGGAATTGCCAATTAGGGGTTAGAAATTCAAAGCCAACAAACGCCATTTCGGGGGCAGACCCACCGGCACCCCTCTTTACTTGCTATAACTAACACAATACAGATAAACGCTTCTGCCAATGACCCCTTTAATCTACCAAGCTCAGCCTGCGCTGGAATTTATCCCACCGACACTCAACCCCCTGGTTTTGTGGGGTTGCCAGCATTTGCTGCCGGTGTGGCTGCGATTTCAGACTAGAGTCACCGACATTCAAGCGGAAAATGTGGAAACCTTAGTCACCCTCTACCGCCAATTTCAAGAGGGCAAAATCCGCTTGTTGCTGGCGTTTCGCCATCCGGGCGGCGATGATCCCTTCTGTTTGGCCCACCTGCTCTGGACATTGGTGCCGCAGGTGGCGCGACAACAAAATGTATGTTTACAATACCCGATTCACGCTCACTTCATGTATGATAGGGGAATTCCCCTGTGGGCTGGCTCTTTTGTGGGCTGGATTAATTCCCGTTTGGGCGCGACTCCTATTCAGCGCGGTAAGGTAGACCGGCAGGGATTGCGCACTGCTCGCGATTTGTTTGTTAATGGCAGTTTCCCTTTAGCCGCTTCGCCAGAAGGCTCTAAAAATGGTCACAATGAAATTGTTAGCGCCCTGGAACCGGGTATGGCCCAACTTGGATTTTGGTGCGCTGAAGATTTGCTAAAGGCGGGACGCACGGAACAGGTTTTGATCGTGCCGGTGGGAATAGAATACCATTATGTTGAGGAGCCTTGGAACGCTTTGGAAAAGCTGTTAAGTCAACTGGAATCAGACCTCGGCTTGCCGGTGGGAGAACAAACACAAGACCAGCCCCTGCAAGACCCCACCTCCGCCCAGCACTACCTCTACCGGCGTCTTTACCGGCTGGGGGAGCATCTGCTTTGCTTAATGGAAGAATTTTACGGCAAATTCTACCATCAACCCCTACCGCCCTTGCCGGTTGATGGCGCTCGCACTCCGGATTTGAGCGCTCGACTGCAAGCGCTCCTGCATGTATCATTAAATGTGGCAGAGCAGTATTTTGGGGTGACACCCAAGGGGACGGTGATTGACCGCTGTCGCCGTCTGGAACAAGTTGGCTGGGATTGGATTTATCGTGAGGATATCAAAGATATTGACACTATACCACCCGGAAAGCGCGGACTGGCTGACCGGATTGCGGAAGAAGCGAGGAAAGCGCATGTGGCACATGCGTCTGGTGGAAAATTTCGTAGCTGTTACCGGCAACTATGTGCGGGAAAAACCCACTGCAGAGCGGTTTGCAGAAACGGCGCTGCTGCTGTGGGACACCCTGACTCGCATTAAGGGACACCATCCTTTCCCGCGCCCGCGTCTGGGAAAGCAGCGGGTTAAACTGATTGTAGGGGAGCCGATATCTGTTTCTCACCGCTGGGTCGCCTATAAAGCCTGCCGGCGGTCTGCGATCGCTTCCCTGACGCAAGACTTGCAAACTGCTATGGAAGCGATGATTGTTTAAAATTTTGCAACCGCAGATGGACGCCGAAGTAGATAACCGCGGATAATTAAGGGCTAAAGCCCAACTACAAACCTTAAAACTTCGCTTATTGCGGGGGCTTCGGTGGGGCTAAAGCCCAACTACAAACTTGAAAACTTCGCTTATTGCGGGGGCTTCGGTGGGGCTAAAGCCCAACTACAAACCTGAAAATTTGGCCTATTGCGGGGGCTTCGGTGGGGCTAAAGCCCAACTACAAACCTGAACATTTCGCTTATTGCGGGGGCTTCGGTGGGGCTAAAGCCCAACTACAAACTTTAAAATTTAGGAGTCAAACCATCATGTCTCATCCAATTATTCAAGCTCAGCCACCTCTGGAATTTATCCCACCGGCTTTCAATCCTTTGCTGCTGCGCGGCTGCCAGCAACTGCTGCCGTTGTGGCTAAAATATTGCACGTCTATTGCCGATATTCAAGCGGAAAATGTTGAGACTCTGGTGGAACTTTACCGCCAGTTTCAACAAGGTAAGATTCGCTTTTTGATGGCGTTTCGTCACCCCAATACCGATGACCCCTATTGCATGGGACACCTGGTTTGGCGGCTGGTGCCGCAGGTGGCTCGACAAATGGGGATATCCCTGCAATACCCCACCCATTTTCACGCGATTTATGACCGGGGAATTCCCCTTTGGGCTGGAAATTTGGTGGGCTGGCTCTATTCCCAAATGGGGGGCACTCCTATTATACGCGGTAAGGTAGACCGGCTGGGTTTGCGCTCGGCTCGCGAGCTGTTTTCCACCGGCATGTTTCCGATGACAGCTGCTCCAGAAGGTGCGACTAACGGTCACAATGAAATTATCAGCCCCCTGGAACCTGGTATCGCTCAGCTGGGTTTCTGGTGTGCTGAGGATTTATATAAGGATGGGCGCAGCGAACAGGTTTTGATTGTGCCGGTTGGCATTCAGTACCGGTATGTTGAGGAGCCTTGGGATGGTGTGGACAAGCTGTTGAGCGAGTTGGAAGCGGAGAGCGGTTTGCAGCCGATGTATGATGGCAGCAAGGAACAATCTTTAACCGACAGCTCTACTTCAAGCAAGCACACTTTATACTTGCGTCTCATCCGTCTGGGCGGCCATTTATTGGCGATTATGGAGGACTATTACTCTCAATTCTATCACAAAAATATGCCGCAGGGAGCGGAAACTAAAGAATTGTCGGAGCGGCTGTCCGCGCTTTTGGATGTGGCGTTACAAGTGGCGGAGGAATATTTTGGACTGTCGCCGAAGGGGACTTTTATTGACCGCTGCCGGCGTTTGGAGCAAGCTGGCTGGGAGCGAATTTACCGGGAAGATATTAAGGATTTTGACTCGCTTTCTCCTTTGGAGCGGGGACTTGCTGACCGGATTGCGGAAGAAGCTAATCTGCGCATGTGGCACATGCGGCTGGTGGAAAGTTTTGTGGCGGTTACGGGTAAGTATGTTCAGGAAAAGCCTTCTGTGGAGCGGTTTGCGGAAACTGCGCTGCTGCTTTCGGATATGATAACTCGCATTAAGGGCGGGAATCCTTTCGGACGCCCCCAGCTGGGCAAGCAGCGGGTGCGGATGACTGTGGGCGAGCCGATTTCGGTGAGCGATCGCTGGGATGCTTATAAAGGGAGTCGCCGGTTAGCTGTTGCGGATTTGACGAAAGATTTGCAAACGGCTTTGCAAGGGATGATTGTTTAGTGCCGGTGAACAAATCGAGAGGGTATCAGACGCGATAAATCGTGATTTACGCAACCGCGATTGAGCCCAGAAACCCGGTTTCTTGAAGAAACCGGGTTTCTGAAATTTACGCGAATGATTTAGACGCGCTATAGAGCCGGGGAATTAGCAATTGGTTGGAGAGAAGGAGGCAGATCCTCCAAAACGGCGTTCCCAGCTGCCTGGCTGGGAACGAGGAAAAATCATCTCTTCCTCCCCCTCCCCGCTTTTCGGGGAGGGGGTTGGGGGGTGGGGTTCTTCCTCCGGCGTCTGGGTGCAACGCCGATAAATCGGGAGAGAGGGGAGAAAAATTCATTCCTGGCAATCTATCGGACGTGATATGATTAGTTGTTTTGCCACCGGCAGCCGGCAGTGGGGTCTTACCCCCCACCTGCTCGACATGGGCCAGGAGAGCCGGCCAAGTATATTTGCTTGTATTTGCTTTCCTTCTATCTGAGCAAAAGAAACAGTAATGTCACCGCAACAGGGCAATAACCCTTTACAGCAACACCCTGTCTTCTGTCAAGCTATTTTTCGATTGTAACTAAATTTTACACATATGTAAAGATTTGTTAAAAACCTGACAGCCGGCAGCAAAACCCTTTATCGTAGTGAGTGTGCGAAATTTCACGAAAGCCAGCACTCCGAAGTAGCTAGTAATGCCCAACATTCCAGAAATTCCAGGAATACCGCAGTTGTGGGCTTCTACTCGAGGGGACTCCCAGGTTTGTGTGGCCGTATTGGATGGCTTGGTCGATCGCACTCACCCCTGTTTTGCGGGAGCGGATCTGACCAAGCTGCCCACCCTAGTCCAGGGAGAAGCCAGCCCCTCCGGCTTGATGTCCTTGCACGGCACTCATGTGGCCAGCATTATTTTTGGCCAGCATGGCTCGCCGGTGCCGGGAATCGCCCCCCATTGCAAAGGTTTAATCGTTCCTGTCTTTACTGACGGGGGGCGGCGGCTGTCTCAACTCGACCTCTCCCGCGCTATTGAGCAAGCCGTTAATGCCGGTGCTCACATTATTAATATCAGTGGCGGTCAGCTGACAGACTTTGGCGAAGCGGAAGGCTGGCTGGAGCGAGCCGTTGAACTGTGCCGCGACAGCAATGTGTTGATTGTCGCCGCCACCGGCAATGATGGGTGCGAGTGCTTGCACGTCCCCGCCGCCCTGCCTGCTGCCCTAGCCGTGGGGGCGATGAACGACCTCTCAGAGCCCATCGAGTTTAGCAACTGGGGAGAAACCTACCAAACCCAAGGCATTCTCGCCCCTGGGGAAAACATTTTGGGAGCTAAGCCAGGCGGCGGTACAGTTCGCCTCACCGGCACCAGTTTTGCCAGCCCGGTGGCGGCGGGAGTCGCCGCCCTGCTGCTGAGCTTGCAAATCAAGCGGGGAGAAACGCCCAACCCTCAAAAGGTGCGAACTGCCCTGCTGGCGTCGGCTTTGCCCTGCTCTCTCGCCGGCACTGAGAAACAGAACCGCTGTTTGGTGGGCAAGCTGAATATTCCAGGCGCTATTCAATATCTAATAGGAGAAACCGTGTCCGAAGAACTAGCATCTGTTGAAGCCTCTGGCTGCGGCTGCGGCGGAACTCCCGTCAGCGCAGCCGTACCGGAAAGCGAACCGACTCGCCCCGCATCCGTTTCACCGGCAGTAACTGATGCTGCGGTCGAACTGGCACAAGCCGAATCTGCGCCTGGGGTTGAGCCTCAGAACTCCCCCACCGCTCCGGTTGTGACTTCACTTGCTGTTAACATTCAATCTCAATCAAATTCTGCTCCTATGTCGAATCGTTCCCTCCGTTCCGTCACCGCCAGCCAAGCTCCCAGCGAACTGGAAAACACCACGTTAGTGTACGCTCTCGGCACCCTCGGTTACGACTTCGGCTCTGAGGCGCGGCGCGACTCGTTCAAGCAACTGATGCCTGGGGTGAGCGTTGACGGCACAATGGTTCCCGCCAACCCCTACGACGCCCGCCAGATGGTGGACTATCTGAACGATAACCTGTCGGAAGCGAAGTCGCTGATTTGGACGCTGAACCTGGAATTGACTCCTGTGTATGCGATTGAACCGATCGGGTCGTTTGGGCGAGATGTCTACGCCGTTTTGCGGGAGTTGCTGTCGGGACAAATTCAGCCAGAAGATAGCGAGGAATATGTCGAGCGCGTCAGCATTCCTGGTACGTTAACCGGGCGCACGGTTAAGCTGTTTTCTGGGCAAGTGGTGCCGGTGATTGAAGTTCCCAATACGCGGGGGCTGTACGGCTGGAAGGTGAACACTTTGGTGGGCGCAGCGGTGGAAACGGTGCGGGCGCGAACCGGGGAAGCGAACCAAGAAGCCATCGAGCGCACGTTGAGCAGTTTCCTGAACCGCATTTACTACGATTTGCGGAATTTGGGCACCACTTCGCAGGATCGGGCTCTCAATTTTGCGGCGACGAATGCTTTCCAAGCGGCTTCCACGTTTGCCGAAGCTGTGGGCGCGGGAATGGAGCTGGACAGCATTACGGTGGAGAAAAGCCCGTTCTGCCGGATGGACAGCGATTGCTGGGATGTGAAGCTGAAGTTCTTTGACCCAGAAAACAGCCGGCGGGCTCGGAAGGTATTCCGCTTTACCATTGATGTCAGCGATTTGATCCCTGTCACCCTCGGCGAGGTGCGTTCTTGGTCTACGCCTTATTAAGATATTGATAGAAATGCTGTGGGTGGGGTCTGTTGGCTGGGGATCGTCCCATTTTTTCAAAGATTGTCACCCTCACCCCCCTCACCCCCCTCTCCCATGAAGGGAGAGGGGGGGAAAAATCAAGAATTCTCCCCTCTCCCCTTGTGGGAGAGGGGTTGGGGGTGAGGGGGATTACAAAAAAGGGCAAAGCGACTGTCGGATATCGAGCCGGCACGCGCCCGGAGTCAGCTCAGCACGCTCGATGGCCCACCCCACCGGATTTGATTCAATTTCTACAGGCAATTAGGAGAAATATGAGACTTCCAAAGCTGTCCGCTCCTGTGAAAAGGCCCGATATTATTTATCCGCACCGGGCTGTGGACGTGGTGAATGGCCGAGTTGAAGATTTAGTCGGCATCCGCATGGATTTGTTGCACGGGGCTAACTACAACGATCCGCCGGCATTTCGGAACAGAAGCTACCAGCAAATGAAGGTTTCCTGCGGGAGCGCCTACTGCTTCCGCTTCTGATATAGCGGTTCTCAGCCTTTGTGAGGTACTGAGAAACCCGGTTTCTTTAAGAAACCGGGTTTCTGGGGCATAGCACATCAAACTGAGAACCGCAATAGGTTAACTGTTGGCTTCTGCAATTCCTAGAATCTGAACGCATTTCGGAGTTAATACCTATGCCGCCAAAGAAAGCAAATCCCCCCCAACCGGAACAGCCGGCAGCCGGCGAGCCACCCGCCAGTCCACCCCCCACAAAAAAGGAAGAAGAAATTAAGGTTCGTCTGGAGGCAACTGGACTGGAAGACTACGGCTACTGGTGGCAGGAAATGGCCAAAGCTCAGGCTGCGCAAGGAGAAAGAAAGCCTTTCCGCCGTGGGCGGATTTGGTCTTGAGCTAATCAGAATAAAGGGCGGCTGTTAGACGCCCTTTTTTTGGGGCCAATTCATCGGAGGCAGCGCCTCACCTGGCTCTCCCGAAAAAATTGAGTGATTTATCCCCCAGTAATAGCTTGACAGTAGCACTCAAGTGTGATAAACTTCTCTGAAAGCAGTCAGAGCTAACCAAGTCGCAATCAAGGGATGTTAGCAGCCGACTGTCCGCAGGCAAATACGAGCATCTGTCAATCTTGGAGAAACCCATGATAAATAAGACTGTTATGCCGAAAATCGCCGCTCCTGTAGAGCGCAATTCCCCCGCGACTGCCGGAGCCGGTGCTGCCGGTATTGTGGCCAGCACTCAGTGCGATCTTGCAACCAAACAGTGTTCTCCTTTTGCCGGCGATGATGCGGATTAACTCCCATCACCTGTGACTTACAAAAAAAATGTCAGAATGTAAAATCCCGCTGACCGCAGCGCGATTTTGCTTCCGATAATCTGACGCACAACCTGTGCTTTGTAACTCGTTTGACGTTACCAGGCACGGTTTTTAAGCAGCAATTTTCTGCGTTTACTCGGTCTTCTGTCCCAACCAAAGCGGAAGTAGGGCTGTTAGGAACCGATCGCCAAAAGCAGACAATATGAACCAGGGGTGAGCTGCCAGCTTTTTGAACCCTCCTACCCCCTTTCCGGCATACGGGAAGGGGGTAGGAAGGGTGAATTTGTCTTGGTGTAGCTTGTAACTGACCGGAAAAATGAGCAAAAAAATTTCTCACAAAACCCTTGACAGAGACTAGATTTGTGTTCAATAATGAAAGCAGCTACAGTCAGGCAAGCAACAGGAACGCCCCCTTTGCGGAAAGTGATGCGGGAGCGAAAGCGGAGCGAGCCAGACTGCCGGCTGTGAACTGAACTAGGAGAATAGAACCCATGAAAAACAATACTGTTATGCCCAAAATTGCCGCTCCCGTAGAGCGCACCTCCCCCGCGACTGCCGGTGCTAACAATGCCGGCACCGGAGTGGGCGCATCCATTGCCTCACTCGGCGGATTGTGGGGTGGTATTGGTATCTGGACCCCTTTTGCCGGGGATGATGCCGAGTAAGTCCTTCATCCTATTGCTTCCCCAAAAAATCTCAAAAGTCAAATTTCCCTGACGCTCATGCGCTCGATTAGCGTCCGACAGACTGCCTCAAACCCTTTGCCAGGAAATCGGCAGACCGCCTCGTGGCACAGGGGTGAACCGGCTATAATTATATGAGTAAAATTGGGCTGAAAGAGCGCGGATTTTCGGGAATTTGCTTGAGAGGAACATTCCCGCCACCTTTCCCCCTTGCCAGCACAAGGGAATGGGGTGTGATGGGGGTGCCATCCCTATCGGGAAAGCCTCTTGTGAGCGTAAAAATTTTACCCAAAAAATCTCAGAAAGGCTTGACAAGCTTCCCGGCAGTGTGGCAAAATTAAATCAGGTAAGTCAGAACAGCAACCCGACTCGTCGAAACGAGAAATCTCGCGCGGGAGAGGGAGCTAGTCAGACGGCCATCTACTCGTAACTAACGGAGAATAGAACCCATGAAAAACAAGACTGTTATGCCCAAAATTTCTGCTCCCGTAGAGCGCACCTCCCCCGCGACTGCCGCTGCTAACAGTGCCGCCGGCACCGGAGTGGACGCATCAATTCTGTCAGGTAGCTTGGGTTGGGGTTTGCTGGGTATATATAGCCCTTTTGCCGGGGATGATGCCGAGTAAATCTTTCACCCTTAAGCGCTGACTTCAAAAAAGTCATCTAGTCAAATCCCGCTGAACACGGCGGGATTTGGCATAGATAAACTGCGGCACAACCTGTGCGTGTAACTCGTTTTCCGGCACGGTGTATTTGGCGTTGTGCTGCGGAATCTTTCGGATAAAACTCTGCCTTGGCCATCCCGCTTATTGGAAGTTGGGATGACAGGAACAGAAAGCCCAACTCCGTACCTCCGTAGAAATACCGCGCGGGAGAGGGAGTGTTTCAAAGATGCCTGCCAATCATAACTTTTGGAGAAAAACCAATGAAAAACAAGACTGTGAGCCCTAAGCAAACCGCTCCTGTAGAGCGCAATTCCCCCGCGACAGTCGGTGCTGCCGGTGGCGGGGGGGTGGTGCCCCTATGGAGCAGTAACTGGTTCGGCGGTAACGAGAACCCTTTTGCCGGCGATGATGCCGAGTAACTCCCTGATTCTATCACTCCCTTCAAAAAAACTCTCTCAAATCTCTCAAAAGTAAAATCCCGCTGACCGCAGTGGGATTTTGCCTTCCTTGACCGCCGCACAACCTGTGCTTTATAACTCGTTTGACCTTACCTGACAGAGGCTTTCAGAAGGGGCGATTTACTGAGCGAGTTGGGCATTTGAGCGGCTAGAATCGGATGAAGGGCTGATAGCCAACCCAGCCAAAAGCCGGCCACAGGAAGAAGGGGTGATGTGCCTGACTCCCTAGCCGGCTTTCACCCTCTCATGGCATGCGGGAAGCCGTGAGGACGGGAGTCAGCGATGATGCGCGTTCAGCCTGTGAGCGCCAGGTAAAAATAAGCAAAAAAACTTACGGCAAAATCATTGACAATTCTTGTGGTGCTTGACTTGCAGCAATTGCACTCAGACAAGCAACAGGAACTCTGCCTGTGCGTAAAGGAGAGCGGGAGCAGAAGCGGAGCGAGTCTGAGTGCCGGTTGTGAGCAGAACTTGGAGAATAAACCATGAAAAACAAGACTGTCATGCCAAAGCTTGCCACTCCCGTAGAGCGCAATTCTCCCGCGACTGCCGGTGCCGGTGCCGAAAAGGGAGTGGTGGCTGGGTGGCTGAGGCCAAAATATTCCGAAACTTTTGCCGGCGATGATGCTGATTAACTCCCATCCCTAGAACAATATTAACTTCGGAGAAGTAAGCAATGAAAAACAAGACTGTGAGCCCTAAGCAATCCGCTCCCGTAGAGCGCAATTCCCACGCCACTGCTGCCGGTGCCGGTGCCCTGAAGGGAGGGGTGGTGCCTTTATTTAGAGAATATGAAGGTAGAGGAGTTCCTTTTGCCGGCGATGATGCCGAGTAACTCCCATCACCGAACACTGACTTCAAAAAAACTCTGTCAAAAGTCTTTCCCCGCTTCCCTTGCGCTTTGAGTTGGCGTCGAGAAACTGCCGTGGTGCTACAGGGGGAGAGAGCCGGTCAGACTGCCATAAACTTGTAACTCTTGCAGATGAAACCCATGAAAAACAAGACTGTCATGCCAAAGCAAGCCGCTCCCGTTGAGCGCCTGTCTCCCGCGACTGCCGGTGGGGTGTCTGCGGAGGGTGTCGGCGCGTCTTTAGGAACGAACCCAGGAGCGATTATCAGGATTAGAAGGTAGAAAGGAAGGCACTCCTCCGGCGACCCCTTTGCCGGCGATGATGCGGAGTAACTCTCTCATCCTAACACTCCCCTCAAAAAATGTCAAAAGTCTTGACCCGCTTCCTTTGGCGCTCGATTGGCTTGCGCTAACTGCCGCACAACCTGTGTCAGTAGGTCGAAATCCGATACCGGGCACTCCGTTTCGGCGGCCACTTTATGAGTGGGCTAAGGGCCAGTTGAGCGCTTCTTATCGGGAGAAGGGTTGATACGAACCCCAGTTTAAAACCGGATCCCAAGCGTGGGATCAGGTTGGGGTTTTCCCTTTGGGAAAGTATTTTTTGCTTTGGACAATTGCGGCGATGAACCCGGCACCCCAACCCCCTCCCCGCCGGCGGGGAGGGGGGAGTAAGAGTGGGTTTTGAATGAGTGCAAAAACTTCAATCATCCTTCTACTGTGCAACGCCTAGTTGCCGGCTGCAGAAAGCTGGGGAAACCCCCGCTCCCGCACAAGGGGTTGGGGGGGAATTATTTTGGGGTTCATCCCTGACTTATTAAGCCTATTTGCCGCAGAAAATTTCTGAGAAATTTTTATCACAGCCCCCTTGACGGCGACGGTCACTGTGTGCAACAATTACAGCAAGTAAGTCGGAATTGGCACCCGACTACCCATGAGGAGAAATACCAGGGGAAAGGGAGCCGGTCAGACTGCCATGAACTCGTTATTTTGGAGATAAAATCCCATGAAAAAGAATGTCATGCCAAAGCAAGCCGCTCCCGTAGAGCGCCTGTCTCCCGCGACTGCCGGTGCCGGTGCCGGTGCCGATAAGGGGGGAGTGGTGGCCCATTATTTACGATATTATTATTCACCCAGTACACCCTTTGCCGGCGATGATGCGGAGTAACTCTGTCATCATAACACTGCCATTAACTCGTTATTTTGGAGATAAAATCCCATGAAAAAGAATGTCATGCCAAAGCAAGCCGCTCCCGTAGAGCGCCTGTCCCCCGCGACTGCCGGTGCCGAGGTGGTCGGGGTGGTGCCCTCTATCAGGTATGGAGGGGATGGGTATACTGTACCCTTTGCCGGCGAGGATGCGGAGTAACTCTCTCATCCTAACACTGACCTCAAAAAATGTCAAAAGTCTTGACCCGCTTCCTTGGGCGCACGATTTGCCTCGATAAACTGCCGCACAACCTGTGCCAGTAACTCGTTTGACCATACCTGGCACCCCGTTCCGTCGGCCACTTTCTGAGTGGTCTTGGCCCTAGTTGAGCGCTTCTTATCAGGAGAAGGGTTGATATGAACCCCAGCTAAAAGCCGGCTTCCCCAGTGGGACCGGACTGGGGTTTTTCCTTGGGGAAAGTACTTTTGGTCAAGTGCGTAAGGGCAAGGGCGAAGCATGAGCGCATTTAATCTTTTCACAGATTGCAGAAACAGTCGCGCTCATGCTTCGCCCCTACAAAGTATTCGGCTTTGCATTGAGTGAGTCCATCGTCTGTCAGGCGTTTGTAACTTCCATAGTTGCTGAAATCATAGAAAAAGCCTTTGCGCATTTTGGCAGCTTTAGGGTTGCCGTGAATATAACGGAGGGTGTTTAAAGCGCGTTCCCTATCCGAGGGCGCAAATCCGTCGCAGTAATACCGCTTTTCCCAAAAATGGCCCGTGCGCTTGAGCAGGCGGTTGAAACACATGGCAGTATACCAGTTGAGGAAGTGCATAATTTTGGGCAAATCTTCCGACTGCGCCGGTTCGATGAGATAGTGGACGTGGTTGGACATAATGCAGAGGGCGTACAGTTTGAATTGATACTTGTCGGGCGCTTTCTTAATCGCATAGAGGAACACCTCCCGACAGTCGCGCCGCGATAAATTGAACTCGCGGTTATAGAGCGCGAGTCGTGATATGATAGGAGTAGCACATTTTGAGAGTCTCGCTCCACTCTTAGCCCGCGAAGGCGGGCTTCGTCTGTATAGCCGCGATTTCCAATCACCAGGAACCTGGCTAATCGCTCAGGAACTAGCTGTAGGTCTAACCCCTGATGGATTCACCAACAGTCACTAAGTTGAACTCGCGGTTATAGAGCGCGAGTCGTGATATGATAGGAGTAGCCGGTTTGGAGATGGCGCGGTTTTCTAGACATGAGTGTGAGATCGCTAGTAACTCGTAGCGTTCCCTATCCCACCGGCTCCGGTGGGGGTGCGTTCCCCAGGAGGAACCGCTACCCCGGACGCTTCATGGAAAATTGGCATGACTGGGGATTGTGTCAACCGTAGCGTGCCGGCGAGGGGGCTGAGAAAGGCAAATTTTGTGCGCAATCTTCTATTAAACTAGATAGCAGATTAAATCCGAAGTCTCAATCCATCATGCCCGACTTAACCGCTATTCCCGGAATCCCCGACCTGTGGACATACACCCAAGGCGACCCCCGCATCACCATCGCCATCCTCGACGGTCCCGTTGACATGGAACGCGCCTGCTTTGCCGGTGCCAATTTTACCCAGCGACGCCCCTACTGGACAGCCGACATCGAAATTAACGACGAATACCGGCACTACCTCCACCTGTATTTAGAGTTCCAGAAAGAGAAGAAAGCAAAAAAAGAGGAAGAGGACTACGACAAAGACGAAGCAAAAGAAGAAGAAGAAGCCTTCTATAAAACCTTCCCCAAACCGATTCGGGATCGCATTCAGCTAGCCGCCCACGCCTGCCACATTTCTAGCACCATCCTAGGGCAGCACGGCACACCGGCACCCGGCATCGCCCCCCACTGCACCGGCATCAACATTCCCATCGCCTACGATAACGAAAACTTCATCTCCCCCGTCAACCTCACCCACGCCATCAACGCCGCCTTCAAAGCGGGAGCCAATATCATCCACATTGCCGCCTGTCAGCCCACACAAACCGGCATATCCCAAGAACTTTTCGCCCGCGCCGTCAAACAGTGCCAGGACAATAACGTCTTAATCGTCGCCCCCGCCGGCAACGACAAAGGCGAATGCTGGTGCATTCCCTCCATACTGCCAAATGTCCTCTCCGTGGGAGCCATGAGAGACGATGGACAGCCCTTCAAATTCAGCAACTATGGCGGACAGTATCAGAACCAAGGCGTGATGGCAAACGGGGAAAATATCCTGGGCGCACAGCCCGGAACCGACGAACCAATCCGGCAAAAAGGCACCAGCTGCGCCGCCCCGATCGTCACCGGCATTTCCGCCTTGCTAATGAGTTTGCAACTGCAGCTCGGAGAAAAACCCAATGCCGAAACAGTCCGCGCCGCCATTCTCAACAGCGCCCTTCCGTGCGACCCTCAAGAAATAGAAGAACCGGAACGCTGCTTGCTCGGAAAACTCAACATTCCCGGCGCATTTCACCTGCTCACCAGCGAACCCTTATTACCACCTTCCGGGGGCGAGTACGGGGACCCGCCCCTACCGCCGGCGAACCCCAACCTAGAGGCAGATCCGCTCGAAACTCGTTCTGGGGCTAAGCCAGAGAGCGAAACCCTAGAAACTCTGCCGCCAGTGTTTCTATCTCGTTCCCTGAACGAGCACAAAGAACCTGACAGCGCTAACCTAGAGACAGATACGACCGTATTATATCGTGACAGTCACACGCCTGGGAACGAAAACAATAAAGAGATAGCGGAGCCTGTATTAGTGCCTTCCCAAGCTGTAGGGGCGAGTGCCGGTGCCAGCCGCCGGAACGAGAAACAGATTACAGCCAGCAAAAGCGCTGATGCCATTAATCCCAGCGCAGTCTCAAACCTAGTCTACGCCTTAGGAACCGTAGGCTACGACTTCGGATCTGAAGCGCGGCGCGACACCTTCAAACAGCTAATGCCGGCAGTCACCATCGATGGCGCAACCGTTCCCGCCAATCCTTACGACGCCCGCCAGATGGTAGACTATTTAGCAGAAAACCCCGCAGAAGCCAAATCGCTGATCTGGACATTCAACCAGGAACTCAACCCCATTTATGCAATTGAACCCAAAGGAGCGTTTGGAGGTGATGTTTACGAAACCCTCATCCAAATCCTAGCCGGACAAATTGAACCCGAAACCAGCGAGGATCATATCGAGCGCATGAGCCTTCCCGGCTTCCTCACCGACAGGACAGTTACACTATTTTCAGGTGAAATCCTTCCCGTAGTGACAGTGCGTTCCACGCGGGGGATGTACGGCTGGAACGTCAATAGCTTGGTGAGCGCCGCTACAGAAAGTGTGCGCGCCTCCGCGCCAAGCGCCGGCGAAGAAGCCATACAGCGCTCTCTGAACAGCTTCCTTAAGCGCATTTACTACGACTTGAACAACTTAGGGAAAACCTCGCGAGATCGCGCCCTCAACTTCGCCTCCACCAACGTTTTCCAAGCCGCATCCACCTTTATTGAAGCCATCGCCCGAGGGATGGAACTCCACAGCATCGAAGTCGAGAAAAGCCCCTTCTGCCGCATTGACAGCGACTGCTGGGATATGAAGCTGAAATTTTATGACCCAGAAAACAGCCGGCGAGCCAAGAGAGTCTTCCTGTTTACCATCGATGTCCGAGATCCCATGCCGGTGACATTGGGCAACGTGCGCTCTTGGTCCGTGTCATCTTGAGGTAAAATATTCACAGCAACGCGCCGTTGGGCACGCTCGCACGCTGGCACGCTCGCACGCTCGCATTGGGCAAAAGCTGATTTCTCGCGCAAGCGCGGAGCGCCGGTAGCTCAACCCTGCGGGAAGCCGCTTGCGCGTCTATAGCGCAAGCGCTTCCCCATGCGCATTGTGCGCCATACCCC